>JAABUU010000912.1_pt1 | contig 57729 bp, 55 predicted proteins | sample 5559301 | NCBI WGS metagenome assembly JAABUU01 (sample SAMN10711884, study PRJNA513360) | rock metagenome | isolation source: Antarctica rocks | place: Antarctica: Victoria Land, Richard Nunatak white
TCCATGTCGCCTGCGCTCCTGGTCGTGTGAGCAAGACACGCCTAGCTTCAGCATGCCGCACGCGACCCGTCCGTGCCATAGGGCATCCTCTTCCACGGTTTAGTGGGGTGGTACCGGGGAGCGTATGAATACGGATAAAAACATAAACGCGGATTTGAACCATCGCAGTTTCCTGGATGTGCCGCTCGGCGATTTGATCGGCGAGGAGGAGCTGAATCTCGACGTCGCCGCGATCGGGCAGCCGGGTCCGTTCGACAACATGGCGTTCGTGGCCGACAATGTGGAGGAGGGCGACGGCAAGACGACGCGCACGATCCGTTTCGTCAATCAATTGACCCAGCGCGAAGTGGCCCGCGTCTTCGCGAAGCAGCCTTTGGCGCCGGGGGACAACGACGCGGCGTGGCGGCGTGTCCAATAGGCGCGCCGCCCTACTCTCCACTCTCCACTCTCCATGCTCTCGTCCGCACCGCGTGGTCATCTAGCGGTAGAGCGCGCGGCCGTCGGCGCCATCCTCTAACGGCAAGGCGTCGAGCCCAAGGTGATGGGCAAGCGCCTCGCGGATCGCCGTACGGATCGAGGGGTTCGTGACGTAGCCTTTAAGTGAGCGCACACGTCGAGCCGATACTGTGCGGACCTGCTGACACAGAATGACCGCCGGCAGGGTTTGCCCCGCTTCGCCTACCGGAATCGGGACTTCCGTCGGGTAGCGTGGAGCGTCGCGCGCGGCGGTGATGGGGCAGATCGTGATGTTTCCCGATTGGTGATAGGGTTCGTACGACACGACGAGCGCGCGCCTCTCACCTGCCTGCTCATGGCCGACGGTGGGGTCGAGATCAATAATGAGGACGGCCCAGCGCAAGGGCCGTATCGGCGGCATTGGGTTAACCCTTCCAGGCATCACGATCATCGTCAATGAAGAGGGCGTCGAGCGCCCGCAGTTCAGCCTGATAGTCGGGATCATCCGCGGCTTGACGCCATAGTTGCGCGTCCCTGGCGTCGCGCAGCCTTCGCGCATGTGCAGTGATAGCCTCTTCGACGAAAGCGTCCTGGCTCGGCGCGGCGTGTAAGTCTTCAACGCCGCGCTTAACGAGCGCCACAACGTCCGCTGATATATTGTACGTACGCTTCACTTTAAGGTTTGTGGCCATAATACTCCCCTTAATACACGATGGAGGCGGGCGCTAGCGGGATATACCCAACGCTTGAATCGATACCTTGTTAGGTTAGACGTTCAAGGGTTACGTGTCAACTAACACGTTGAATAGCAAGGCATAGCCTGGCGGATGTCGTGCGGGTTACCCTGGTACTACTGAGTCTGCCCTAACAGCCGCTGCACGTCACGCGCATTGTCGATGGCGTAGCTGCCGAAATTGTTGTTCATCAAGACGTGCGTTTCTTTGACCTGACCGGCAACCTCTTCAATCTTGGGCGTCCATTCGGCTAGCTCGTCCTGGCTGTATAGGTAGTTGAAGCGCTCACGGCTCGACTGGGCGCCCTTGAGGTACCACGTCTGCGTGTTGCGGCCATGGAAGCGCAGGATGGATAGGGCGGGGTTGGTCACGGCCACGAGCGGCGGCACGGAGGCGCTGCCAATCTGCGGCTCGTCGACGATGGTGTAGACGATGTCGCGTTCGCGCAGGAAGGCGAACGTGTCGTCGGCTACCTCGGGCTCCAGCCAGCTGCGGTGACGGAACTCGACGGCGAGCAGGTCGTCGGGCAAGTACTCGCGACACGTCTCAATGTGCGTTAGGTTGGCCGCGCTGCGCTTGAACCAGGGCGGGAACTGGAACTGGATGGCGCGCAGCTTCCCGGCGTCGCGCAGTGGCGCGAGTTGCCCCGCGAAAGCCGTGAAGTCGTCCTCGGCGGGGTCGTACTCCGGGTCTGCGTCGGCGTGGATCGCGCCGGGTTCGTAGGCCGCGCCGTGGCGGGTCAGACCGCGATAGGCTTTGACGTCGAAGACGAAATCGTCCGGCGTCTTCGCGGCCCAACCCTCGAAGTTGCGGCGCGGCATCAGGTGGTAGAAGGTGCTGTCGATCTCGACCACCGGGAAGTGTTGCGCGTAATAGCGGATGCGCTCGTTGGCCTTGACCTCTTTGGGGTACCATTCAGTAAAGTCGGCCCAGTTGCACGTGCCCACGCGGATATCCGGCATCATAACCTCCTACTGCTTCCCCGCCAGCGGTGACTCCTTGTCGTATCTGTCTCCTGCCCTTCCGGTTAGTTATTGCTTAGGGACATGTCCGTCGGCGCCTTATAGTGCTTTCACGCAAGCAAGTGGTGTGCCAGCGTTCGCGTGTCGGGATGAACAGCGCCGCCCGGCGCCGCGCGCTTTTCGCATGTTTGTACAACTGATGCGTAGAGTGATTCGACACGTAACCAGAGGCGTATATTTTGTGGACGAGTCTCTCGTCACCTACCCATCAGTGAACCGATAGGCTTGCCCTCATCCATCGGGGAGACGGACAGAGCTTCCATGGAGGCTTTCGCCGCCATGTGCCGCCGGAGCGACAGGGCCGGGTGATCTGATGACACGTATTTCTCGTGTCCGGCCCGTTGGGAGTCACCCCAACATAGGCGGGGTGCGGGCGTGACCCCCACCGCGCGTGCGCTGAAGCCGTTTCACCCCATGGGGGGGGTGCCTAAACGCGCACCCTCAGTATACCGCAATGCAAGCCGTTGTATGCACAGGGAAATGGGCTACAGCCGCTACAGCTGTGGGGTTCCCTCTGAGCAAGACGAGGCGCATCCATGATGAGGCCAATTGTGGCAGAATAGGTGCAGGCGTTTGGGATTAAGGTACAGAAGGAGCGGCTATGGAACAGCGCACCTATCGCGGGAACGTTCTGCCGGAGGGCTTGGCGGACTATCTTGTCGCCACATTCAACCAGGGCTACCACACCGTGGCTCAGCGGGCAGGCCAGGGCGACCAGATCCTGGTCCAAATCGGCCAGGCGCGGCACAGCGGGCGGGGCGGCATCCGCAACGCGATGGGCGTCAGCCTCGTGCGCACGCCCGATGGCCTCACCGCGAGCATCGGCCAATCGAACTGGCTCAATATGGCCGACCCCGAACTCGGCGGCATGCTGATCGGCGCGATCTTCTTCCCCCCGTTACTCATCTTCCCGCTGCTGCGGGGCGCGCGGATCTACGCGCTCTACCAGGACATCTGGACGGCCATCGACGACTATTGCGCGCGGATGGGCGCGGCACCGGCGGATGCGACGGCGGCGCACGGCGTCTACTGCCAGCGGTGTGGGGTACTCAACCACGAGGACGCGCGCTTCTGCTCGACCTGCGGCGCGGCGCTACAGACGGCCCCGCCCCCGCCGCCACAGGCTGCGTCAGGGCAAGTGGTCTGCGCCGAATGCCGCCAGACCGTGCCCGCGGGCCGCTACTGCGGCAACTGCGGAGCGTCGCTTCAACCTACCACATAGGCGCCCGGCGGGTGTGCTGGTGGCGCCGTGTGCCTGACCTTAAAAGGTCATGGCAGGGACCGGACCTTGAAAGGCCTGTCTGGGCGTGATGTCACTTTGGCGGCTTGTTTGACGTGATCTTTGGGAGCTAACTTGCACCCAGGTCGTCCCACGCCGCGTGAAGAGGTCGACCGTGTACGTTAAGCCCAGGGCACGCGCTGGAACGGTCGTGCCTGTGTCGCGCTAGGGTACGCCGTCCCACGGGCGGCGCTGACGTGCGTCCTGAGCGCGGACGGCGGGTCGCAATCACACGGCGCGATGCTGTGGCGGGTGGATGTCCGGAATGGGCCACTGGCCCCGACGTCTCTAGTGAGAGGCGCCGCGGAGGCGCCCGCAGAGCAGAGAGGAGACATCGTGAAGTACATGATCTTGACCTACGCCTCGCAGCAGGACTATGACACCATGGCGGGGAAGGCCACCGACAAGCCAGCCTGGTCCGCGGAGGACGTCGCGGCGATGGGCGCGTTCATGGAGGCGTTCAACCAGGACCTGGTCGAGTCCGGCGAGCTCGTGGAAACGCGCGGCCTGACCGCCCCGGTCCACACCAGGCGCATCCAATTGCAACACGGTGTTCCGGTCGTGACGGACGGACCGTACGCCGAAACCTACGAGGTCCTCGCCGGCTACTGGATCGTGGAGTGTGAGAGCTTCGATCGGGCGACCGAAATCGCCGCCCGGCTGGCGACCTGCCCCGCTCCGGTCGACGTCGCGCAGGCGGCCGTGGCGGACGTACGGCCGATCGCCGCGTCCGGGGCCGAGCTGGATCTCTGACCGTGCTTGACAGCGAGATCGAGGATCTGCTGCGCCATCTGGCGCCGCAGGTCCTCGGCGCGGTCGTCCGGCGGTACGGGCATTTCGACACCGCCGAGGACGCGGCACAAGAGGCCCTGATCGCGGCTGCCCTGCAGTGGCCGCAGGACGGTATCCCCGACAATCCGCGCGCCTGGCTGATCACGGTCGCTGCCCGCCGACTGACGGACCTGCTGCGCAGCGAGCACGCGCGTCAACGCCGTGAAGACACCGTCGCCCAGTGGATCCTGCCCGACCAACGCTGGGCGCCCGCCGCCAACAGGCCGGCAGCGGAGGCTGATGACACACTCATCCTGCTGTTCATGTGTTGCCACCCGGCGCTGTCGCCGGCCTCGCAGATCGCGCTGACCTTGCGGGCGGTCGGCGGTCTCACCACCGCCGAGATCGCCCGCGCGTTTCTCGTGCCAGAGGCGACCATGACCCGCCGCATCAGCCGGGCGAAGCAGCGCATCAAGGACAGCGGTCTGCCCTTCCGCCTGCCCCCGGACGCGGAGCGTGCGCAACGGCTTGGCGCGGTTCTCCATGTGCTCTACCTGATCTTCACCGAGGGCTACGCCAGCACGGCGGGGCCGAGCCTGTACCGCAGTGAGCTGGCCGCCGAGGCAATCCGGCTGGCCCGCCTGGTTCACCGCCTGCTGCCCGACGATGGCGAGGTGACGGGGCTGCTTGCACTCATGCTGCTCACCGACGCGCGCCGGCCCGCGCGGGCTGGGCCGCATGGCGAGCTGATCCCGCTGACGGAGCAGGATCGCAGCCTGTGGAATGCCGCCGATATCGCTGAGGGCGTGGCCCTCATCACCGCCGCGTTGCCCAAGGGACCACCCGGCCCGTACCAACTCCAGGCGGCGATCGCGGCGATCCACGACGAAGCGCCCAGCGCCGAGGCGACCGACTGGCCACAGATCATGGGGCTGTACGAGCTGCTGCTGCGGATCTCCGACAACCCCGTCGTGGCGCTGAACCACGCCGTCGCGGTCGCCATGGCCCGCGGCGCGCAGGCGGGACTCGACCTCCTCGACGAGCTCCAGGCCGACGAACGGATCGCCGCAGACCACCGGCTCCAGGCCGTCCGCGCGCACTTGCTGGAGATGGTCGGCCAGCGCGGGGCGGCGCGCGACGCCTACCAGGCCGCGGCCCGGCGCGCCACCAACCTCCCGCAACAGCGCTACCTCCACGCCCGCGCCGCCCGCCTCACAAACGGCCAGTGAGTCAGTGAGTCGGTCGCCGCCGTTAGGAGCGCGGGCCGGTGCGCGGCCGCAGTGGCCCTCCGCGCCCTTGGCTCCGACCGGCATTGCTGCCGAGAGCGCACGTCTCGGGCTGGGCGCCAAGCGCGCGGCCACACGTCGATATCTGTCCAGATCTTCATCGATCGTTGTCCACGGCAGCGCCGCCGCACTCAGTCATAGTGCTTGACCGCAGGCCACAGCCGCAAGGGATGCGGCATCCTCGGGTTGGAGCCGACGACGATGGGGAGGTCCTGCTCAAAGGACACGCAATACCGGCACCGGTGGGTGGCGGCCAGCGTCGTGTGAATGTACGTATGCCGGAAGTCGGCGAGCGCATAGCCAACGCCGATGAGCACCTGCCCCGTACACCGGCCTGGTCCCCACAGGTAGTAGTTGTTATGACCGCTAATGACGGGCGGCAGGCGACCAGGCGCGGCAAGCTGGCTGAGCGCGCCGGCCTCGCCATAGTTGCTGGTCAGCACACAGGCTTGCGCGCGCTGCGTGGGCGGCAGCGCGGCATAGACCTGCTCCACGGTGCGCGTGAGGCTCTCCCAGCCTAAGCGGTCGGCCAGCACCTGCGTCAAGGACCCGTAGGCGCGCACGACCGTGACCGGCGGCAGGATGGGCATGACCTCCGGCGCCAGCAGTAGCCCGGATAGGGCCAGGAGGGCGACATAGGCGGGCCGTATCCAGGCGAGCCGCGGCCTCAGGTGGAGTCGCTCGACCACCACCGCCCCGGCCGCGAACAGGAGGGGGTAGGCGGGAGCCAGGAAGTACGGCTTCGTGCGCAGGATCGTGAGGAGCACATAGACGAACACGAATGTCCAGCCCAGCAGGCGATAGCGCGCGCCGGTCCTGCGAAAGTAGAAGACCAGGCCGGCAGCTGCCAGGGGGACGGCGAGCGGATTCATCTGGCCGACCTGCGCGGCGAAGAAGGCCAGCGGGCTGGTACCGACGCCATAGTGGCGCCAGAACTCCACCGTGGGCCAGCCGTTGAGGGCGTTCCAGATGAGGTAGGGCAGCAAGCCCAAGAAGGCGATGCCAGCCGCTAACCACGGCCAGGGAGTACGCAGATAGCGGCGTTCGGGCGTGGCGAGCAGCGCCAGGGCTAGCGCGAGCCCGAAGAAGAGCACGGTCAGCTTGGTCAGGAGGGCGACCGCGGCGACCAGCCCGACGAGCAGCCACAGGCGCGGCGCCTCCCGCCGCAACAGGCGCGCCAGGACGAGACTGACCAGCGTCCACCAGAGTTGATCGAGCACATCCACGGAGAAGATGGAGCCGGTGGCCATGAAGTCCAGGGTGAACAGGGCGGCCACGCCGGCCACGAGCTGCGCCACCCGGCCGCCGCCCAGTTCGCGCGCCATCAGGCTGGTGACGACGATGAGCAGGGCACAGGCCAGCGCCGGGATGATGTGGATCGCCACCAGGCTGTCGCCGACCGTGACGCGCACGAGCGCGGCCAGCCAGCCCATCAGCAGCGGCTGATCGACGTAGCCAGCCTGGAGGTGGTGGCCATCGGCGATATAGTACAGCTCGTCACGAAAGTACCCGTAGCTCCCGGCGACGAGCATGTGGGCGACGAACGACACCCCGGCGAGCGCCACAAGCAACCCGGTAACGGGCGATGCGGTGGCGAGCATGTGCGCGCGAGGAAGGGGCGTCACGGTGCGTGGGGACGATAGCGATTCCATACGAGGCCTCCAACTAAAGAACGTGTACGCCAGCCATGCCGCGCCGAGTGTCGGTGACTGACCGCGACCTCATGACCGTGTGCCCGTCACGAGTCGTTCGCGGTCGAACGTCGCCGCCGTGATCCGCCAGCCGAGTCCGTCGCCGAGCAACAACACCGCCGCGCAGCCGAGGGCGAGGCCGAGCGTCGCGTGGATCACGTTGAGCGCGATGAGCGCCGCCACAAAGACGGGCGGCAGACTCGCCAACACGCCGAGCTGCTGCGCGACCCTGACGTCGCTTACGCGGGCGGACATCCCCAGGCCGATCCAGATCGACCAGGCGGCCAGGAGTGGCGTGAAGAGCAGCTGGGCGAGCATGTCCGGACCTCGGATGAGCGCCGACGCCACGCCCGGACGAGCGAAGATCTCGACGCAGGCGAGGAAGAAGGCGTAGACCGCATACGAGACGGCAAGCGACGGGATGAGGGCCGCCAGCGCCTTGCCCAGCAGGAACTCCTCGCGACGAATCGGCGTCGTGAGCACCGGCTCAAGCGTGCCCTGCTGGCGCTCGCCGACCACCGCGTAGGCGGCGACGAAGACCGGCACGAGCGCCGGGATGCCCAGCATGTACAGCAGCACATGCTCGTGCGCGAGTGTGCTCGAGCTCGACGTGGCCAGGGCGAAGACGGCGATCAGCGGTTGGATGATAAAGATCAGCGGGAAGATCGCCATCGCCACGACAATGGAGCGGTTGCGTCGGTACTCCCGCAGCTCCTTGCGGACGATGGCCCGGACGCGCCTCGTGCTCATGCTCATGTCTGGCCCGCCTCCTCGTCCGCGTCGATGAGCGCGAGGTAGACGTCCTCGAGCGAGTGGCGCCCCGCGCCGATCGACAGCACGTCGGCGCCGGCCGCCACCAGCGCCCGGGTCGCCGCTGGAGCGGCGACCGTCGGTGCGGACACGGCCAGGACGTACGCGGCCGGGCCGTCCTGGCGCCAGCCGTCGACGGCCGGGAGGCCGCCAAAGACGCGGCCCGGCGCGGGGAGCGGGACGCGGGTCCTGACCGTGAGCGTCTGGGCGAACAGCCGCTCCCGCAGCTCGTCGGGTCGGCCGATCGCGCGCAGCGTCGTGTTCAAGATCGCGACGCGGTCGCACAGGCGCTCGGCCTCCGCCAGGCGGTGGGTGGTCAGAAAGATCGTCACGCCGCGCTGGCGGAGGCCGTCGATCAACTCATGGACGTCGCGCGCGGCGACCGGATCCAGGCCGGCGGTCGGCTCGTCGAGGAACAACACGTCCGGGTCGCTGAGCAGCGCCCGCGCCAGGGCGACCCGCTGGCGTAGACCTTTGGACAGACGGCCGCAGGCCTCGTGGGCCCGGTCGGCCAGGTGGACGGCCCGCAGGGCGCGCTCAATGCACGCGGGCGCGTCGGGCGCCTCGTAGAGGTCGGCGAAACAGGCGAGGTTCTCGCTCACGCTCAGGCGGAGATAGAGACCCGGCGACTCGGGCATGATTGCAATCCGCCGGCGGATCTCCACACCGTTCTCAGGCGTGAGCGGGAGGCCCGCGACCGTGGCCACGCCCGCGGTCGGCGCCAGGAGCGTGCCCAGCGTGCGCACGGTCGTCGTCTTCCCGGCGCCGTTAGGGCCGAGAAATCCGAACACCTCCCCGTGTCCCACTGCAAAGGAGACATCGTCGAAGGCCATGCGCTCACCGAAGCGCTTCGACAGATGCTCGACCGAGAGCGCTGGAGCGCTGCTCTTACCCGCAGACGCTATCATCCCGTCCTCCTCGCTCACGGCGTCCGCGCGTCAGCCGCCGGGCGTGTCGCCACCCAGCCCGTCTCATGCCGTTGCGAACCGGTGGGCGAATCCCACCGACCCGGGCATCGTTCCGCGTCTTCCCGCGCCGCTAGTCTAAGGGAGTGATGCGGCTGGCGCCCGACTCAGAAACGGCCATCTTCAGGTGGAAGAGGAGGGCGACGGCCGCCAGTTCGACGAGCCAGAGGACCATCCCGATGGCCAAGTCCGGCCGGGCGTACACTGCCCACCCCCGCCAGCCCATTGACCAGGCCCCACGTGTTCAGGCCGAAGAAGAGCGCAAACGCGATCCGCGTCCAGCGCTGTCCGCAGCCAATGGACCAGGCCATCCACAGCCAAAAACCAACCGCGAGACCGGCCGCGACCGCGGTCGGTTCAAGGTGGCCGGCGACGACGGCGTGCCACTGGCCCGCGGTGAGACCCGGATTCCTTGTGACGACGTTCGACCTGACGTCGCCGATGGTGGCCACAATCGTGAGCGCCGCGGCAAGCTCAACCACGGCTCCGAGGTACATCAGTTTGACCGCAGTGACGACGGATCGGTCGGACCGCGGCACGCGTGGACGTAGGCGCATCCACAACGCGCCGCGCAGCAGGTCGAGACACTCCAGCAGCTCTAGCTGGCGCTGGCCCGCGCGGGCGCCCGCCAGGAGCACCCCAAGCATCTCCGCCTCGTACTCACGCCGGAACGACATGGGATACCACCGCAGCCAGCGGCGGTAAGCGCGCTCCAGGTCGGCGGCGGTCATCTGGCCCTCCCCTCCACAAGCCCGAGCCGCGCGTCCCCCGCGAGCCCGAGCCGCGCGAAGGCGGTCGCCGCATTGGACTGAAACCGCGCCGCCTCAGTGGCCAACTGCCTGCTGCCCTCCGGCGTGAGCCGGTAGTACCGGCGCAGGCGGTTCTCCACGATCTCCTCCCGGTCGATACTGATCAACCCGTCGAGGCGCAGACGGTCCAAGGCCGCATACAGCGTTCCGGCGCGCAACCGCACCCGTCCGTCCGAGATCTGTGCGACATCGGAGATGATCCCGTAGCCGTGCTGGCTGCCAGCAGCCAGCGCCGCCAGGATCAGGAACGTCGCCTCTTGCATCGCACGCTTGCTCATATAGACAGTATATATCGCTCACCTAGCATTTGCAAGGCAGCGGTCCCGCTTGGCGCCTCACGCCACTCTTGGCCAGTACGGCGCGACGCGGAGCCCGCAGCCTCCGTGACGACGCTGGCGATCAACGTGCGCACTCCTCGTGCGAAGGGAGGGCGTCACGGTCGGCCTCACATAGCGCGCCAGGTTCCCGCCCGTGCCCCGAAAGCAGGACGGCGCGTCCGTCAGGCCGACCACGCGCCTGCCCGACATGCGGCGCGTGGCCGTCTCGATCAAGGCTGGCAAGATCACGCCCTCCACCATCCTGCGGCGGCAGGGGCGCCCGGGCGCCCCTGCCCTTGCACGACGATGCTCCGATCTCGGGGCTGCTCCTGGCGGCCCATTGGCGGCCAGGGCGACGGGTCGGAAAGTTTACAGCGGGGGATGTCTGGAAGGGGCCGCTGGCCCCGACGTCTCTAGTGAGAGGCGCCGCAGAGGTACCTGCCGAGCAGGACGAAAGGAGAAGGACAGTGACGAGACAGTTCGCGACCATCGACGAGTACATCAGCTCATTCCCCGCAGACGTTCAGATCATCCTCGAGCAGGTGCGACGGACGACCCGGAACGCCACACCTGCCGCCGGAGAGACCATCAGCTATGCGATGCCGACGATCACGCTCAACGGCAGAGATCTGGTGTCCTTCGCGGCGTGGAAGCGTCACATCGGCCTCTACCCAATACCAGCAGCGGATGACGCCTTCGCGCAGGAACTCGCGCCATACAGGGCGGCCAAGGGCACAGTGAGATTTCCGCTCGGACAGCCCATTCCGTACGACCTCATCGCACGGCTGGTGGCACTCCGTGTCAAACAGCGACTGGACAGCGGGCAATGATCGTCCTCATCAACCACGATACGCTCCACAGTCTGGCTGGAGCGTTGGGGATTAAGGTCATGGCCGCGTCTCACCGTCGTGGGGCACGCCCCTGGTCGCCAGTTCAGCTCGCCAGGTGCTGGAAGCCCATGGCGTAGAGGTTGGCGTAGGCCCCGCCGCGCCGCAGTAACTCGGCGTGCGCGCCCTGCTCTATGATGCGCCCCGACTGCAGCACCACGATGCGGTCGGCGTTCTTGATCGTGGAGAGGCGGTGGGCGATCACCACGGCGGTACGCCCGCGCAGCAGCCGCCGCAAGCCCTCCTGCACGATCGACTCGGTGACCGTGTCGATATTGGCCGTGGCCTCGTCCAGGATCAGGATGCGCGGGTCGGCCAGCAGGGCGCGCGCGAACGAGATCAGTTGCCGCTGGCCGATGCTCAGGTTGTTACCGCGCTCGCGAATAGGCGTCTCGTACCCTTGCGGCATGCGTGTGATGAGTTCGTGCGCTCCGACCACGCGCGCGGCGCGCTCCACGTCGGCGTCGCTCGCGTCGAGGCGTCCGTAGCGGATATTCTCGCGGATCGTGCCTGTGAACAGGAAAGGATCCTGCAGCACGATGCCGATCTGGCTGCGCAACGACTGCTGCGTGACGTCGCGCACGTCGCTCCCGTCGATCAGCACGGCGCCGCCGCTGACGTCGTAGAAGCGCGCCAGCAGCGCGGAGATGGTGCTCTTGCCGGCTCCGGTCGGCCCCACGATAGCCACGGTCTGACCGGCCTCGATGCGCAGGTTCAGGTCGCGCAGCACTGGGTGGTCGGGCGTGTAGCCGAAGTCGACGTGGCTGAACTCGACCTCGCCGTCTATGGGCGGCAGCGCGCGCGCGCCCGGTTTGTCTTTGATTGTGACCGGCACGCCTAGGATCTGGAAGATGCGCTCGGACGCGACACCGCCGCGCTGCAACTGCGTGTACTGCTGGCTGAGGTCGCGGATCGGGTCGAAGAAACGGTTGATGTAGAGGATGAAGGCGACGAGGTCGCCGGTATGGAGTTGGTTGTGCATGACCAGGATGCCGCCATAGATGATGACGAGCGCCGTGGCCACGGCGGCGACGACCTCGACCAGCGGCAGGATCAGCGCGGCGATGCGCCCGGCCTGCACGTTGGTGTCGCGGTTGTAGCGGTTGAGGTCATCGAACTCTTCGCTATTGCGCTCCTCGCGCGCCAGGCCCTGGATCACGCGCATGCCTGAGATGTTCTCCTGCAAGGTCGAGTTGACCAGCGAGATAGCGGCGCGCGTGCGCCGGAAGGAGCGTTGCGCGTAACGTTGCCAGAAGGCGGCGATGATGAACATGACCGGCAGGACGGTAAAGGCGAGCAGGGCCAGCCCGACGTTTACGGCCAACATAATAACGATGATGCCGACGAGGGCGATCAGCGAGCCCAGGATGGAGAGCAAGCCCGAACTCAGCATGTTCTCCAGCACGGCGATGTCGCTTTGCAGGCGCGACATGACGCGGCCGATCTCGGTGCGGTCGTAGAAGCTGAGCGAGAGCCGCTGCAGGTGCGCGAACATGTCCGACGAGAGTTTGTAGAGCATCTGCTGACCGGCCCACGACATGGTCCAGACCTGCCAGTACTGCGCCTGCCAGGCCACGACGTTGACAAAGAGCAGCAGCAGCCCGATGCCGGTGAGGCCGCTCGCGTCGTGCAGGCGCCCGTACTGCACCAGGTTGATCACTTTGCCGATGAGTAGGGGCGTGGCCAGGTTGGCCAGCGTGGACACCACCATCAGCATGGCGCTGGCGATGGCCGCGCTCCTATACGGGGCGATGTAGGGACCGAAGCGCTTGATTAGGTCCCAGGAAAACGAGGCCGACTCGTCCTCGTCCAGCCCGGCCAGGTCGCTCTCGCGCACGGCGCTGCGGCGTCGGTAGGCGACGTACGACTCGCTACGTCTCGCACTCATCGCGCCGCCCCCTGCTCGACGCGCTGCGTCGAGAGTGTGCGCGCCTCATACTCTTCCTGCTCACGCAACTGTAGGTCATACAGCCGCGCGTAGGCGCCGCGCCGCGCCAGCAGTTCGACGTGCGTGCCGCGCTCGACGATACGTCCGTCCTCCAGCATCAAGATCTGGTCGGCGTTCTTGATCGTGCGCAGTCGCGAGGCCACCACGAAGGTGGTGCGCCCGCGCATCACCACGTCGAGGGCTTGCTGGATGAGGTACTCGGTCTCCATGTCGACGGCCGAGGTCGCGTCGTCGAGCACCAGGATGCGTGGGTTGAGCAGCAGCGTACGCGCGATCGCCACGCGCTGCTTCTGTCCGCCCGAGAGGGTGACGCCGCGCTCGCCGACCCAGGTGTCGTAGCCGTCGGGCAGGGTAAGCGCGAAGTCGTGCAGGCGCGCCGCTTTGGCCGCAGCGAAGACCTGCGCGTCGGTCGCGTCGGCGACGCCAAAGGCGATGTTGTCGCGCAGCGTGGCGTTGAACAGGAAGACATCCTGCAGTACCAGCCCGATATTGCGCCGCAACGAGGTTAGCGTCACGTCGCGCACGTCGTGGCCGTCGATGGTCACGCGGCCACTAGTAGCATCATAGAAGCGCGGCAGCAACTGCAGGATCGTGCTCTTGCCGCTTCCCGTCGCGCCGAGCAGGGCGACGACCTGCCCGGGCCGTGCGTCGATGGCGATGTCGTGCAGCACCGCCGCGCCCCCCTCGTAGGAGAAGGAGACGTCCTCGAAGCGCACCTGCCCGCGCGCATCGCGCAGCGGACGCGCGTCTGGGGCGTCAGCGATGGCCGGCGGCATGTCTAACACCTCGAACAGGCGCGTCCCTCCGGAGAGCCCGCGCGTGAACCAGGTCACCATAAAGCCGAAGGTGCGTACCGGCGTGGCCAACAGGAGAACGAATAAGATAACGCTCGCGAGCGTGCCGGTGCTCAGGGAGTGGTCGACGACCGTGGCGGCGCCGATCCAGACGACGAGCACCGTGACGACATTGAGCACGAGCACCATCAGGGGCTGGTTCCACGCTGAGAGACGCATGGCGTCGAGGCTGAGCGTGCGCACCTCCTGGTTTTGCCGGTCGAACTTCGCGGTCTCGTACTCCTCGCGCGCGAACGCTTTGACCACGCGCACGCCGGCCAGGCTCTCCTGCATCACCGTGCCGAGCGCGCCGGTCTGGTCCTGTACGTCGAGCCACATACGGCGCAACCGGATGGAGACGCGCCAGGCCAGGACGGCCAGCACCGGCACACAGGTCAGCGTAACCAGGGCCAGCGGCGGGTCGAGCCACAACAGGTACAGCGAGATGGGCACGAAGGTCGCGACGGCCAGGGTCGCGCGCAGCAACCCGAGCACGATAAAGTTGCGCACCGCTTCGATGTCGACCGTCAGGCGCGACATCAGGTCGCCCGTCTCCGAGCGATCGAGAAACGAGAAGTCGAGGCTCTGTAGGTGGTCGTAGACCATGGTGCGCAGATCGTAGGCCACGAGTTGCGAGACCGACTGCGAGAGGTAGCCCTGCCCATAGGCGAAGAGCCCACGCAGCGAACTGGCGGCCAGGATGACCAGCGCGGCGATGACGAGGTCGCGCGTCCGGCCGTGCGGCACGGCGATGTTGTCTAGGATCTGTCGTAGCGCGAGCGGTACGACAAAGGAAAAGGCCGTCGAGAGCAGCAGGCAGACCACGCAGAGGAGCGATAGATGCAGGTGCGGGCGCAGCAGACCCGTGATGCGCGCGTAGGCGCGCAGGTTGTGCCGCCACGACGTGACGCGTTCCATCGTCAAAAGCCTGCCCTCCTTTGTGTTGTCGCGGCCACACGCGAAAGCACACGGCCTGGGCGTAAGGGAACGCATGGTGTGGGGGATCTGTAAGCGGACGCTAACGTCGCCTATAGTAAGCATACCTGATTGGGACGACGCCTGTTACAGGCGGGCCCCCCCGAATGGGCCTCCTCTGATCGACCGGTCCCCTTTTCCCCATTCGAGGGATGCGGCTCCGCGTGGTCGGGGCATATAGTAGCCTCTGGTGCGTGGCGCGTTCGGCCCACGCTGTTGATCGCATAATCCGTTGTCGCACAAAGGTGGTCGCCATGTCTCTGGTTTGCACATCCTCCGCTCACGCGCCCCGTTCACGTTGGGGCCAGTCGCTCCTCGCGCGCCTATGTCTTGGCCTAGGGCTCGGCGCGGCCGCCCTCGCGGCGCTCCCCGTCGGACACGCCGCGGCCGCCGTCGGCTGCCGCTCCGATCCGGTGATCGTGGTTAACGGCCTCGTGGCCGACGTCGTCTCCACGCTGTACACCGACCCCAGCGCGGTGCGCGAGCTCGACTACACGGTGACCGTCCCGGCCGGTTCTCTGATCGGCCGCACCACTCTCACCCTCGGCCTCGGCTTTCCCGAGAAAGTCACCTACGTCTACAGCGCCGCGCAACCGTGGGGATCGCTGCGCGTCGACGCCACCGTACAAACGCAGGCAGGCACGGCGCCGTTCGCGACCGACGTGCAGGTCACCACGCTGCTGGGCGGCGCCCGGCACGCCAGCGGCCTCAGCACCGCGACGGTCTCCGTCGCGGTGGCCCGTCAGCTGATGCTCTAACATATTCCGCATTGACCTAGCCCGAATAGGCCCTTGTCTCTGCAAAGCGGGCGCCCTATACGTGGTTCATGGATCACTTTGCCCACCGTATTGATCACACGCCTGGACGGTCCGCTAGCGCACTGGCGGACTGTCCGGGCGCGGCGCGTCTCCCCGCGGAGGTTTGACCGTGCGCCGCTCCCTCCCCCGGCGCATGAGCGGCGCGTGGCCCCAACCCGCCGTTGGCGTCCTCACCGTCCTACTCGCCTTGTTGAGCCTGGGGGGCGCATGGGCGCACACCCTCCATGACGGGATGGCGCCAGCGGTTGGGGCCCTGCCGCTCACGCTGGTGGGCCTGGGGGGGATCGTGGTCGCCTACTGCTACCCTATTCATGTGCGCCACCAGACCAAGGTGCTCCTCGTCACCCTCGTGTACTATCTGCTGGCCGTGCTCGTTCCACCCCCCCTGGCCGCCCTCGCGGCCGGCCTCGGCGCGCTCGCGGGTGAGGCGGCCCGCGTGCGCGTGAGCGGCTCCTACCCAAGCGATATCGCCAGCGAAGTCGGGCGGCGCGTCCTCATGGTCCTGCCGGCCGCCCTCGTCGCTCACTTGGGTTCAGGGTCGTCGCCGTCCTCGGCCGCCCTCGTGGGCGCGGCCCTCGTCTTGGCCCTGCTTGATGTCGTTTCGCTGCCGTTGGTGACAGCCCCGATGGCGGGGGAGCCGCCGCGCCGGGCGCTGGCCGCCGCGGCGCGGGAGACGGCCCTTCCCGACGGCGTGCAGTATCTGGTCGGCATCGTGGGCGCCGCCGCGGCGACGCACTATCTCTGGACGCTCGGCCTGCTCATCGCGCCCTGCGCGCTCGTCTACGCGGCCTGTAAGGCTTTGCACGAGATGCACGACGGGACGCGCCACCTCCTGGAGAACATGGCCGACGCCGTGGACCTGCGCGACCCCTGCACGGGGGGCCATTCTCGGCGCGTGACGGCGTACAGCGCCGCGATCCTGCGCGAGTTGGGGCTGCATGGCCCCGAGGTCGACCTGATCGTGACGGCGGCGCGCGTGCATGATATCGGGAAGATCGGGACGCCCGACGCCATCCTGCACAAGCCGGGCAAGCTCGACCCCGAGGAGCGCGCGGTCATGGAGGAGCATCCCGTCGCGGGGGCCGAGTTGCTCACGCGGTATTGGGACTTTGCGCGAGGCATCGCCCTCGTCCGTCACCATCACGAGAGCTGGGATGGAACCGGCTATCCGAATCGACTCAAGGGTGCGGAGATCCCGTTCGGGGCGCGCGTGATCGCGGTGGCCGACAGCTACGACGCCATGACCAGCGACCGGCCCTACCGGGCGGGGATGCCCAGCCCCAAAGCGGCCGGCATCTTGCGCGCGGGGCGCGGCCAGCAGTGGGATGCCGCCATCGTCGATGCGTTCCTGCGCGCTATCGCCGCCGAGTTGGAGGGCGTCAAATGGGCTATGGCGCGGCCCGCTCCGCTGTCGTACGCTCATGCCGAGCCTGATGGGCCGGTTGTTGTCCCCGACTGACCTGTCCATCAGCGAGAAAAACTACCCGTTCGGACTGGCCGGGATGGGTGGGATGGGTACTAGGCGGAGGGCCGTCCTCGCGTATCATCGTCTTACGGTCACGACGACTGATGAGACAAGAGATACGAGAAAGGACAATATGATGAGGAAAATCACCACGAGAAGGGCGCGCGGTGTGCCGTGGCGCTGGGCGGGCGGCCTGCTGGCGCTGGGACCCCTGCTCGTCCCCGGGCACGGGCAACCGCTGACGCACGCGATGGTCGCGCCGGTCGAGCCGGCCCTGGCGCGCCTGGCCACCGCCCATCCGGGCAGCCGGGTGCGCGTGGTTGTGCAGGCGCAGGGGCCGGACACCGCGCTGCGAGCGCAGGTCGCCCGCCTCGGCGGCCGGGTCACCACGGATCTCTCCCTGATCCATGCCGTCGCCGCCACCCTGCCGGCGCGCGCCGTCGCCACGCTCGCCCGGACCCCCGGCGTCCGCTACGTCTCGCTCGACGCGCCCACGGTCAAGTCCGGCTACACCTGTTGTAGCGCGACGGCGCTCCAGAGCGTCTATCCTCAGGCGATCGGCGCGAGCGCACTCTGGACGGGGTCGAAGGCCATCATGGGGCAGGGCATCGGGGTCGCCGTCGTCGATAGCGGCATCAAGACCACCGGCGACGAGGGCAGCCGTGTGGTCGCACGGGTGAGCGCCACGCTGGCCCCGACGAGCAGCGACAACGGCTATGGCGACGGCTACGGGCACGGCTCACATGTGGCCGGTATCATCGCGGGGGATGGTACCCTCTCGACCGGGGCCTACGTCGGCGTGGCTCCCCGCGCCAATCTGGTCGGCGTGCGCGTCTCCAGCGACCAGGGGCAGGCGTCCATCTCGGACGTGGTCAACGGCTTGCAGTGGGTCTACAATAACCGCGCCGCCTACAATATCCGCGTGGTCAACCTCTCGCTCAACAGCACGGTGGCCGACTCCTATCAGGTCGACCCCCTCGACGCGGCTGTAGAGACCCTCTGGAAGGCCGGGATCGTCGTGGTGGCCTCGGCGGGCAACAACGGCAGCGCCAACGCCGGCGTCGTCTATGCCCCCGCCAACGACCCCTTCGTGATCACGGTCGGCGCGGTGGACGACCACGGCACGGCGAGCACGGCCGACGACACCCTGGCCTCCTTCTCCGCCTTCGGCACGCTGCCCATCTCGACGACAGCCGGGGCGACCACCGCGCTCGCCAAGCCCGATCTGGTGGCGCCCGGCGTCAACATCGTGAGCACGCTGGGCGACCAGGGGAGCACCCTGGCCCAGACGCACGCGGACCACTTGGTGGGCAGCGCGTACTTCCGCATGTCGGGCACCTCCATGGCGGCGCCGATGGTCGCGGGGGCAGCAGCGCTGCTGTTGCAGTCTAAACCGAACCTGACCCCGGATCAGGTCAAGTATCGCCTCGTGTCGACGGCCCAGCCGCTCAATCGCGTGGGCACGGGCGCGGGCGAGGTCAATGCGTACGCCGCCGTCGCCAGCACGAGCGCTGCCAGCGCCAACGGGGGACTCGCTGCCGCGGCCTCGCTCCAGCCGGGCAACCCCGCGACCAACTGGTCCTCCGCGTCTTGGGGCTCGGGCAGTTGGGGCAGCGCGTCCTGGGGCTCGGGCAGTTGGGGCTCGGGCAGTTGGGGCAGCGCGTCCTGGGGCTCGGCGAGTTGGGGCTCCGCGTCCTGGGGCAGCGACTACTGGGGGCCGTAGCGGCGCCCTGACGGTGGATAACGGATACGAGGCATAGCCGCGCCACGGGCCGAGCGAGACACCGGCCCGTGGCGCGGCGTGTGAGGAGGGATCGGAGATGTCGCGACGCGCCTGGGCCTACATCGGCGCCGTCCTCCTGCTGGGGGCGGCGCTCGCCGGCGCCGCCCTGGCCGGCCTGCCGGGGGCGCTTGTCCAGTGGCCGACCTTCACCGTCCTGGTCGCGCTGGCGACCCTGGCCCAACTCTGCAAGGCCGAGGCGCCCAACCATGTGCTCTTCTACGCCACTCCAGTCTTCTTCTTCGCCGGGCTGCTGCTGCTGCCGCCGCCCCTGGTCGTCCCGCTCGTCGTCGTCCCCCACCTGGTCGAGTGGGCGCGCGAGCGCTGGCGGCGCAGCCCCCACCTGCGCGCCTGGTACCTCCAGCCCTTCAACGTCGCCTTGTATCTCCTCGCCGCGGACGCGGCCCACCTGGTCTACACGACGCTGGAGAGAGCCCAGCTGCCGGTGCTCGCCCAACCGCTGCCCCCCGTCGTCGTCGTGACGGCGGCCGCGCTCGCCTACGTCGCCGTCAACCACGCCATCCTGGGCCAGGTCCTCGTGCTGGCGCGGGGCGCGTCCTGGCGCGAGACGGGCGTGCTGGACCCCCAGACCAACCGCACGGCCCTGATCCTCCTGTTCGTGGGCTACGTCGTCGCGGTGCTCTGGCAGCTCAACCACTGGCTCATCCTGCCCGCGCTCGCCCCCCTTGTCCTGATCTACGACGCCCTCACCATCCCACAGCTCAAGCACGAGGCCCACGTCGATGGCAAGACCGGCGTGAACAACGCGCGCCGCTTCCAGGCCCTCTACGAGGCGGAGTGCGAGCGGGCGCGGCGCTTCAATCGCCCCCTGGCCGTCATCATGGCCGACCTCGACCACTTCAAGCGGGTCAACGACACCCACGGCCACCTGGCCGGCGACGCGGTGCTCGCGGCGGCCGCGCGGATCATCCGCGACACCGTGCGCGAGCTCGACGTGGTGGGGCGCTTCGGGGGCGAGGAGTTTGCCGTGGTGCTGCCCGAGGCGGGGCTGCTAGAGGCGCAGATGCTCGCCGAGCGCATCCGCCAAGCGGTGGAGGCGGCGGAGGTTGCGGTCGCCGCCAGCCCCACGCCGCTGCGGGTCACCCTGAGCCTGGGCGTGGCCTGCTACCCCGCCGACGCCACCACCCCGACCGACCTGACCCACGCCGCCGACGTGGCGATGTACCAGGCCAAAGCCAGGGGGCGTAACCGCGTGGTGTGCGCCGCCGACGTGCCCCGGTCCCTCTTGCAAGGGGCCGCCGGCGCGCCCGCGCTTCCGGCGCCTCCCCTGGCCGCGCAGGCCGCCCCAGCCGTGGAGCCCATGGCGTCGGCGGAGCCAGTGGACGCGGTGCCGCGGGTGCCGGTAGACCAGCCGGCGCCGCCGATCCTGAACGACCCACTGACCGGATTGGGCGCCCACCGCGCCTTCCACGAGGCGCTGCGGCGCGCAGTCACGCAGGCCGCCACGCGGGGCGAGGCGGTGACGCTCGCCCGCCTCGATCTCGATCGCTTCAAAGCCCTCAACGAGCAGCATGGCCACGGCCATGGGGACGCCGTGCTGGGCGCGCTCGCGGCGCTGCTGGGCCGGGGCCGCAGCGAGGACCGCGCCTTCCGGCTCGGCGGCGACGAGTTCGCACTGCTCCTGCCAGGCGCCGGGCTGCCGGAGGCGGCTGCCGCACTGGAGCGCCTGCGCGTCACCGCGGCCCGTGACCTCGCGGGGGCCACGGTGAGCGTGGGCGTGGCCGATCTGGCCGCCGTGGCTGACGCCGCGAGCGCGGGGGAGGGGCTGCTCGACGGCGCCGAGGCCGCGCTCGCGGTGGCCAAGCGGCGCGGGGGCAATGCCGTGGTCACGGTCGACGAGGTGCAGGACGGTGCGGCGCTCACCGCCTCGGCGCGGGCCCGCGCCCTGCGGCGCCTGCTCACGGACGGGCAGATCGCGGTGGCCTTCCAGCCGATCTGGGACCTGGAGCGGGGCCACATCCTCGCCTTCGAGGCGCTCGCGCGTCCGGCCGCGAGCTACGGCTTCGCCGGCCCCCAGGAGGCCTTCGACGCCGCGGAGCGGGCGGGTCAGGCCCACGACCTCGACGCGCTCTGCCGCCGGGCCATCCTGGCGCGCGCCGCCGCGCTGCCGCCCGACGCGTTGCTCTTCCTGAACGTGTCGCCCCAGACGCTCGATCACGACCTGCTCGCGGGGACAACGCTGGTGGAGGCGGTGGAGGCGGCAGGGCTGACCCCGGGGCGTGTCGTGCTGGAGATCACCGAGCGCTCCGTGGCGCGGCCGGGGGTCGTCGTGCGCGAGGCCGCGCGCCTGCGCGCGCTGGGCTTCCGGCTGACGCTCGATGACGCGGGGGCGGGCAACGCCGGCCTGGAGATGCTCAGCCAGGTCGCGGTCGATTTCGTCAAAATCGACCGTGGCGTGGTGGCTCAGTCCTGCACCGCGACCGCTGCGCGCGCCGTGCTGGCCGGCATCCTGGCCATCGCGCGCGAGACGGGCGCCTACGTGATCGCGGAAGGGATCGAGACGGCGGAGATGCTCGCCTTCGTGCAGCAGGCGGGCGCGGGGGCGACGGAGTGCGGCGGCATCCAGGGCGTGCAGGGCTACCTGCTGGGGCGCCCGAGCGAGACGCTTCCGGACGGGGCGGACGCCGAGCGGCCGCGCGCGCTGATCGACGCGGCCTGAGCGCGAAGATAGCGCCCCCCGGCAGGTCCGATTCTGGCAAGCCTGTGTAGCGACCGAAACTTTTAGGCTATAGAGGCGCGCGCCCGCATCCCCTATGCTAGAGGTGAGACGGGCGCCAGCCGGCCGCCGGAGAAACCAACGAGAGGGAGGAGACATGCCAGGGCCAGCGGATGACACGGCATGGGTGACACCGGAGAGGATGGAGCGCACACGTACGGACGCCGAACTGGGCCGCCTGGCCTCCTTCCCTGAGTTGAACCCACATCCCGTGCTCGAGCTCGATGGCGCCGGGCAGCTCACCTATCTCAACCCCGCGGCGGTCCGCCTGTTCCCGGACCTGCCCGCACGCGGGCGCGCCCATCCCCTCCTGGCGGGCTTGGACCTGGCGGCAGGCGCGCGGGGGGACGCGGACATCCCCGCATGGGGCTGCGATGTCGCGGTCGGCGCCGCCGTCTATCACCTGGAGCTCTCCGCTGTCCCCAACAGCCGGCGCGTGCGTCTCTACGCCCTCGACGTCACCGCGCGGGCGCGGGCCGAGGAGGCGCTCCGGCGCCAGGCCCTGCACGATGCGCTGACCGGCCTGCCCAACCGCACCTTGCTGTACGACCGCCTGGAGCAGGCGCTGCATGTGGTCGTGCGCGACGCGGGCGGGCTAGCCCTGCTCCTGTTCGATCTCGACCGCTTCAAGGAAGTCAACGACACGCTGGGCCACCAGGCCGGCGACCTGCTGCTGCAGGAGATCGCGGCGCGCGTGCGCGGCGCCGTGCGCGCCTCCGATACGGTGGCGCGCCTGGGCGGCGATGAGTTTGCCGTGCTGCTGCCGGGGGCCGACGCAGCCGGCGCCATCGCGGCCACGCACACGCTGCTGGCCGCGCTCGCGACCCCCATCGCCCTAGATGGGCAGGCCCTGGCCTGCACCGCCAGCATCGGCATCGCCCTCGCGCCCACGCACGGCACGGACGGGGCCACCGTGCTGCGGCGCGCCGACGTGGCCATGTATGTGGCCAAACGCGCCGGCAGCGGCTACGCCGTCTACGCCGCCGCACACGATCAACACAGCCCCGCGCGGCTCACCCTGGAAACGGAGCTGCGCGCGGCGCTGGCCGCGGGCGCGCTTGTCCTGCACTATCAACCCACGGTGGATGTGCGCAGCGGGCGCGCCGACCGCGTGGAAGCGCTGGTGCGCTGGCCGCACCCCCAGCAGGGCCTGATTCCGCCCGACCAGTTCATCCCCCTGGCCGAGCAGACCGGCCTGATTGTGCCGCTGACGCAGTGGGTGCTGGAAACGGCGTTAGCGCAATGCCACGCCTGGGAGCAGGCGGGGTGGGCGCTGGGCGTGGCCGTGAACCTGTCCATGCGCTCACTGCACGATCCGGGGCTGCCCGAGACGATTGCCTGGCTCTTGCGCCGCTATGCCGTCCCTCCGGGGCGCCTCACGCTGGAGATCACGGAGAGTGCGCTGATGGTCGATCCCGCGCAGGCCCAGGCGGTGCTGCTCCGCCTCACCGCGTTGGGCGTGCAGCTCGCCATCGACGACGTTGGCACCGGCTATTCTAGCCTGGGTTACCTCAAACAGTTGCCGGTCGATGCGGTCAAGATCGACAAGTCCTTCGTGCAGAATATGGGTCACACGACGACGAAGGACAGCGCCATCGTGCGCTCCATCATCGATCTAGGCCACAACCTGGGCCTGGCGGTCGTGGCCGAGGGCGTGGAGGACCAAGCGACGTGGCAGCGCTTGCGGGCGGCGGGCTGCGACGTGGCGCAAGGGTTCTACATGAGCCGGCCGATGCCAGCGGCGGAGTTGGAACACTGGCTGGCGACTACGTCCTGGGGGCGCGGCGCGGCGTCGGGCTAAGGGACGCGTGCTGGTGCTTGTGGCTGTGATGCCCGTCGCCGTGATGGACGTATTCCAGGTCATCTAGATTGGCTGATGATTGGGGCATGAGTCGTTTCCTTCCACGCGCTTGGCATGACGCGCTCGCCGTGGTCATGTGGACCACGGCGAACGCGTCATGCTGTCCATGCCTTGCTCCTCGCCCGCGCTGGGGCAGCGCGGACGTGGCCGGCATGGACAGACAGGAGGCTATTGCTGGTTCCCGTTCTCTGTGTCGCTCCTCATATCCGCGTTCGCGTCGCTCCGGCCGCCTCCGCCCAGGAAGCCCTTCGCCTTGCCGATCAAGCCTTCGGCCTGCTGGGCGCGTGGATCGGACGAGCCGCGGAGCATACCTTCCGCTTGACCAAGGAGGCCGCCGGCTAGCCCTCCCGCGTCACCCTGTCCGCCTTGGCCCTGACCGACGCCGCCCTGATCCTGGCCGAAGCCGCCCTGTCTACCCTGGTCCTGGCCGAAGCCACCCTGTCCGCCTTGGTCTTGACCGACGCCGCCCTGGTTGGACATCCCTTGATCCTGGCCGAAGCCGCCCTGATCGGACCCCCTTTGATCCTGGCCGTAGCCGCTGTCTTGTGGGGCCATGCGCCGGTCCTGATCATAGCCCTGGTTGCCCCGGCCCTGCTCCTGGCCGTAGCCGCCGTCTTGGGCCTTCTGCTCGTTGCCATAGTCGGAGGACTGGGGTGCGCTGTCTCGCTCATAATCCGACATGCTAGACCTCCTTGCACGGCGCCCCTCCCACGGAGAGGATCGTCCGTGTCCGAACTCCTGTGGCAGCGGACAAGCCGCCGCTGCCATGACCGCCATGTGTCCCACCTTGTGTACGGTCTCCTCATCGTAGGCCGATTCATGGCCGCTGTCAAGATCGCCCAATGTGTCGGGTGCGCCCCGCGATTGTGATGGTGAGCGCCGTGGGCCTGGCCCTAAAGGACCATGGCAGGGACCGGACCTTAAAAGGTCTGCGCGACGGCGACGATGGCGGTATGGCCGCACACCGGCCGGCCATGATGACCCTTCAGGGTCCGTGCCCTGCCATGGTCCTTTAGGGCCAATACGGTTTAGTTAAGCCAGAATGGGTGACTCGACAGGGCCTGCATTGGCGGCGATTTACGCTCAACGGCGCTGATCCGCTGGGCGCTCCGCTACCTACGGAGCCCTTAACTAAACCGTATTGCCTTTAGGGCCAGGCTGCGTCTCACCATCGCGGGGCGCACCCCAATGTGTCCCACCAGCTTCAGCCGTGCGGACTGTCAAGCCTCCGCGCTTCCCATGGCGCGCTGGCGTCGGCGCGCCTGGAGCGGTTTCCAGGCGAGGCGATAGGCCAGCTGCGAGCCGGTGTAGGCCAGCGACGAATAACACAACCTGCTGGGACCGGCGCCGGCGGTCCCAGTCGATGCTAACGCCAAAATTTGTTAGGCGCGCACCTGTGGCCTGCTGACACTTCAGTGTCCGTGGTTTGCCATGCGACTTTAGTCGCAGGTCTAAAATGTCCGCTATACGGGTTGGATCGCCGGCAAATTCGCCTCCCGAATCAGCGTGTTGAGCGCCGTGACATCCGTCGCCATGACCTCGCGCAGGCGCGCCAATTGTTCGTCGATACGGCGCGCGAGGTCGTCGTAGACGGCTTGCGCCTGCCGCGTCGGCGCGGCGTCGGCGCGATCCACGAAGCTCGTCAGGACGGCCAGTTTCTCGTTGAGCCGCGTGGGGTAGCTGAGCGGGCTATCCGCCTTGACCTGGATCAGCGCGCCCTCGATCTCGGTCAGCGCCCGCTTGAGCGCGGCAGCCCCGTCGCGCACCGCCCGTGTCTCTTCCCCTTGCGCCGCGCGACGCTCCCACTGCTCCGCCTGTGAGCGGATGGCGCGCAGGGAGTTGATGGCGTCGTGCGTCTCCGAGAGCTTATCGCGGATGCGCAGCAGCAGGGCGCATTGCGCCTCCAGGTCCTCCTGCGTCGCCGCCACGCGCGGGTCCTTGCGCAACTCGAAAGACGCGCTGTGCGTCTGGCTGCCTGTCGTCAGGCGCGCCTCGTAGCGGCCGGGCGGGACGACGGGACCGGACAGCATTTCTTCCGTGCTTTTGTCCCCCGCGACTTTATGGGCGTCGGGGTAGCGCAGATTCCACACGAATGTGTTGAGTCCTACCCCAGTGGGGACGCGCAATTCGCCCTCGCCGGCCGTAGCGTCGACGTCCGACGCCCCCTCCATGCCCTCGGCGCCCGTCTCGCGCGCCTCGTCGGCGTTCGACGCCCCGCCGCTTTGTTCTTGCTCCGGCTGCCCTGCCGGCCCCGACTTGCTGGAGAAACGCCTGATCTCTTCTCCTTGATCCGTGTAGAAGGCCAGGGTCGTCTCGCCTGTAGGCGTCTCGGGCAGGTAATAGCTGATGATGGCGCCGGCGGGCGGGTTTTGCCCCGCGTCGAGGAAGTGGTCGAGCGTCGCGCCCTCCGGTGTCTTCTCCTGCCGATAGGTAACGACCAGCGGGCCGGCCATACGATAGCTGACGCCCGTGCCCGGCTTGTTGCCGTATCCTTCGTAGGCTTTGAAGCGCGTCGTCGCGGCCGGCTGGAAGAGCCGTACCGTTGACGGGTCGGCGTCAGTAGCCCACTGTCGCAGCGGCGTCAGGTCGTCGAGTATCCAGAAGGAACGCCCGTGCGTCGCCGCGATGAGGTTGTCGTCCTTGATCGTAAGGTCGTAGATCGGGACCACGGGCAGGTTGCCGCGCAGGATTTGCCAGGCCGCGCCGTCGTCGAAGGAGACATAGACCGCCGTTTCCGTGCCGGCGTACAGCAGGTCGCGCCGCGTCGGGTCGGCGCGGATGACACGCGTGAACTCGTGCGTGGGGATATCCCCGACGATGGACTGCCAGGTTTGCCCATAGTCGCTCGTCTTGTAGAGATAAGGACGCCGGTCGTCGTGTTTGTAGCGGGTCGCGGCCAGGTAGACCGTGGCGGGGTCGTGCGGCGATGGCTCGATCACTTCGATCAGCGCCCACTCCGGCAGTTCCGGCGGCGTCACTTTCGCCCAGGTCGCGCCGCCATCGCGCGAGATGTGCACGAGGCCGTCATCGGAGCCGGCCCAGAACACGCCGCGCTCGTGCGGCGACTCGACGAAGGCGAAGATCGTGCCGTACACCTCGGCGCCCGAGTTGTCTTTGGTGATGGGGCCGCCCGACGGCTCCAGCGTGCTGGGGTCGTTACGCGTCAGGTCGGGGCCGAGATCCTCCCAGCTCGCGCCCTCGTCGGTCGAGCGGAAGATCTTGTTGGCGGTGACGTAGAGCGTGCGCGGGTCGTGCGGCGAGAGGACGATGGGGAAGGTCCACTGGAAGCGCATCGGGAAGTCTTTGGCCCCGTCGCCCATGCCGAACTCCTCGGGCCAGACCGTGATGTTGCGCTTCTGTCCGGTGTGGCCGTCGTAGCGGATCAGCCGCCCGTTGCCGGCTCCGCTGCCGATGGCGCCGCCGAAGACGACATCGGGGTCGTCGGGGTGTATCGCGATGTAGCCGCTCTCGCCGCCGCCCGGCTCAACCCACTCAGTCTTGGTGATGGCGCCCAGCGTGGAGCGGCTGGGCAGGCTGATCGCGCTGTTGTCCTGCTGTGAGCCGTAGACGCGGTAGGGAAAGCGCGTGTCGGCCGCGACGTGGTAGAACTGCGCCGTGGGCTGGTTGTCGAGGGTCGACCACGAAGCGCCGCCGTTGACGCTGACGCAGGCGCCGCCGTCGTTGCCCTCGATTATGCGGCGTGGGTCGCGTGGATCGAGCCACAGGTCATGGTTGTCGCCGTGTGGCGTCGGGACCTCCGTGAACGTGCGGCCGCCGTCGGTCGATTTCCAGCAGGATAGGTTGAGCACCCACACAGTGTCGGGGTCCAGCGGGTCGGCGAAGACGTGCATGTAGTACCAGGCGCGCCGCCGCAGGTCGCCCTCGTCGCTCATGCGCTGCCACGTCTCGCCGCCGTCGTCGGAGCGGAACAGCGCGCCGTCCGTGGCTTCGACGATGGCCCACACGCGGCCCGCTTGGGCGGGCGACACGGCCACGCCGATTTTGCCCTTGATTCCCGTGGGTAGGCCGGGCTTGTCGGTGATGTCAGTCCAGGTGTCACCGCCATCGGTCGACTTGTAGAGAGCGCTGCCGGGCCCGCCGCTGCTGAGGCTGTAGGGGGTGCGTTGGGCCTCCCAGAAGGCCGCGTAGAGAATGCGCGGGTTGCGCGGGTCCAGCGACAGGTCAATCGCGCCGGCGCGGTCGCTCTTGAAGAGACTGTGCTCCCAGGTTACGCCGCCGTCGCGTGAGCGGTAGAGGCCACGCTCGGGATTGGGACCCCAGGCGTGGCCGAGCGCCGCGACGTAGACGAGGTCGGGGTTGTGCGGGTGGACACGGATCTTGGCAATGTGGCGCGTGTCGCCGAGGCCCACGTTGGCCCAGGTCTGGCCGCCGTCGGTTGACTTATAGACGCCGTCACCATGCGACACGTTGCTACGGATTGTCGACTCGCCGGTCCCCGCGTAGATGACGTTGGGGTCGGACTCGGAGACGGCGAGGGCGCCGATGGCCGCGGTGTTGAAGTAGCCGTCCGAGATGTTCTCCCAATATGTTCCGCCATCGGTCGTCTTCCAGACCCCCCCGGCGCAAGCGCCGAAGTAGAACGTCGTGGGGTCGCGCGGGTCACCGGCCACGGCCACGACACGGCCGCCGCGGTGCGGCCCGATCAGCCGCCAGCGCGGCGCCGTCGTCAGATCCAGATTCGCCATCATCGCTACTCCTTCGCGCTACTCTGCAACGAAAAACATGTTTAACGGGACGCTAAAGCCGGGCAGCAACTCGTCGTCGGTCAATAGGGCGTTGTCCCCGCGCACGACACGCATGGGACCGCCGGCGTCGTGGATGTAGACGGCGCGCCGCGCGGGGTACAGACACCACACGCGGCGCGCGCCGCCGCTGAGATAGTCCTGCACCTTTTCCATAATATCATCGGCGCGCTCCGACGAACTGATGACTTCGATCACGAGGTGTGGTACCGCGGGAAAGTACTCTTTGTGATCCCAGGAAACGTTGGCGAATTGGTCGGCGGGAACGTACGCGGCGTCGGCTCCGCGAATTTGGTTGGGGTCATCGGGCAAGGTGAATTGCAGGCCGAACTCGCCACCGGCGACGAACCCGACGAATTTGTTACGCGCCATGATACCTTGCCGTTCATTCCATCCGAGTCCACGAGCCTTATTATCGAGGTACCGATCGATCGCCGCGACTACGGCTGCCTCGATAAGCCCATGTACTCCTTTCGGTGGCGGCATGATGCGCAATTCTCCTCTCACCAACTCGTGCCGGTTACCGTCGTCTGGCAGTGCCATAAACTCCGCTACGGTCATGGGTCGCGCTTCTTGTTGTGTCGCCATGGGTCTATCCTCCCGCTAGCTATGCCCGACCGGCGCTTATCCCGCGGCCGCGTATTGGCGCGGCTCAGGGATGGCGATACCATCCTCACACGCTGTATCAAGCCAGAAGATCATGGCCTCTTCGATGTTGGTCAAGGCATCCTCATAGGTAGCGCCATGAGCCATACAGCCGTGCAATTCAGGAACTTTGGCGACAAACGCCTCGTCGCGGTCAGACCAACTAATGATAACCTGATACTTCAACCGGTATTTCATTCCGCCCATACCTGAACCCGCGTCCCCAATTGGTTGTCTGCATCTCCCACCATTGTGCCCTGAAACCGCGTACACCCGCAAGGTACGGCAGCCACAAAGACGGAGGGGGCCGCGCCGATAGAGGCAACCCAAGGGCCATTCACCGATTCCCGCGTGACGCCCTATACTCTAAGGAGTTGCTATGGATAGTGTAGGGAGTGTCTCTGTTATGCCCGATGTTCTGGAGCGGATCACCATGAATCCGAAGCAATGTGGCAGTCGGCCATGTATCCGAGGCATGAGGATCAGGGTCTCGGATGTGCTGGATCTGTTCGCGGTGGGGTTGAGCGCCGAGCAAATCCTAGACGACATGCCGGACCTCGAGGCGGACGATCTCAAGGCGGCCCTCATCTATGCCGCGCGTAAGCTCGACCATCCCGTCCTAGTGGCATGACGATTTGGAATGTGACTGCCTGTTAGGGCTGCTCAACGTCAAGCGCTGGTGTGCGATAGACGGTCTTGCAGGCGGGCGATGCGCCGGCAGAGTTCGACGAGGGCGCGCTCGTCGAGGGCGGGGCGCGCGCGCAGCAGGGTCAGCGCTTCGGCGCTCTCCTGTGGCGTCAGACCGGCGCGCCGTGTGGCCTCGGCCACGACCTCGTCGTCGGCGCGCCCGCGCCGCCCGCCCGGACCGGCCAGCGACCGCCGCAGGTCGTCCTGCCACAGCGCCAGCACGTTGGTTCGTAGCCCGGCGCGCCGGAAGATCGCCGCCATCGACACGACGTATTCGGCCAGCGAGCGCCCGCGCTCGGGGATGGGGCGCAGCGCGCGGCCCAACCGCCGTCCCGTCAGCGCGATATACAGAAAGATCAGCGCCAGTGCGTAGAGCAGGGCGCGTCCCCACGCTGTGCCGTAGAGCGCGTCGTTCAGCGTCAGCGGTTGCTGTTGCGCCGCCGTATGTGGGACGAGGTGGTAGTCGTCCAGCCCTACCGCCGCGCCCGCCGGCAGCCCGGCCAGCAGGTTGGGCACGAGACGGCGGTTGTCGCCAGCCGCGATGCGCCCGTTGGTCAGCACGTCAGGCGTCGCGCCCGCGTAGACGCGCCCGCGTCCCAGGCGCTCGTACACAAGGACCGGCGTCGTTGGGTCCGGCGGCGCGACCCGGCTGTTCGCGCGCGCGCCCGGCGCCCGCAGGCCGCCCTTGCCGAGGACGGTGATGACGCCGGGGTCCGTACCGGTGATCGCGGCGCTGACCGTGGTGTCCAGCCCGCGTAAGGGCGGATGCGCCAGCAGCGGCTGCACGGGGACGGCGCCGTACACCGTCCCGGATGTCGCCGTCGTCGCGTTGAGGACATTGTCTACAGGCTGCACGGTGAGGCCAAGCTTGCCCAGCAGCGTCGTGTCGCCGCCGTTCTCGTCCTCCAGCAGCACGAGCGCGCCGCCCGCGCGCACCCAGCGCAGCGTGGCGTCCGCCTCGCCGGGGGAGAAGTCATCTTGCGGCTCCAGCACGACCATGACGCCAAGCCCAGCGGTCTGGAGTGGGCTCGACGTCAGCCGGCGCGGCGTGTAACCCAGCGCCTCCAGCCAGCGATATAGCGCCAGCGTGCCGGTCGGGGCCGCCGAGGCGCTATCGTAGGGCGTGGGCGGCGTCCGCTGCGTCCCCGCGACGGTGATCCCGACGACGACTAGGACGGCCAGGGCCAGACCCGCGATGATGGCGTTGGCGCGTGTTTTCATCGCGGCGCCTCGGACGTTTGCGGCGTGTGCGGGGTGTGCAGCGCCCGCTCGTTCAGTTGGCGGTACTGCTCGTAGTCGTCGCGTGTCACCGGCACATGCCCGAACAGGAAGAGGTCGAACAGGCGCACCACGGGGGTCAGCGCCTCGGCCAGGCGCGGGGTGGCGCGGGCCTGGCGCAAGATGTCGCGGTTGCCCGTGGCCTCGTCGATGCGTAGCCGCCCGGCTTCGTCCAGCGTGAGCAGCGTGGCGAGGTAGCGGTAGCGCACCGCTTCGCGGTACTGGCCCGCTGTGGCAAGCGCGGCGGCGCGGGCGCGCGCGCCTGCCGCGTCAATGCGTGTGAGCCCAGCCGCGTCCAGGTCGTCGTCGGGGCCGGCCGCTTGCGGCACGAAGGGGCGGAGGATGCGGTTGCCGGCGAAGACAAGCGCGCCGGCCACAATGGCGCCGGCTACGATCAGGATGACCCAGTTGGCCGTGCGCCCACTGCCGCCCGCGAATAGACCGCTGAGGAACCGGCCGATCGCGTCGAGGATGGGGCCGAGGGGGCTATTGGTGATGAGCCCGTCGAGCCAGTCGAGGAACGATGTCCACGGATTCGGCGGCGAGACAAAGGGCGGGCGCCGCAGGATGTCGTCGAGCCTGTGCAGTTGTCGCGCGTCGGGCGCCATCGTGCGCACGGCCGGCGCATCGAGGGCTGCGCGCAGCGCCGTGAGGCGTGCGACGGCGTCGTCTAGACGCCGCGGGTCGCGCCGAGACGCCGCGAGGTCGTCGCGTATGGCGCTCAGGTCGACCGGCGTGTCATGTCCTCCAACGTGTACCGTGAGCGTAGGCGGCAGATCGGCCAGCGCGCGGTCAATGGCGGTGGAGCGGGCCACGCCGGTCATGCGTTGTGCGACAAGCGCGTCGTCGTGCGCGCGGGAGAGGAGCCGCGCGTAGCGGCTGATTGTCGTATCTGCTGTAGGCGCCAGCGTCGTGTCTACTGGGAGCGCCGGCGGCAGTCCGCTGACTGTCCAGCCGGCCTCGTTTGACGCGGGATTGTTTGCTGTTTCCAATGACGTGTGACGGCGAACGCTGCTGGCCTGGCCCTGAAGGACCATGGCAGGGTATCGACCCTGAAGGGGCGCCTTTAGATTGGCGTTACTACGCGAGAGACCTTTTAAGGTCCATCCGCTGCCATGGTCTTTTAAGGCCAGGCCCCGTTCGCGATCAATCTGGTGCGCCGGTGTGGCGCGCGCCGGGAGCAGCAGGGCGAAGGCGAGCAGGAGCGCGACAGCGATGAGGCTGCGTCCGGTCAGCGAAGATAGGGGGAATAGGCTACGACGGAGCATAGGGCGAGGGTGGGGGCGCCGCGGCCTGGGCCTGTCGCGCCATGGCTTCCAGGTCGAAGGCTTCTTTGCGGATCTTCAGGTCGTAGAACAGGAGCGTCGTCGTCGTGGCCTGTATTGGCCCCAGCAGCAGGCCGACGACGAGGCCGACGGCCCCATTGATGAGCGTGCGTGTGTAGAGCGACCCTACACCGCTGCCGGCGACCGCCGTCACGATGCTCGTAGGGATGGCGCTCACAATGCCGACAAGTAACTGGGTCACGATGAGCAACCCGGCCGTTTTCCACCAGAAGCCGTTGATAAGCTCTCTGCTCCGCTTGCTCGCCGCGCCTCCATTCGCGTCTTCAAGCACGATGGTTTGCGGGTAAAGTGTCCAGGCCACCAGAAAGTAGATCGCGACCGGGATACCAATGATGGTGATGGAGAGCAACACGACGCGCACACCGATCCACAATAGGGCCAGCACGAACGCGCCGAGGCGGCGCAGGCTGACGCGGTAGGCCTCGCCAACGGTGACGGCGCGGCCGAGGTAGCGTTGCGAGATGACGACGGCCAGAGCGGTACTTAACAGGGCGACGCCGATAATTGAAATGACGGTAAGCAATAAGCCCAGGCCGGCGGCTGTCGCGCCCGCGTGAATAAGCGAATCCCGCTGCGACGGCGTTAACGGCTCACCTTGTGTCGTGGTCGTGGAGAACGTGAAAAGCGATTGCGCGGAGCCGGTCAGGGCCAGCGTCAGGATCAGAATAATGATCTGTAGCGGGACCTCGACGACGGCGACCGTGGCAATGAACAGCAGAAAATTCTCGCGGTAGAGGTGGAAGGTCTCGTCCAGGATGTCGCCGATGCCCATAGGCCGCAGGCGCGCGCGTATGTCCATCATCGCGGGATTTCCCTGGGGTGGGGGCTGATTGTACATGGCGCTGTCACTATCCTTCTTGCTACAGGCTTGCTACAGGGCTGTCGCGAACACCCGGTCACCGTGATGACCAGCCGCGCCTATTGTAGCATGGCGCGGCATCGTGGCGCAGGTATCGCAGGTATCAGGACAGGGCTCGTGAATTATCGGCCGGCGACGTCTCCACTGGGCAGCGGAGCGTGCCGCCGCGGCACGCTCCGCTACCTAGTGGATGACCGGCATCCGCGGCGAATAATTCACGAGCTCTGGGTATCAAGACCAGGGGAATGACGGCATCGTGGTCTCGGCCATGGTTTGCAGGTCGAACGCTTCTTTGCGGATTTTGAGGTCGTAGAACAGCAGTGTCGTGGCGATGAACACCAGCGGCAGCAGCAGCGCCGGTGTGACCACGCTTACGATCGCGTACACGACGACCAGCGCCGTGGACGAGCCCGTGGCCGCGGTGGCGATGCCTCCGATGACCGCTGTGAGCACGAGCGTGGGGATGGCGGCGAGGATGTTCAGCAGGATAGATAGCACCAGATAGAGACCCAACGTCTTCCACCAATAGCCGTTGACCAACGTCCGGCTGCGCTTGCTGGCCCCGCCGGCCCCGACGCCCTCCAGCACGACGGCCTGCGGGATCAGGATCCAGGCCAGCGTGTAGTAGATCAGGAAGGGGACGCCAATGGTGAAGGCGCTGATGGCGATGATCGGGAGCAGGCGGACGCCGGCCCACAGTGATGCCAGCAGCAGCGGGCCCAGGCGCTTGAGCGCGGCGGCGTAGGCGTCGCGCACCGTGATCGGCTGATTCAGATAGCGCTGTGACGCCACCACCGTCAGCGCCGCGACGCCGAGCAGGCTAACCACGAAGCCGGCAAGGCCAAGGATGATCCAGAGCAACACGAGGGGACCGCTCGGCGCGCCCACACCCGTCGTATCCATCGTCGAGGCGCCGAGGGTGAGCGCGCCGATCCACGCGACGGCGCCGAGGAGCAGCAACGGCGCCAGCAACACGCCGGCCGTGGCGACGAAGAGCAGGAAGCTCTCGCGGTAGAGGCGGATCGTCTCGTCCAGGATGTCGCCGACGCCCATGGGCCGCAGGCGCGCGCGTATGGACAGCAGCGACGCGCTCGATGGTTGCGCCGGCGATATCTCCATCGTGTTTACCCACTTTCTCCTACCAAGCGCGAAACAGCGTTCGCGCGCCTATTGTAGCATGGCGGCGTGCGCGTCCGTATAGCCCGGATGGCATAGGGATGCGCTATGATAACGGCAGATATCATAAGCCGGCGCATTCGCCGTACGGTACAACGACAAACCTAAACAAAAGGACATCTCATGGCAAAGACCCAGGCGCAGGCCAGCCCCCAGGCGATCACGCGCAAGAGCGAGAATTTTTCCGAGTGGTACATCGACGTCGTGCGCAAGGCTGAATTGGCCGACTACTCGCCCGTGCGCGGCTGCATGATCATCCGTCCCTATGGCTACGCGCTGTGGGAGAACGTGCAGCGCGCTCTCGACGACATGATCAAGGCGACCGGCCACCAGAACATGTATTTCCCCCTGCTGATCCCGCGCTCGTTCCTGACCAAAGAGGCCGAGCACGTCGAGGGCTTCGCCCCCGAGGTCGCCTGGGTCACGCACGCCGGCGGCGAAGAGTTGGAAGAATGGTTGGCGGTGCGCCCGACCTCCGAGACGATTATCTGCTCGACCTACGCCAACTACATCCAGTCGTGGCGCGACTTGCCCGTGCTGGTCAACCAGTGGGCCAATGTGATGCGCTGGGAGATGCGCACGCGTTTCTTCCTGCGCACCACCGAGTTCCTGTGGCAGGAAGGGCACACCTTCCACGCCACGTCCGAGGAAGCGGTCGAAGAGACCGACAAGATGCTCGGTGTCTATGCTACGCTGGCCGAGGAGTGGCTCTCCATCCCCGTCATCAAGGGGCGCAAGAGCGATGCCGAGAAGTTCGCCGGCGCCGACTACACGCTCTCTATCGAGGCCATGATGGGCGACGGTAAAGCCCTGCAGTCGGGCACCTCGCACAACCTGGGGCAGAACTTCACGCGCGCCTACGACATCTTGTTCCAGGACAAGGATTTGACGCGTAAGAACCCCTGGCAGACCAGCTGGGGTCTCTCCACGCGCATCATCGGCGGCGTCATCATGGCGCACGGCGACGAGAGCGGGCTCATCCTGCCGCCACGCGTCGCGCCCTACCAGGTCGTGGTCGTGCCGATCTTTCGCAAGGACGAGGAGCGCGCCATTGTGGCCGCGGCCATCGAGAAGGCGCTCGCGGAACTGCCGCCGGAGGTGCGCGTGAAGGTCGACTGGCGCGAGGAGACCCCCGGCTACAAGTTCAACGACTGGGAACTCAAGGGCGTGCCGGTGCGTATGGAGGTCGGCCCCAAGGATGTGCAGAAAGAGCAGGTCGTGCTGGTGCGCCGCGACACGCGCGCCAAGGACTTCGTGCCCATGGCCGCGCTGGCCGAGCGCGTGCCCGACCTACTCAACACGGTGCAGCGGGACCTCTACGAGCGCGCCCTGGCCTTCCGGCTGGACAACACCCGCCGCCTGGACGACTACGCCGCGCTCGTCGCGGCGTTCGACACGGGCGCCGAGGACACCACGCCCTTCGTCGAGGCGCACTGGTGCGGCGACCCCGCCTGCGAGGCCAAGGTCAAAGAGGACACCAAGGCCACGATCCGCAATATCCCCTTCGACGCGCCGGACGAAGAGGGCGTCTGCATCGTCGACGGCAAGCCGAGTATCGGCAAGCGCGTGGTGTTCGCGAAAGCCTATTAGCGGCCGGAACCCGCGATTTTAATCGCGGGCCAATAGGCCAACTAACGCAGTCTCCGGCCGTAACCGTGCGCGACATGTGCGTCGTTATGTGGGCTTCCTTCATGGCGCCTGGCGCCCGTGGGGCGCATACTGGAGGGTGAAACGGATGGAGTTCAGGGTTAAGAAGGAGCTATGTTTATGCATGTCATACACCCCCGTGACGCCGCCGTCCTGGTATGTACGACCACCATCCGGCCCGGCGGCCGCGCCGCCATTTTCATCAGTGGCGGCGCCCCGCAGGGGCAGGGGAGTCTACTATGAACCCCGTCGCCGCTCATCCCGAACTCATCCCCCTCTTCTTCTGCGCGCTCGCACTTTTTTTCGTGGCCTACGGCATCTGGGCACTGATCCAGGCGCACCGTTTCGCGGCGACGGCCTCCCGGGCCACGGGAACAGTCGTCGACGCTAAGACCGCGTGGGTCGACCCGGGAGGCCCCGGCCCCATAGGCAACACGGGCGGTTGGCTGCGCTTCCCTGTCGTGCGGTACCAGACAGCGAGTGGACAAATGGTCACGTTTAGATCGCGGACGGGGACGCAGCCCTCACCCTACAAGGTCGGCCAGCAGGTCCCCGTGCTCTACAACCCCGCCGACCCGCGCGACGCCCGCATCAACACGTTCGTGATGACAAGGCTGCTGCCCGGCTTCTTCGTCGCGTTCGGAGCTTTCTTTTTCGTCATGGGGATCGTCATACTGCTGGTGATGCAATGGGCGCGTAGTATCCTGCCGCATTAACGGATACAGCGTGGTCAGCCGCTTCAATACGGGTGAGACGTCGCGCATGGATCGCGCCTGCCCTGCGCGTTGGACGGAACGCTACGCCTCACCACGTCGGAGACGGACAGCAGCAGCAAGCGCGCCAAGGTCCAGACGGCCACGCTGCACATAGTCTGGAGCCGCTTCGACGACTATCGCCCTCTTGGCACACCACCGCGCTGTCCCGCTGCCGGCTCTCACTCTTTCAGAACGTGACATAAAGCCCCTTATTGTCGTCCGCTGCCCGTCGCAGCATGGTCATGGCACGCTGCAGTGGCATGGTCAGATCGGGCTTGCGCCCCACCAGATCGTCGAGCACGGCAAGGTTCTCGCGCACGCGATCGGCAGGCTGGACATAGGAGCCCATCTTGCCGGGATCAAAGAGGTTGTTCGATGGCCCGAATGACCGACCCAACGCGATGGAACGTTGCCCCAGGCCCTCGCGCTCCAGCAGACTTTGCATGTTTTCCCAATCGTAGCCGAGCCCAATGTCGGCGCTCGGATCATAATACAGGGTCAGCGCGATGTCGCCGTACTGGTGTGCATCCGCGGGCGAGACCATGTTCTCCCAACCCTCGTCCAAGGGCTCGCCCTCGTACGGATCTTTAAGCGCGTTGCGGTGCTCGTTGATGAACGCCACGAGGCCCGCGGGGTCCCCGCTCGTGAGCGCCGCGTTGAGGACGCTGACCAGTTCAGCCGTGAAGGCGTCGTAGTCAAGGACGTACGCTTTGTGTTCCATAGCCATGGCCGCACCTCCCGATGCGCAGCGCCGGTCCGCGCCGCGCTATGTCCAGATCGATAAGAAGTCACCCGGCGTGTACGTTTCCACACCGGCAGGCATGCCAGTCGCGGGATCGTAGCGATAGATCTCGATTACTTTCGGCAAGACCCCTTCGCGCTCCTGGAACGCCTTGCAGAAGCGGATGATCTCCTGGCGGTCTTTCATGATCGGACGCCCCAGCGGTTTGTCGTCGATGATGAGGCGCTCGCCGTAGTTGAGGGCGTCCGGGTTCGCCGTCTGTAGCGGCGAGCCCGGCTTGGGTTCGCCGCTACGCAGGTCATACGACTTGGCCACGTCGATTGGATTCCCGTTCTGGTCGGTGATAGGGCTGTTCACCGCGTCGTACTCGCCCGAGGCACGCCGGATGTCGGCCATCTCCTTGTGCACCTGCTTGCCGATCCTGGTCGCCTCGGTCTCACCGGCGACAGGCTCGCCCTCGGCGGCCGCTGCATCGGCCTCGACGGCTTGCGCGGCCTCGGCTTCCTCGACCGCCGTTTCGGCCACCTTCGCCTCGGTCAGATCTTCCGCGATCGTCGCGCCTAATTCCGTTGTGGCAAGGTCGGCGCCGAGCGCGCCGACGATCTCGGGCAGGGCGATGATGGCGACCGCCGCTAGAACAGCCAGGGCGGCGATCACCAGCGCCGCCGCGGCAATCGTCCCGAAGCAATCGGAGAGGCCGCCACAGTGGTCACCGTAGGCGGGTCTGGTCTGCGTCAGGAGGATCGCCACGAGCAGCAGCAGCGTCGCGCTCCCCGTGCGCAGCCAGCGCGGTACGTGTCGTCGGATGATCATCGCGCCACCATACCCGGCCGCCGTGCCGGCTGCGCCTGAGGCAACAGGACGGTCATGACCAGCAGCGCCAGGCACGCGCCCAGCACCACGGGTTGGAACGAGTCGGTCGAGATGCTGTCGCCGAACGTGGGCTGCCCCTGCGCGACGGATAAGACGTAGCGCGCGATCTCGTAGCTGATGACGCCGCCGATCAGCAGCCGCAGCAGCAAGGGCACGCGCGCGGCGAGACGCACCCACAGCGCCCATGGCGCCAGGCGCGGCAGAATAGAGCCGCGCGCGACCAGGATGACGGCGAAGAACAAGAAAGTGAGAACCCCCTCCCCCATGCTGGAGAGGAAACCGCCGATCAGAAGCGTGGAGAGGCCGGCGGCGAGGACAGCGCGCACGGCGGACGGCAGCGTGCGCGGCCACGCGGACCGCGCCTCAACCTCTTTGAACAGGGTATTGAGCCGGCGCAGGCGTGCGACGACCGGCGCATCCTGATAGGCGCGGAACGCCAGGTAGCAGCGTACCAGCGCGCCGCAGACCGCCGGCCAGACGATCCACCCCGCCATCTGTTGCGCGAAGTAGGCGGCCGAGACGGGCGGGCTTCCGTTTGTCCAGGACCAGAAGATGCGGATCAGCAGCGGCGCCGAGAGTGTCCAGGCATACACCAATGCCCCGTGCGCGGCGGCGATGACGACGGCGCGTATGAGCGTCCCCGTCGGGCTCTCGCGTGGCGCGATGCGCCGCAGGCGCGCGACGAGGCTCTTGGCGCTGAGCGTCGGCGTCACTGCCAGCAGCAGGAACAGGACGTAGGAGACGATCTGTGGGACGCGCAGCGCGCAGAACGTGGCGAGCGCCGTGCTGCCCAGGATGGGCGGCGACGCATACAGATTGAGCGAGAGCTGCGGTCCTGTGATCAGGTAGTCGCTCGCCGCGTAGCCAAGCACGACCATCAAACCCAGGTTCGCGCTGAGGGCGCCGGCAACGGCGGCAAAGGTCATCAGCGGCAGGAGTTGCGTGAAGGCGACGTTCGGCTCGCCAAAGACGGCAAAGCCGGGGGCGGCGACGAACGTCCAGTGCGCGATGCCTTCCAGGAAACCGATTAGGAAGACCAGCAGCGGGGCGAGGGTGGCGGCCAGGGGCCAGCGCGTGAGGTAGAGACCGTCGTACCAACAGTCGGAAAGCAGGAGCGTGTAGCGCCGCAGCCGCGCGGGTGTCTCTACCCACCAGGACTCCGCGATGGCGGCGAGCCGGCGCGGCTTCACGGTAGGAAACGCGGTGTCGCGCAAGCGCATGACGCTATCTTCTCCTTTGGCTATGTCCTCAGACGTGCCGCGCTGTCGTTTGCGACGCGGGTCCCCCGGGCGAGTAAACCGTGGCCGGCAAGGCCAAGCGTCGCGCCGTAGACAAGATGGCCCAGCAGCGAGATGCTAACGAACTCATCGAAGGCGCGCGGGTGCAGCCAGCCGGGATAGACGGCCAGCATCAACGTTTCGAGTCCCAGTGCCCAGAACACGCCGGTCCACCAGCCACGCGTCCCCAGGATGATGGCGTAGGCGACGCCGAAGCACAGGCCGTTGGTGTAATGATAGAGCACACCAATCGCCGTGATTACGCCAAAGCCATGCCCCATTCCGATGATGGCCTGCCCGAAAATCGGGTAGATGTCGAAGGGCCAGAACGTGTCGTGCAAGACGTTGACGGCGATCCAACGTGAGCCGTCGTAGGCGACGGTAGCCGCGAGCCCGGCTACCAGGCCGGCACGCGCCCGTCGCGCCACCTCGACACGCGCGATGGGCGGCAAGCGTCGCCAGGCAACGACACACGATAGCGCGACGATCACGGCGGTGCCGAGCAGGGCAAGCCCGAGTGAGATGGTGGTCAGGACGTGCACGACGAGGGCCGCGCCGCTGGCCAGGGGTAAGGCGCCCAGGAGCCGCCAGCGGCTGGTTGCTCTCGTCCGCGCCATCTGATGTCCTCCCGTGTGGTCGCGAGCGGTCGCGTGTGGTCGCGCGCTCAGGTGCTGCCCCGATTGTACCATGGCCCTCGCATGGGAGGAGGATCCACAGACAGGGCCTCACGCCACGGCCAGTCTTTTGCCTGCCTGAGCCGAGGGCCAACGGCACGGTTCACTACAGGGAACAGATCGTCTGTGGCGTGAAACGACAGCTTCTTAACGTCCGCCCTGGCCCGTCAGGGCGATGCCCTCGACGATCCAGCGCTGCGCCAGGACGTAGACGACGAGTACCGGGATGAGCGAGAGTGACGCGCCGGCCATGAGCAGGTTCCACTGCACGGTGAATTGCCCCTCGAACTCCACGATGCCCAGCGGCAGCGTCTTGAGGCTCTCGCTATCCACTACCACCAGCGGCCACAGGAAGTTGTTCCACGCGCCCAGGAAGGCGAAGATGACCACCGCCGCGAGGGCCGGCCGCGCCAGGGGCAGGATGATCCGCGAGTAGATCGTCCAGTGTCCGGCGCCGTCGAGCACGGCCGCCTCCTCCAGGTCGGCCGGGATGGTGAGGAAGAATTGACGCAGCAGGAAGGTGCTGAAGACGCTGGAGATGAAGGGCGCGATCATGCCCTGGTAGGTGTTGTGCCAGCCCAGCAGCCGGATCAAGATGTAGTTGGGGATTAGCGTGACCTGGAAGGGCACGATCAGCGTGGCCAGATAGACGGCGAACAGGACCGAGCGGCCGGGGAAGCGCAGCCGCGCGAAGGCGTAGGCGGCCATCGAGGCCGTGATGACCTGCCCGGCGGTCACGGCGATGGCCACGACCAGGCTGTTGACGAAGAAGCGGCCCACCGGCAGTTGCTGCCACACCTGCGCGTAGTTGCCCCACTGCACCGGCGCGGGGACGAACTGCGGCGTCAGCTGCCCGATCTGTCCGTTGGTCTCCAGCGAAGACACGACCATGTATATAAAGGGCAGCGAGACCACTATGGCCCCTACCAGCAGCGCCAGCAACAGCAGCGCCCGCCCGGCTAGCCGCCGCCCACTCACGCGGCGGCGTCGCGCCGACGCCGTTACGACGCGGCTACTCATAGTGCACCCACCGGCGTTGCACCGCGAACTGCAGCATCGTCACGGCGAAGACGAGCAGGAACAGCACGCCGGCCGTGGCTGAGGCCAGCCCGATGTTGGCGCTGGCCGAGACAAAGGCCTTCTGGAACAGATAACCGACCAGCGTGTTGGTGGCGTTGTTGGGCGAGAAGCGTCCGCCGGTCATGATGTAGGCCTGGTCGAAGACCTGGAACGAACCGATCGTGGTGATGACGACCACGAAGAACGTAGTGGGGCTGATCAGCGGCAGGGTGACATGGCGGAAGCGTCGCCACGGACCCGCGCCGTCGACCGCCGCCGCGTCCAGCAACGAGCGGTCCACCCCTTGCAAGCCGGCCAGGAACAGCACGATGTTGAAGCCAATTTGCCGCCAGACGCCGAAGATGATCAGGGCGGGCATGGCCCAGGCCGTACTGTTGAGCCAGCCCGGCGGGTTCTGGACGCCGACCAGGTAGAGCGCGCTGTCGATCAGGCCGGCGCGCGGGTCGTAGATCCACTGGAAGACCAGCGCCGAGGCCACGAGCGTCGTGATATAGGGGGCGAAGTAGGCCGTGCGCAGCAGGACGGCGCCGGGCAGCTTACGGGCGAGGCCCAGCGCGCACAGCAGCGCCAGCGCCGTCGACAGCGGCACGACACCCAGCGTGTAGGCGGCCGTGTTGCCGAGCACCTGGCGGAAGACATCGTCGGAGAATAGGTCCTGGTAGTTTCGCAGCCCCGCCGGGGCCGGCGGCGACACGAGATCCCAGTGCGCGAAGCTCAGGCCGCCGGTGGCGAGCACGCCGAGCACGGTGAACACAAAGAAGGGGATCAGGTCGGGCAGCAGGAACAGCAGCGCGACCCGGCCGTGGCCGCGCCGGTACGCGCCCTCTCGGCGACCCATGCGCCGAACCGCCTTCTGCCAGGGTGTCGCACGCGTCTCAACGGCCATAGTGGATAGTCCTCCCCTTATTCATACGCGAAAGCGGCGTCAGGGTAAAACAGGCTGACAGTCTCGATAATCCCAGCCCGCACCGCCTCCTCAAGCTACTCGCCATGTTGCGCGCGCAGGCGCCGCACCTGCTCCTCAAGCTCGGCGCGTTGCCGCTCGGCCTCGACCCGTGCTTGTTCGGCCTCGCTCAGGCGCTGCTCCAGGCGCTCGGCATGCTGTCGTACTTGGCGGGATAGTCCAATCAGTTGGCCGTTGCGATCCCGGACGGTCATGAACGGCTGCGTCGCCTGGAACGAGATAGCGAGGGATGCGCTGTGCCACCAGCCATCAGGGTCTGGCGCCCATGGCGCGTAGACGCCGGATTGCAGGCGCCAGGCGCGTAGGGGCGTGCGTAGCACACCCCCATCCGGGTCGAACACAATATACTCGGGGATGCCGATCGCCTCGTAGGCGCGCCGCTTGTCGCCGGTGTCGTTGCGCCCCGTCGATTTGCTCGCGACCTCCATGACGAAAAGAGGGGCGCCAGCGTCAGCTAAAGAGATAGCGGCTATATCGCCGGACGGGAGCGGCCGATCAAGCACCATGACATCCGGGTGCGGATCGTAGGCGGTACCGTCCTCATGTTGCAGCCCGACGAGCGCGATCTGATTGCATACCCCCCAGGTCGCGCCGCGCCTCCGCGCTACCTCCTCTATCATGTCCGCCAAGGCGGCGATGGCGCTCTGGTGCCATTGTGTCCCCAAGACGCTCTCCTCGGTGTCACTAAGTAGTGTGTCGGGGACATGATACGTCGTCGCCCACATCGTTGCCTGTGCCATTTCGCCTCCACCCTATGCTTCTTGCATCACTCGTCGCGTTGCTCGCGCGGACGCCGCGACTGTTCCTCAAGCTCAGCGAGCTGACGCGCTTGCTCGGCGCGCGCCTGTTCCGACACAGTGAACTGTCGTGACAGATCGGTAAACGCCTGCACGGCCTCCAGGCGCGCCTGCTCCGACGCGACGAGTTGGCGCGCTTGCTCGACGCGGGCTTGCTCGGATGCGACGAGCTGACGCCCTTGCTCGGCACGCGCCTGCTCCGACGCGACGAGTTGACTCCCCTGCTCGACGCGGGCTTGCTCGGACGCGACAAGTTGACTCCCCTGCTCGACGCGGGCTTGCTCGGACGCGATGAGTTCGCGGGCTTGCTCGACGCGGGCCTGCTCGGACGCGATGAGTTCGCGGGCTTGCTCGACGCGGGCCTGCTCGGACGCGATGAGTCGTTGTGAAAATTCGGTCACTGCCTGCTCCGCGGCGGCGAGGCGCGGGACTATCTCGCGCTCATACAGATCGACGCGTTGCTCCAGTTGCTCGAACCGATCCAGCCGCTGCTCCAGGTATTCGGCGCGCACGCGCATCTCGTGGGTGAGCTCGATTTTGCGGCCGTCGCGATCAAAGACGCTTACGAATGGTTGTGTCGCCTCGAATGAGACGTCAAGAGACGCGCTCCGCCACAAGCCGCTGGTGTCGGGCGCCCACGGTACATACGCGCCCCCTTGCATATGCCAAGCTCGTATAGCGGGAGACGACGAGTCTGCATCCGGGTCGAACACGATGTACTCGGGGACGCCGATGGCTTCGTAGGCGCGCCGCTTGTCGCCGATATCATTTTTGACCGTCGAGTCGCTCGCTACTTCAAGGACAAAGAGTGGGACACCGGCTTCACTCAGGGCACTGGAGTTATCGTTGCCGGACGGCAATGGACGCGTGAGGACCATGACGTCGGGGCGTGGATCGTAGGCCGTCCCATTCTCGTGCTGTAATCCCAGGAGCGCGATCTGATTGCACACGCCCCATGTTATCCCGCGACGACGTGCGGCCTCGCGCAGTATATCGACGAGCGCGCTGGTTACATCCTGATGCCACAACGTCCCCAAGACGCTCTCCTCAGTGTCACTAAGTAGCGTGTCGGGGACACGATACATCGTTCTCCACATCGTTGCCTGTGCCATCGCGGTTACTCCCTGTACCCCATGCTTGTCCTGGCGACATCGTATCATCTCGTCGGGCCAGCCGCATCGCGCCACGCGCGATTGCGAAAGGGGCCCTGCCGGTTACTTCCCGCTCTTGAGCGTCTTGGCCGCGGCCGCCGCGGCCTTGGGCAGCAGCGTCGTGGCCGTGCCCTCGCCGCTCCACAGCGACTGCAGCACCTGATCGGCCGCGGTGTAGACGTCGAAGAAGGTCGGGAACGAGGGCAGCCGGTGCCCCAACTTGGTCTGCGCCTGGAAGACCTCGTTGTAGGGCTTGCTGCGCCAGAACGTCGAGTTCAGCACACCGGGATTGATCGGCGTCACGTCATTGCCCTCGCTGAACGCCAGTGTCGCCACCGGCCCGGTCATGAAGTCCCACAGCCGGTAGGTCGCCTCGGGCGTCTTGGTGAACTTGGACATGCAGTAGCCCGCGCCGCCGGCTCCGTTGACGACGGGCCGCCCGCTCCAGTGCGGCATCCCCACCACACCCCAGTCGAGGCCCGGTGTCTTGAGGAACGTGGGGACCAGCGCGTGGTTGCCGAAGGCCATGGCCAACTGGCCGCCCGCGAATAGCGACGAGATCGTGGCCGACGAGGCCATCTGCGAGGCCGGCGGCGTCACCTGATCTTTATTGGTGAGGTCGGCGATGAACTGCAGCGCCTGCGCGGCGGCCGGGGTGTTGAAGGCCACCTTGGTTGGCTTGGCGTCGTTGTCGAACAACTCGACACCCTTCTGCCACAGCCACAACCGCCAGAAAGCGGTCTCGTAGGCGAAGCCGTACTGGCTGATGCGCGCGCCGCTGCCATTGGTCAATTTCTTGGCCGTCGTGCGCAGATCGTCCCAACTCCAGCCGTTCTTGGGGAAAGAAACGCCGGCGGCCTTGAACAGCTTGCGGTTGTAGAACATGACCTTGGTGTCGTTGTCACGCGGCACGCCGTACAGCCCGCCGTCCCACTCGAAGACGAACAGCGGGCCCGGCGCGTAGGACGAGAGGTCCTTGCCGTGGCTTTTGGACATGGCGCGGATGTCCTGCAGCGCGCCCTTGGACGCATAGGTCGGCACATAGGTCAGGAACATCACGTCGGGGATACTCTTAGCCGCGAGATCGGCGTTGAGCTTGACGAAGTAGTCGCTAAACGAGGTGTACTGCGGCTGCACTTCGATATTGGGGTTGCGCTGCGTGAACACCTTGAGCACCTGGTTGATGGTAACCTGCTCGTCCAGGCTACCCCAGGAGCCGAAGGTAAGCTGTGTCGGTGTGGTAGCCGCCGACGCCGGGGCGGGTCCCTCAATGGCCGCCAGCGCCCCCGCGATGGCCGGCGCGGCGAGACCCAGCGCCAGCGCGCGCCGGATAAAGGTTATCCTGCTCATCCCGCTTGCCACCGCCTCGGCGGCCAACTCGTCCAACCCGAACTCTTGCCTCTTGTCCATCGTGCTGTTCTCCTATTATAATGCAAACGCTGACGTAATAATTGCGTCGCGGCCTACTATGCACGGCCTGTCGGGTGCTGTATGGCAACCCGTAGCCTACAGTATACGTGAAGAGTGCGCCTCGGCGCGGTAGCGTACGTCGTGACAAGGGACCTATAGGCTATACGTATACGTGGCACAACAGCCGGCGAGGTACCCTATCTTTCGCGCCCCTTATCCATGGGCGAGTAGGAGGGAACCGACGATGCCCGACAATGTGCGCCTCGCTCATCGTTCGACCACATCGTCGTGATTACGCACCAGGAAGCAGTCAAGCAGCATTGGCAAGGAGCAGGGCTAGAGGTGCGCAAGGTAGACGGACGCTCCAGCGAAGCAGCCTTCAGTATGACCGCGTAAGACATGATTCAGTTTTATCGCGCGGCGTCAGCCTCCGCATTCGCCACGGAAGGCGTGATGGCGTCCGCGAACGGCGCCATGTCATCGAAGGGGCCGACGATGGCCACGCGCAGGAGGTCGGGCCGCAGCAGCGCGGCGGCGAGGCGCTGGATGTCTCCGGCAGTGACCGCTTCGACGAGGGCCAGTGACTCCTCGGGCGTGCGCGCGTAGCCGCGCTGCAAGACGGAGCGCGCGTTGCGCGTGGCCACGCTGTAAGAGTCCTCTAGCGCCAGCAGCAGCGATCCTTCGTAGGAACCGCGCACGCGCTCGAGTTCGTCCTCGTCGACCGGTTCCGCGGCCAGCCGCCGCAGCTCATATGCGATGACCTCCAGCGCCGCGACCGCTTTGTCGGGGGCGACACCGGCGTGGATGGAGAGCGCGCCATGGTCGCTCATCGCCGCCGCCCCCGCGCCGACCGAGTAGGCCAGCCCGCGCCGTTCGCGCACTTCCATGAACAGCCGCGAGCTCATGCCCCCACCCAGGATCTCGGCCAGGATGGCGAAGGCCATGTAGTCGTGACTGTCGAGCGCCACGCCCGGCGCGGCGACGTAGAGATGCGCCTGCCCCTCGCGCCGCGTCAGCGCCACCCGCTCGCCCTCGGCGTAGACGGCGGGCTGGGCGGACGGCGCCGGAACGACGGGCCAGTCGCCGAGCAGGTCCGCGGCGCGGCGCGCCACGGCGTCCGGGTCGATATTGCCAGCCACGGAGAGCACGATGCGCACGGGCGCGTAGTGCGCGGCTATGTAGGCGCGTAGGACGTCGCTCGTCACGGCGGAGACCGTCTCACGTGAGCCAATGATGGGCCGCCCCAGTGGATGGTCGCCCCAGACCGTGCGCTGCAACAGGTGCGCCCCCACCACGGTTGGCACGTCCTCGCCCTGCGCCAACTCCTCGACGATCACGCCGCGCTCACGTACGGTCTCGGTCTCGTCCAGCAGGGGGTGACGCAGCATATCGGCGATGAGGTCGAGTCCCACGTCGAGGCGCCGGCTGGGGACTTTGGTGTAGTAGGTGGTGATCTCGCGTGAGGTGCTGGCGTTGATGCGTCCGCCCAGGCGTTCGATGGTGTCGGCGATGAGTTGGGCGCTGGGCCGCTTCGTCGTGCCCTTGAAGAGCATATGTTCGAGAAAGTGCGACACGCCGGCCTCGGTGTCGTCCTCGTAGCGCGAGCCCGTCCCGATGACGGCGACGACAGTGGCGGAGTAGGTCGCGGGCATGGGGTGTAGCGCCAGGCGCAACCCGTTGGGCAGGGTGATCAGGGTGGTACTAGACATAATATACCTTGATAGTCAGGGGGCAGTGAACGCGCGCACGGGTGGGGCCAGGGGAGTAGGAGAACGAGAGGGTTAGCGGCGTTGGGACCACGCGACGTTGATAATGATGAGGCCGCCCCAGACCAGCACGAGGCCGGGTAGGTGACCGAAAATGCTGGCGATAGCGGAGAGAGGTATGCCAATGCCGAGCGAGCCGAGCGCGAGCCCCAGTTCCTGTTGGGAGAGCGGCGAACCCTTCCTGGTCGTCGTCAGTTGCTGTTGCACGCGCAGGTCGACCTGTTCGTCGATGTCGCGCTGCACCCGCGCCAGGAAGTCCTTCGCCAGCGCCTCGGCCGCGGCCGGATCAGCCCCCTGCGTCGTGAGCGTCGCGCCTAAATCATGGGTCATCGCGGGCCGGGGTTGTCCGTACGGCGCCTCATTCATCGTCGTGTCCCTCGTGTCGTGTGACGCTATCCAGTCGGAATTAGTATACCCTTTTGCCGCATTGCCATCGCAACCGTGGTTGGACCTTTTGTATGATCGACAATGGGACAGGCGGTATCCCCACGGCGGTGAGACTGTTCTGGGCGCCACAATCCAGCGCGCCATGGAGCGGTTCCGTGCTACAATCGCTCCATGAACCGCCACACGTCGCGCACCTGATGAACGTATTTGTTGTGAAGGCTTAGGGTAAGCGACGCGGCTTTGTATGCCACGAGGGCGCGCATACATGTGGAGTGTAGGAGGAGGCGCAGCCATAGCGGCCATGCCGTCGAGGACCATTTTGCGGACACGCGCAAGATGGGTTACCATTGTTTTTCTCCGCACAAGAGGGAGGGGAGAAGGACTAGCGCGGGTCAAGAACTACTGGGCCACCTTGAATTTCTAGTATTCCGATCGCTTTTGTGTTACCGTGTGGGTATGCCTCGGGAAAGGGCACGAGACGGACGCCCCACTAAATAGGAGAGAACGATCATGACTGACAGCCAACATGACGTAAACGTGCACGACGCGCATGACGCGCACGCGGGACATGAGCATGCAGGCGCGCGCGTCGGCTACGCCTCGCCGTCCGACGCCATGCGGGCGCCGCGCGAGGACTTCCTCTACGTCGCCTGCCTGCACGAGGGGACCGGCGTCGCGGAGCCCGACTTCCTCGCCGTCGTCGACGTCAACCCCGACTCGGACGCCTACGGCCAGGTCACACACAAGACGCCCATGCCCAACGTCGGCGACGAACTGCACCACTACGGCTGGCAGGTCTGCTCCTCGGCCTGCCACAGCAATCTACAGCGCGCCAACCTCGTCGTGCCCGGCTTCCGCTCCAGCCGCCTGCACATCGTCGATGTCGCCAGCGACCCGCGCAAGCCTCAACTGCACAAGGTTATCGAGCCCGACGAACTGATTAAAAAGACCGGCTATACCGCGCCGCATACCGTCCACTGCATGCCTGGCGGCATCATCACCATCAGCATGCTCGGCGACAAAGACGGCAATGCGCCGGGCGGCTTTGCCGTGCTCAACGCCTCGACCTTCGAGGTGCTGGGCCGCTGGGAACAGGACAAGGGCGACATGGAGTTCGCCTACGACTTCTGGTACCAGCCGCGCAAGAACTTCATGCTCTCCAGTGAGTGGGCCGCGCCCAACACCTTCGGCCCCGGCTTCAACCTGGAAGACGTCGCCGCCGGCAAGTATGGCCACAAGGTCCATGTGTGGGACCTCGAAAAGCGCGCCAAGACGCAGACGATCGACCTGGGCGAGACGGGCATGATCCCGCTGGAGATCCGCTGGCTGCACAACCCCGAGGCTGAGGAGGGCTACGTCGGCGCGGCGCTCTCCAGCACGCTCTGGCACGTCCACAAGGATGGGAACGGCGCCGGTTGGACGGCCGGCAAGGTCGTGGAGGTCGCGGGCCGCGAGGTCGCGGGCTGGCCCTTCCCGCTGCCAGGCCTGATCACCGATCAGATCATCTCGATGGACGACCGTTTCCTGTATTTCAGTGACTGGCTGCACGGCGACATTCGCCAGTACGACATCTCCGACCGCGCCCACCCCAAGTTGGCGGGGCAGGTCTGGGTCGGCGGCCTGCTCGGCCCGGTACAGTTCGGCCGCAACGGTAACGGGCGCGAGCTATCGGGCGGGCCGCAGATGCTGCAGTTGAGCATGGACGGGCGGCGGCTCTACGTCACCAACTCGCTCTACAGCACCTGGGACAACCAGTTCTACCCAGGGCTGGAGTCGTGGATGCTCAAGGTTGACTGCCACCCCGAGGGCGGCATGACGCTCGACCAGGATTTCTACGTCGACTTCGGTCCCGCGCGCGGCCACGAAATCCACCTACCCACCGGCGACTGCACCACTGAGATCTTCGCCTAACTGAGATCTGAATAGTTACTCGTAGCGTAGCACCTCGATCGGGCGCACGCGCACGGCGCGCCACGACACCAGCGCCGCCGTGACCAGCGCGATGATCGTCACCAGCGCGATCAGCGCTAGGATGGTCGGTCCCGGCACGGCTAGCGTCGTCTTGAAGAGTATTTGCGCCAGTACGCCCGTGGCGACGGCGACGAGGGTCATGCCCAAAATGCCGCCGAGGCCGCCGATTACGCCGTTCTCCACCAGCACTCCGGCCATCACGCGCCGGCTGGTGTAGCCGACGGACTTGAGGATGCCTTGCTCACGGCGGCGCTCCAGCATGGACAGCGCGACCGAGTTGGCGATGATGATCACGCCCGCGAACAGCGCCAGGCTAGCCAAGGCCACAAGCAGGATGATCAGGTTGCCCAGCACCTGGTCGACGATCGCGCCTAGGCTGGTCAGGTTGATGGTGATGGCGCGCGGCGCCCCGTTGTTGAGCGCGGCCATGGCGGCGTCGATGCGGTGCGGGTCGACCTTGATGTTGTAGATAATCTGCTCGCCGGCCCCGCCGAAGCGGTGCACGAGGGCGCGCGGCGCCAGGATCGGCTCGAAGTGGCGCGTGTTGACCAGGCTCGCGGTGTAGAAACCGGCCACGGTCACCGTCGTCGGCCGTGGTGCCGTGGCTGTGTCCGACCGCGCGAAGCCCGCCCCCAGCGGCGTCAGCGTGATGTGGTCGCCCACCTTGAGGTGGAGCGGCCCCTCGGTGTGCAGGAGGCTGTTGAGCAGCACGTTGTTCGTGCCCGCGTCGCCGGCGTTGAGGTCGCGCCCGTTACCCTTGTCGATGATGGACCCCGTCGACTGGCCGTGCGCCACGTCGTAGCCACCAAGCCCGGACAGGAAGGCGATGGTCCCGCTGAAGCCCAGATCGCCCTTTTTGAAGACCCCGCGCCGCTCGTGCAATTGGTACAGGCGCAGGATGATCGAATGCCCGTCGACGCTCTGGGGGAAGCTGCGCGCCGCGTTGACCTCTTCGTGCTTTTGCAAGCCCGGCAGGTGGACGAGTTGATGTGTGACCTGAGAGGAGAGGCGCGCGGGGACCACGCTGACGATGTTGTAATCGGAGAGGCTGGCCAGGGCGTCGGCCACTTTGGCGCGCACGTCCTGCCCCAGCACCACGATCAATCCCACGCCGAACACGCCCACGAACAGGGCCAGCAGCGTCATCGTGGCGCGCGCGCGCTGCCGCCCAATGTTACGCAGCGACATCTTGACCGTGTCCTTCCACGCGCGCGGCAGCAGCGGGACACCGTAGCCCAGCACGACCGCTACGACGGCCAACAGCGCGCCGATGGCCGGGACCAGCGGCACGATCGCGAGGGCTAGCAGCAGGGCCAGCGTCGAGAAGACGACGCGGCGCACGCCCAGCCCTTCGGGTACGGGCAGTCGTCCGATCAGCGTCACCACCAGCCCGAACAGCAGACTGAGCAGGCCCAGCAAGACGAACGTGCCATAGACCACGCCGACTCCCCACACAGGGTCGCCGATGATGAAACTCGTCAGCACGCAGAACAGGAGCGAGAGCGCGAAGAACAGCCCCACGCGCCCCAACCGTGTGCCCCAACGCATCGGCTCAGGCACATCACGCAGCACCGCCTGCGGGCGCACCGTGGCCGCCTGCACGATGGGCAGCACGCCGAAGATCAACGCGGTGAAGAAGCCGACCAGCACGCCCGCCGCCACCGAGGCCGGGTCGATCACGAAGGGTAAATGCAACAGGAAGGCGCGCTCGATCAGCGTTTTGACTACGTACGACAGCGCCACGCCGGCGATCGCGCCCAGCACGCCGCCGGCGACGCCGAGCAGCGCCGCCTCAACACCGAACAGGGCATAGAGGTCGCAGCGCTGGTAGCCGGATGTCTTGAGCATGGCGATCTCAGTGCGGCGGCGCGCCAACAGCACGTTCATCGTGTTGACAACGCCGAAGCCGCCGATGAGCAGGGCCAGAATGCCGATGACCTGCAGCAGTTGATGCACCTGGTTCGTCTCCTGCTGCCGCTGCTTGAGCGCATCGGCGACCGTCTCGACCGTGGCCAAGGGGTAGCGCGCTTTGGCCAGCGCGCTGACGCGGCTGGTGGCCGCGTCGTTGGGCGTGGTCAGGTACAACTCGTTGTAGGACAGGGTTCCGGTGACGCCCTGCTGGTAGACCGCCTGCTGCACGAAGGCGTCGACCCCACCGGAGAGGCCGCCGCTGTCGACGACGCCACTAACGCGCAGGGTGAAGGCGCGCCCATCGCTGGCGTGCACGACCACGCGGTCGCCGATGCGCGCGCCAATGCTGGTCGCGGCGGCCGAGGAGAGCACGGTGGCGCCGGGATCGGCCAGCAGGGCGTGCAGGTCGCCGTTCGCGGGGGCCGTGAAGTCGGGCTGGCCGACCAGCGGGTAGCTGCGCGGGTCGACCACACCGATGACGCTGGGGTAGGAGTGGCCGGCGCCCGCCGCTGCGCGCGTGCTGGTGACGGTCCCGCGGTCGCGCGTGAAAGCGGACAGGGCGATCACGAGACCCTGTCGCTTCAAGCCGTCGAAATAGCGTAGGTCCGACGCGTCAAGGGGAATCACGTCCTGGTGTATCGACACGTCGCCGCCGTTGGCGGCGCGCACGTTGCCGATCAGGTTATTGCTGACCATCAGGCTGGCCAACTGTAGCGCCACGATGGCCATGACGCCCACGGCGATGCAGGAGATGGCCAGCACAGTGCGCTGCCCGCCGCGCCGCAGTGAGCGCACGCCGTAGGTCCAGTAGAACGAGGTTTTCATTGGTTTAGTCCATTACGATTAGAGAGGCGAATCTACTGGGACCGACGCCGGCGCTCCCAGTAGACACGAAGTCAGCAAGCGCGTTACCCCACCAGGCGGCCAGCGCTATCCGCTGTATCCGCGGCGACGAGCCCATCGACGATAGAGATCGAGCGCTCGGCGGCGGCAGCGACCGTCGGGTCGTGCGTGGCGATGATGAAGGTCGCGCCCGTTTCGTCGCGCAGCCGGCGGATCAAGTCGAGCACCGTCTGACCGTTGCGCTGGTCAAGATTGCCGGTCGGCTCGTCAGCAATGACGATGGCCGGCCGCGTAGCCAGGGCGCGCGCGATGGCCACGCGCTGCTGCTCACCGCCGGAGAGTTGGTTGGGCCGGTGGTCGAGGCGGTGACCCAGCCCGACGAGCGTCAGCAACTCACGCGCGCGCGCCGCCGGACTGCCGGGATGTGTTCCGACGTAGAGCGGCGTCTCCACGTTCTCCCGCGCCGTCAGCGTCGGGATCAGGTTAAAGGCCTGGAACACCATGCCGACCTTCTCGTTGCGGATGCGCGCCATGCGCGACTCGGGCAGGTTGGTGATGTCGACCCCGTCGATGAGGACATGGCCGGAGGTCGGCTGGTCGAGGCCGGCGATAATACCGAGCACGGTACTCTTACCGCTCCCCGACGGCCCCACGATGGCGGCGAACTCACCCTTCTCGACGCGGAAGCTGATGCCCCTGAGGATGTCGATTGTCTCGGCTCCGAGCGGCAAGCTCTTGCGCACGTCGCGCGCCTCGAGCGCCGGGCGCCCAGCATGGTTGTCATGTATGGTTTGTGTCACTGGTTGAATAGTCATCCGCGTCTCCGTGGATCGCGCTACGATCCTGCTCCCTCTATTATCCTGTACTCTAGGATACCTGGCTGTCCTTGGTTACTACGCGTTGAATGATGAAAGGTGAGGGGGACGCGTCCGTGCCAAAAGTACGCGATGTCATTAAACTGGTAGAAGACGATGGCTGGGTACAAATCAAAGTCGAAGGCGACCACAGGCAATACAAGCACCGCGACAAGAAAGGGCGTGTAACCATTGCCGGTCATCCAAGCAAGGATATGCCGATTGGCACGTACCAAAATATTCTACGGCAGGCCGGTCTGAAGGGACAGTGAACGATGCATGCATGCATACAAGGATACGACGTCGTATTGGAAAAGGGTCCGACTAGTTGGGGAGCATACGTTCCTGAGTTACCGGTTTGTGTTGCCGTCGCGGATACGCGCGAGGACGTCGAACGTGACATCGCCAAGGCGATCACGATGCACCTTGAAGGACTACGCGAAGACGAGCGAGAATGCGACGTTGTCCAAGCTGAAACGGTGGTGAACTAGGCGTAAGCCAATAGCGCCCTCAAACGGACTTATAGCCCCTGGGACAACGCGGCGTTATCATGCGCGGGGCCGCGCTAGTTGCCGTGGCCGCAGTATGGGAGGCCTCATCGCGCGCTACTGCGTCGACGTTCTCGGCGACCCCCACCACCGCGTGGATGAGGATTATCACCATGGGTACCCCCCATAAGGGAGCGCCGGACGCCTTCGAGGCCCTGCAAATCGGTGCGGTCTCTCTTCCCTTTGGTTTGAGGCGTGCGGCCACCTTGCAGCCCCTCAAGACATTCCCCTCGGCCTATCAACTGTTGCCTTATCCTATTGCCTACAAGTTAAGGTTCTGAGCCACATGTCAAGTACCCGCATGTCCGCCACTCGGGGCGGCAAAGGGAGCGTAGCGGCATATACGCCGTGCTTCCACGAGCCCTTTGCTCCCGCACACGGCTGTCGCGTCGCTATATGCCTCATGCGTTTGCGCAACGCGATAGGCGTTGGTTCGGCTCAAAAGCTGCAAAAAGGCCCTTGACAACGGCTTAAAATCCTTAACTTGTAGAAAAAGGCCTTATCCCTCCAAATTCGTCTTCGACAAATACGGTACACCCATCGACACCTGCGTCGCGCGGGACTGGATAGAACCGTTGCATCGCCCCTTGATAGATGTGGCGATGCAGTTCCACAGGGACCTCGAACATGGCCGCCGCGCCAAACGGACGCATATCCCCCTAGACAGCATTTATGGCATCGGACAGCGCACGCTGACGACGGTGCATGTCCCCAACTTCCCCCACGGACGGAGGTGGAAGTTGGCCGACTATCGACGGCCTAAGGAGACCGGCGACGGGCGTGTGCCTGAGCCGAGTGCCAAATTGGGTCGCGTCACCCCGGTGGAGCAAAAACATGCGGGGCTGTTTAAGGACAGAGCAGTCCGCGAACATATCAAAAACCTACTGTGCTCCCCGAATCGCGTGAAACCGGGTAACACGAGGGGCCAGCGACTGGTACCACGACGACACACGCGCATCGTTGAAATGAACGGCGGGATTTACACGCCAGGAAGCTCCGTACGGGTCGATGTAGGCCTGGTAGACCGCGAAGGAGTTCTTGTCAATGGCGCCCGTTTCGGGGTCACTGTGCGCGATGGGAATGATGAGGCCGTCGGGTCATACGAAGTGCCAGGGACGGATGCCCACCGCCTGACAACGATCGAGTTCCGCGTGCCATCAGTGCTTGGGGGCTACGGCATTGAGGTATCGACCTCGTCACGGGAGACCGGCGACATGGAGCCTATCTACGACTACTTTGGCGTGATGTCCCCACCGGAAATACCGGACATAGAGGTGCGCACGAGCGACATAGCTCCCTTTTGAGGGCCAGAATCGGAGGACCACATGACGATAGGCCAGACTCGAAGGAGCATCATCGATGACGTGGTAGCGATCACGGTCCATGAAGATGCAGGGGAGCCTATGCCCTTGTTGGCCGTGCAGGCGACCGCCTTACAGGCTATCCGGAAAATCGTCAGAGAGGCTTAGGCAGCCGCTGAGAGCGTGTTTAGGCACTTTCCGGATAGCCTGTTAGGGGAGATAGTGCTGATGCGAGAGCGGCTGTGGCTGTTAGCCGAATCCAATGAGATTGGCCGAGATGAATACTTCTTCCGCTCTCGCCTTTTGACCGCAGCAGCGCATTTCGACATCGAGAACATGACGGACACCAGGGTCCTCGTCGGTGTGGCCGAGGGGACACCCTGCGCGAGCGAGGATAACGGCGCTTCCATCTCGGTCGTCACACACGATTACGTATTCCCGTTGCTGCCCTTCGAGCATTGTCGCAAGGCTCTCGAAGTTTGGCCGTATGGATGGTCAGAGTCGAACTACTATCTCGACCGTTACCTTGACCGCTACCCCCCTTGGTCGGATCGGCCGATAGTGGTTTTCAGCGATTTAAGTGGAATGCTCGTCGAAGATTACTTCCAGATACACATGGAGGGTTGAGATATAGCCACGCCCGTTGGATGGAGCCGTCACGAACGCGGACGGCTGGCTAGGCGCGAACCCGGTGCGTCCCGCGCAATATCGAGACTCAGACGGAGAAATTGAACCGCTTGATCGGCCAACTCCTTGATGCGTCGCGCCTTGAGGGGGACAGGCTGGAACTGGACCGCGAGGACGCCGACATCGCGCGCATCGTCGCTGATGTGGTGACGACGGCGCAGGACGCGGATGAGCGCGCGGCGGATCACCGTCGACGCCTACCTCGCCAAACCGTTCGACCCGGACGACCTGCTCAACTGCGTCGCGCGCCTGGCCGAGCGATTCAGTGACGAAAATGACTAGTCGAGAATGTCATGTGTGCCGATACGCAACCACTGGACATGCGATCGCCCAGCATGGATTTCATCGCCGTAGTGAAACAACGCGCGCCCATCGGGCGCCCACGTCATCTCAAAGACGTTATCGCTGCCTTGATAGCGTTTGACGCGCAGACCGGGCGGCATATGCCCAGAGCGCAAGCCGCCGATGAATTGCTGGAGGGCGCGGCCGAAACGCGCCTGCTGTTCGTGCGTCAAGCGATCCCATTCGCGCAAGAAGCGCGTATCCTCATCGTGGGTCGGCATCGTCCGCGGCCGGGCGACTCGCAAGGAAGGCTAGGAATTCTTCGGTGCTATCCTGATGGGCAGCGACTCCCTCGCGGCCATCAAGCACGCGCCTCGCCTCATCGTCTGATAAGCGGCGTATACTGTATCCGTCGCCCTCGAATTGGCCGATGGGATCGGCGCCGTCCGGCGCGGCTTTCGCAAAGCCCTTGCCGTACGCTGTATCGACGTTCTTGTGCATGGTTTTTAGGTTCCCCTTGACAACCCTTTAATGAGACCGCTTGTAGCCATCGCATAGAGTGTGTTTATACCATTATAACCCGTCTATCGCGCAAAAGGAGGCCATTGACGTATGCTGAAAATTGGAACGGTCGTGCTGGGCGTCGCCGACGTGCGGCGCGCCGCGGACTTCTGGACGCAGGCCCTGCACTATGTCCCACGCGCGGGCACGGTTGAGGATGACCCGACCTGGACGGTGCTCGTGCCCGCCGACGGTCCTGGCGCCCCGCTAGCGCTCGACCTCAGCGAGACGCCCGTGCAGGAGCATCCGCGTGTCCACCTCGACCTGTACGCGGGCGATGCCGCCGATCAAGCCGCCGAGGTCGAGCGGCTGGTGTCTCTCGGCGCCCAGCGCGTGGACTGGGACCTCTACCCCGACGCCCCCGACTTTGTGGTGCTCGCCGATCCCGAGGGGAACCGCTTCTGCGTCATCGACACCGGCCACTGAATACGTCAGGCTGTAGGCTCCGCGCGCCTCTCGTATAATGCTGGCCGCTCGTGCATGTCCCGATGCAGCGCGTCAAGGTAGATCGTGATCGCCTCGCGGATTTGCTGGCCGCACGCCTCGCGCGTGTCCGCGACGGTAAAACACACGGATAAATCCTCGACGTATGCGCCCCAACTTGTCGACCCCTCGTCATAAATGATGGTGTGCCCATCGTAGCGCTCAACCTCGTACCTCATCGCTCGCCCCTTTTTAGCTTGCCTTTCTCTTACCTGTAGCGTCAAGCTTACCAGAGGCGCCATCAATGAACATCGCATAGTTCGCGCAGCGCGCCGTCGCGCAGTTCGACCACGCGGGTGGCCAGCCGCGCGATGGAGTAGCGGTCGTGCAGCACGGCCAGCACCGTGCCCTCGAAGTGGGCGAGCGCCGCCTCGAAGCGCTCACGCGAGGGGATGTCGAGGTGGTTGGTCGGTTCGTCGAGCAACAGAAGGTTGGCCCCTGAGAGCGCCAGGCGCGCCAGGACCAGCCGCGCCCGCTCGCCGTAGCTGAGTCTCCCTACCGGCGTGAATACGTCGTCCCCGGCGAAGAGATAGGCGTGCAGCAGCGCGCGCGCCTCCGTCTCGGTCA
>JAABUU010000913.1_pt1 | contig 57693 bp, 53 predicted proteins | sample 5559301 | NCBI WGS metagenome assembly JAABUU01 (sample SAMN10711884, study PRJNA513360) | rock metagenome | isolation source: Antarctica rocks | place: Antarctica: Victoria Land, Richard Nunatak white
GGCTAATATGGTCGCTGACACGAACGCCGGCCGGCAGGCCGGCAGGAACACCCGCCATCACCTTCAATCCCAGAAAGCCCGGTCAGTGATATAGGGCGCCCGAACGCCTAAATGAACGGTATTGGGTGTAGCCCAATGTTTGCGCGGCGGACCGCACACGGTCCTGCGTGGCTTGCGAAAAGCCGTGCCGGTTGGCGGCGCCACTCAGCACCAGCGATACCGCCGATTGCGACACGCCAGCCAGCACCGCGACCTGGTGACCCGTTGCGGGTCGTGAAGCAGCACAGCGGGAGAGCGGTAGCACTGGCGGCACATCAGGCTCCATACAGCCTAAAACGATTTAGCAGCCGGGTTGAAGGTCGTGTCAACCTTCAGGCATTCCTTGTGGCAGCATACGGGCAGCACGCTACCGAGCCGTATCCCAGCACCAACACCTTTCGACACCCCTTTCAGCCTCAATATCCGATATGGACAGAGGCGCATCGGCCGGGTTCTGGCGCTACCGCATCGGCGGCGAGAACTGCAAGCCGCTCTTGGTCCACAGCGCGTTCTGCCCACGCTCGATGCCGAGCGGAGTGATGTTGCGGGCGAACATCTCGCCATAGTTGCCGACCTGCTCGACCGCGCGGGCGGCCCAGCGGGCGTCCAGGCCCAGCGCCTTGCCAAGCTCGCCCTCAAGCCCCAGCAGGCGGCGCACGTCTGGGTCGGTGGCGCCGCCCAGCCCGGCAACGTCCTTGGCGCCGACACCGTCCTGCTCCGCCGTTACCAGGGCGAAGTGCGTCCAGCGCACGATGTCGAACCATTTCTCGTCGCCCTTGCGAACCGCGGCGCCGGACGGCTCGCTGCTGATGCGCTCGGGCAAGATCGTCAGCTCGGCGGCGCGCCCGCCTTGCTGGAAACGGAAGCCGGCGATCTGCGAGCCGTCGGACACGTAGGCGTCGCAGCGGCCGGATAGGAACGCTTGCTGGATGGCGCTGTCCCCGTCGATCAGCACCGGGGTGAAGCGCAGCGTGTTGGCGCGGAACCAGTCGGCCAGGATCAGTTCCGTGCTGGTGCCGGGCAGCACGCAAACCGTGGCGCCATCCAGCTCCTTGGCCGACTTCACGCCGGATGCTGCCTTCACGATGAAGGCGGCGCCGTCCCAGAAGTTCACCGACGCAAAGGCCAGGCCGAGGTTGCCTTCCCGGGTCAGGGACCAGCCGGTGTTGCGGAGCAACACGTCGATCTCGCCCGATTGCAGTGCGGTGAAGCGGTTCTGCGTGGAGGTGGTGACGAATCGCACCTTGCCGGCGTCGCCCAGCGCCGCGGCGGCGATGGCCCGGCAGCTATCGGCATCCAGCCCACGCATCACCCCGGTGCTGTCCACCAACGCGAAGCCCGGGATGGTGCCCGACGTGCCGCATGTCACGTAGCCCCGGGCGCGTGCGGCATCCAGGGTTACCGAGCCGCTACCCTGCGCCCGCACCTGCCCTGCCGACAAAAGACCAAGGCTTGCCATGAGGACGAGGCGCCCTGCCGCGGCCAGACGATAGGTGTTCATGATGATGCCCCCTGCTGGTGGATGGTGATGGTCAGGCTGCGCCCAAAAACCGTGCGGCCCCGAAATGCCCGAGGTCCGCCAGCCCGTCCGCAATGCCCTGCGCGACGGCCTCGCCCAGTCCGGCGGAGTGCTTGAAGCCGTGCCCGGAGCACGCCGACGCCACCAGGATGCTGCCGTCCCCCGGCAGCCGATCCACCAGGAAGCCTGAGTCCGGCGTGACGGTGTACATGCACGCGGACGACCGCAGGGCGCCGGGCTGCACGCCACGCAGGCGCCCGGCGATGTGATCGCGGAACATCGCCTCTGCTTCCGTGGCCAGCACGTCGCGGCGCAGCAGGTCCGGGTCGGCCGTGACCTCGCCATACTGCTCCGTCGCCACCTTGACGCCCTTGCTTCCGGACGGAATGGGGAAGCCGTACAGATAATCCTCCTGCGCGTCCCCGTGCATCCAGATGAACACCGGAAACCGCCCGGGCGCATAGGCGGCCTCATCGTCGGCCCTGTACCAGTGCAGCACCTGTCGGCACACGTGCATGTGCCTGCCCATCGCGCCGCCGACCATGCCGCCCGTCCATGGCCCGGCAGCAACCACCACCTGCGCCGCCGTGAACCGGCCGCCCCCGGCCGTGGTGACGGTGGTCGCGCCAGGCCCATCGGCCTGGTAGCCGGCAACAGCCGTATCCAGCAGCAGCTCGGCCCCATGGCGCCGCGCCAGGCTGAGCTGGGCTGCGATGCACCGCTCCGGCCGCACGAAGCCGCCGCCCGGCTCGAAATAGCCGATCTCCGCGCCGGTCAGCCCCAATTGCGGATAGCGTGCGCCGACCTCCGCGGCGTCCAGCACCTCATGCGGGATGCCGAACCGCTCCGCCGCGGCGATGGTGCGGCGCACGAAGTCGCCCTTGCCGTGGTGGTTCGCGGCACTTTGGCGCCCGGCCAGGATCAGGGCGCCGCACTGCACCAGCAGCTCCACGCCGGTCTCGGCCTCGATCTCCCGCCAAATCTCGTGCGAACGCTTGACGAGCGGCACGTAGGCCTCCCCCTCGCCGATGGCCTGCCGGGTGATCCGTGTCTCGCCGTGGCTGGACCCCCAACTGTGCGGCGGCGCGTAGCGGTCTATGCCCAGCACGCGCTGGCCGCGCTTGGACAACTGATACAGGCAGGCGCTGCCGACGGCACCCAGGCCCACGACGATGGTGTCATACGCAGGCATCGTGCGCTCCGGCCTCGGCGGTGCTGCCGTCCAGAAAGCTGAGCAGCGCCGTCTTGAACGGCGGCAGGCTCTTGTAGGCCGCCATGGCATCCGGCATCGCCCGGACCGCCAGTGCCAGGCGCGCGGCGGCGCCGGGCTGCGCTGCGACGCGGGACAGCGGATAGCTGTGAACCCTGATGGTGAACAGCACGAAGCCACTCCGGGGCAGGCGGCTCAGGGTTTGCCGCTCGACCCGCAGGAACAGCCGCGCCCTGGCATTCGCCGGCGTGAAGGACAGGTCCAGACCAGTGCGGTGCTTGCCCTCAAGCTGGAACAGCGCGGGGTCGTCGGTGACGGACCAGTTCAGCCGCTCCGCCAGCTTGCCGGGCTTGAGATGGCGCATGAAGCGGTCCACCGGTGCGGCAAGCTTGTCCGCATACAGCGGCACCCGGTCGTGGATGTCCGCCAGGGGGCGGCCGATCTTCTCGTGCAGGCGCCAGCGGCTGGGGGCGCACAGGATGGCGGCGCGCAGCACCGGGTCACCATTCCCGGCCCTGATCAGGCAAAGGTCCTCCTGCACCAGCCGCCCGGCCAGCTCCAGCGGGTCGTGGGCCGGATGTGCCAAATCCCAACGCTCTCCGGTCAGGCGGTTGTGCAACAGGCTGCCATTGCGCCCGAAATGCCGGGGGTGGCGGGTGGGCAACAGGCCCGCGATGCGGTCCAGCGTCTCTTGCCGGGCCTCGTCCGACCCGGCGGTTGCCGCAAACACCTCTGTATTACGCCCATCAAGCAGGGCGCGACGCTCCGCCATCTCGGCCGGGTAGCGGTCATCCAGCTCGATCAGCTCGTCCGGATGGCGGGCAACCAGGCCCATCGCCATGCGGTGCGGCCCGGCCTCGAACGGCAGGTATAGCGCTTCCGCAGGCAATGCCGCTCCTACATCTCCGATTGTCGCCGATGCCATCCCGCCGGTCCCCGGACCACCTGGACATGCATAAAGGCCGTTCATCGTCAGGAGGAGGAAAAGCCGTCGTTCCTGCCTCTCTCTGCTGGCTTGCATAAGACCAGCTAATACAACAGGCGGGATGTTGCGCCAGGACTGTCCGGCCATGATGGTAGGCGCATGACGGCATGGACGCGCAGCAACCGATCTTGGCTGGCCCTGGCTTGCCCACGTTGACGCATCCGCCTGTTGAACTCCGGGCGTTGCGGGTTTTTATGGAGGTTGCGGCGGCACGCAGCATGAGCCTGGCGTCTGCGAAGCTCGGCATGACCCAATCGGCGGTGTCGCAGGCGGTGCGCAAGCTGGAAGCCGACCTGGGTGTCGCCCTTGTGGAGCGGGGCCGGCGGCCAGTGACCCTTACGACAGCCGGCCTGATGCTGGAACGGCGGGCCGAGCCGTTGCTGCGTGACGCCGCGGCGCTCCCACAGGCCTTGCGGGACGCGGGCGACGTGCCCGCGCAACAGATACGGCTTGGCCTGGTGGACACCTTCGCCTCGACGGCCGGGCCGGGGCTGGTGCAGGAGCTGACGGCCTCGGCCACCCGCGTGGTCATCTGGTCCGGCCTGGCGCCGTCACTCGGCGCGGCGCTGCTTGGCCGGGACGTGGACGCCATCGTCACACCGGACACGCTGGACGACCTGGACGGCCTGATGCGGTTCCCGCTGTGGAAGGAGCCGTTCCTGCTATTGCTGCCGCAAGCCTGGCGGGCAGATGCGGCAGGGCTGTCGCTGGAGGCGCTGGCGGCAGCGCTGCCGATGATACGCTACAGCGCCCGCTCCCACACTGGGCTGCAGGTCGAGCGGCACCTGCGCCGGGTGGGCGTCGCCGCCGAACGCCGGATCGAGGTGGACGGCTCCGACGCGCTGGTGGCGATGGTGGCTGCCGGCGTCGGCTGGGCGATCAGCACGCCGCTCTGCCTGTTGCAGGGGGTGGGCCATGCCGCAGGCGCTCATGCGGCTGCGTTGCCCCCGCCGGGCTTCAACCGCACGCTCAGCCTCGTCTGCTGGCGGGATGGGCCTGCCAGCCTGGCGGCGCACACGGCGGAGGCGGCATCGCGGGTGCTGCGCCGGACGTGCTTGCCGCGCCTGCGGACCATGCTGCCCCGGCTGGCCGAGGGCATCCACGTCACCTCCTATCCCACCTGGAACAGCCCTGTAACCGGCAGCAAGGATACGCCATGACCCGTGACGAGCAACTGGCCGGCATCGACCCGGCCACCTACGCCCCTTACGACGATCCGCGCGACTACATCACAAGCTGGACCGACCGCATCTGGATCACCCGCGGGCTGGGCCACCTGCGGGACCACTACGCGCCCGGCGTGAAGGTCCACACCGCCTACGGCGAGACCTACGGCTTCGACGACGTGATGCGGAACTCCATCCAGCGCATGTCGGCGTTCCACAACCGCGGCGGCGGGCATGACGACGTGGTGTGGGAGCAGCGGGGGGCCGACGGCTTCGTCAGCAGCCACCGCGTGCTGAACAACGCCACCCACAACGGCCATTGGACCTACGGCCCGCCGACCGGACGCCAGTGGGTGAACCGCGGCACCGCGCACTGCCTGGTGCAGGGCGGCAAGGTGGTGGAGGAATGGGTGATGCGCGATGAGTTCGCGGTGCTGCAGGACCTCGGCCTCGACCCGTTCGAGATCGCCGGGCAGCTTGCTAGGCGGTCACCTGTGCTGGGCGAGGCCGTGCAGGCCACGGGCAGCGGCGCCTTCGCCGGGACCTTCGCCGACCCGGTGCGCCTGGGCATCTCCGGCGAGCGGCCCCGCCGGTTCGAGGCGGAGTGCGGCATGATCGCCAGCATGTTCGAACGTGTGTGGAACGGCCGCTACATGGACGAGGTACCGCGGACGTTCGCCGACACGGTGGTGGTGCAGTCCGTGCGGTTGCGCCGGGCGATGGGCATAGCACCCTACCAGAACGAGCTGATCGATCTGCTGGCGGCATTCCCGGATGGGCAGGTGACGGTGCGGGACTTCGCCGTGCACCACTCGCCCGACCTCGGCCTGCGCGTGGCGGCGATCTGGCTGCTGCGCGGCACCTACAGCGGCGTGCCGGTGTATGGGCCGGTGAACAAGGCACCGGTGGCGGTTCTCGGCTCCTCGCACTTCGAGTTCCGGCGCGGCAAGGTGATCCGGGAATGGCGCATGTACGACGAGATCGCGGTGATCGCGCAGATTCTGCGGGCGGGTGCAGCGCCGCCCTGACCGGGGGAGCGCGGCTCTGCGCTCATCCACACCCTGGCAAGCTGCTGGACCGGCCACACGCCGTCAGCCGCGGATCGCCGCCGCAAGAAGGTCCCGCACGGTCGTGGGATTGTGGCCGAGCAGCCGCCCGAGCGTCGGGTCAACCTGTGAGAACTCACCATTCCGGCTGGCAGCGTAGAGGCCAAGCGCAATATCCACCGCGGGACCGGGTGCTGGAGCAGCGCCGATGCAATGGCGGCCAGGTCGGCCAGGTCGAGCGCCTCCGCCCCGGTGAGCGGCGGCGTCGGCCCGTCGTATTGCCCCTCATGTGCCAGGATGACCGCGGCAGCCTCCGCCAGGTCGGCGTGCGCCGTCCACGACACCTTGCCGTCCGCCGGCGCTTCGAGCACGCTCGTCTTCAGTGCATTCCCCATCAGGGCAATGCCGCTGGCCGCGTAGAAGCCGTGCCGGAGCGCGGTCCAGGCAAGCCCGGACTGGCGCAGCATGTCCTCGGTTGCGGCATGGTCGAGCATGGGGGGGAACGCCGACGTGGCACTCGCGGCCATGTGGCTGGTGTAGGCGATCCGCCTCGCACCCACTGCCCGCGCCGCATCGATGGCCGAGCGATGCTGCGCCAGCGGGTCCCCTCCTTGAGAGCGTGCGTTGGACGAGACGATCAGCACTTGCACGGCGCCCTCGAAGGAGTGCCGCAGGCTCGCCGGATCGTTGAAGTCGCCCTGGCGGACACGGACGCCGAGCGCCTGCAGTCCGGCGGCCTTCCCCATGTCGCGGACGCTGGCGCCCACTTGGCCTGCAGGAACGCGGCGCACGAACTGCTCGACGAGCATTCGCCCGAGTTGGCCCGTGGCTCCGGTGATGACGATCATGGACGGCTCCTGTCAGAGGATGATGTTACGCGGCCACCGTTGCGCGGTCGGCGCGCAGGGCCGCAAGGCCCAGGACACCCGCCAGGACCAGTTGCGCGAGGGCGAGCGCCTCGAAGGCTCCCGGCAACCCAAGGGTCCCGACCAGCGGAGCGGTGATCAGCGGGGAGGCGAACTGCCCGGCGAAGAACGCCGTGGTCAGCATCCCAGCCGCCCGGCCCCGCAGGCCCGGCGGCACGATGCCGAGCCAGTAGGTCGTGTAGTTGGGCAGCGACGGCCCGATGCCCAACCCGATCAACGCCACGCCCGCCACCATCGTCGGCAACGTCGGCGCCAGTGCCAGCATCCCCGCGCCCATCAGCGCCCAGGACAGCGGGAACACCGCCATCACCGACAGCCATTGCCGGATGCGCCCATAAAGCAGCGAGCCGGGGAGCGAGAAGATCGTAGCCGTAGACATCACGGCCGCCACCAGCAGCGGGTTCGACACCCCTCGCTCGCTCAGCAAGAACGGCAGTCGCGTCGGCATCACGTAGATGCTGACCATGAACAGGAGGCCCAAGCCTCCGACCAACGCGAAGGCGCCCCAGGGAAGCGCCATATTTGTGGGAGACGCGGCCCGCACGCCCGCCGCCTTGCGCCGCGCGTAGGGCACCAACGCCACGAGTGTTAGGGCCGTGACGGGCAGCACCAGAAGGTAGGTGGCGAAGGCGCCGCGCCAGTGCAGCGAGGCCAGCGTCCCGCCGACCAGCACGACCACGATCCCTCCTGCCGGCATGACCGCACCTTGCAGGCCCGGGAAGCGCGCCCGCGCCGGCCCGGTCCACAGGTCGCCCGCCCAGGTCGTCGCGAGCACCATCATCCCCGCCACACCGACGCCCAGCACCAGCCGCCCGGCCAGCATCGGGACCCGCCCGTCCACCCACAGCCTTGAGGTTCCCCCGGCGGCATACAGCACCCCCGAGGCTAGCAGCAGAAGTTGTCGACTGAACCGGTCGGCGAGCCAGCCGATCAGCCCCGGCCGTCAGCACGACGGCGAGCGAGGGCAGCGTGATCAGCAGCCCGGCCAGCGTGTCGATGCCAGGGACGCCCGCGTAATGTGCCCGCAGCGACGGCAACGAGGGCGCGATCGTGGCATTGGCCATGATCGTCGCCGCCGCCATCAGCAGCACGCCGGCGGTGACGAGGGGGCCAGGCGCGGCCCCGGTCCTGGCGTCCGAGGATGCCCCAGAGGCAGGGCGCGACAACGTGGACGGATGGTCGGTTATAAAATGAGGTCCAATCTGTCAGGAGAGCGGCGGGCCGCCGCAGGCAAAGGGCTGAACAAACAGTCAGAGGTCAGGCTGCAAAGTCCGGACTGCCAAGGTGGAACTCTCTTAGCTTAACCGGACACCTCTGTCCACTATAAACGGGCATCACTGTATAATTTCCCGCAAATCTGACAGGATGCGTCGGTCCGAAGGTGTCCTTGATGTCGCTGTCCGACCCCCATCGCCCGGCGTCGCCGGCCGGCCGCGGCCAGCGCCCCGGTTGGTGACCGATGGATTGCGTAGGGCGAAGCGGAGTCGGTGCTGCAACAGCGGTCCTGGCCAGGCCCTCATCACGGACTGCGTCGCGCAGCTCGCCAGGAGGTAGTCGGTCAGATTTGTATCCACCTCGCGCCGACGCTGGTGAGGTGTCGTCTCGTTAACGGAGGTGACCGGGAAATGGCCGCCGCCGCGGGCCAGCACGGTCGCATGCGCCTCGTGCGGGCGCGAAAGGTCGGTATGCCTGGTGCAGTCTGTCTGCGACGCAACTCTGCCCGCGACAGTGACAAGGGTCATGCCGCTTGCAAGAAGCGGACATTTATGCACGTTTAGAGCGCCCGACGTATCTCTGGCGACAACCGCATGGGTGTGGCCAGGCAACAGTTCACCCTAGCGCTGGCCAAGCTGGTGAAGAGGACATGCCAATCCATGCGTAAGGACGCCGAACGGAACCGCCAGAGGCTGATCGAGGCTGCAAGCGAGATCATGCGGAACGAAGGCGGCGACGTGCCGATGGAGCTGATTGCCGAGCGGGCAAGTCTGACCAGGGGTACGCTCTACCGCAACTTCCCCCATCGGCAAGCCATGTACGAGGCCGTTCTTCAAAACGATCTCGGGATGTTATCGGGACAGCTCGGGGCGCAGCGCGACAGCGATCCGCTTGCCTTCATCCGCGGCATGACGGAGCTGATGATGATCTACGATAAGTTCCTGGTTTCTCTGGCACACATGACAGATTACGACGCCGATACGAACCAGGCCAGGATGGTCGCGGCTATTGCTGCTCCACTCGCCGCTGCCCAGGCAGAAGGAGTGCTCCACTCCAGGCTCACCGGCGACGACATCCTAATGGCTTGCCGGATGCTGGCCTCGCATTGGCGGCTGGACACCCAGAAGGACCCTGGGGAGTTGTTCAACAAGCGGCTTGATTTGATGATGCGGGGTCTGGGCGCAGAGCCTGCCAGCCAATGAGCTGAGCGAAGGGTGGGCGTGACCTGCTCCCCTGAGAGTGTTCCGCCGGAGGTAAACCTTCGGTGGCAACACGGAAGGGACTGGGATGGCGCACAAGCATCACAAGCCGGAGGAGATCGTCGCCATCGCGCAGCGATCCACCGGAGCCAGGGATGGCAGAGCTGACCATCCCCCGTTACGGTGGCTCTCTCGCACTTTGCGTGGAGGCAGGAGGCCGCCTGGAACGGATAACTCGTTGAAGGCCTGAGCGGACTTTGCACCAGATGGCTTCGGCCAGTGTGTCATATACGGCCAGGCAGGCAAGTGCTGATTCCGTCTTCGGATCAGTCACTTGGTAGCTGACGCTGGTGGGACGGCTCCACGCAAAGTGCGGGAGAGCCACCATAACGGGGGATGGTCACCGCAACCTCGCCCTATTGCGTAGGCAAGTTCCGGGCGAGCAGTTTGGGGCCGGTCAGATGTTCATACCTGATCGTGGCCGTTTCAGCCTGATTTCTTCTGCCGTATCCGGGCGCCCTCTGCCGTTACGGACGGGATCACGCCCTCGGCCCGCCCGGGCCGCTTGTCACCCCACCTCAAGCGGTTCAATGTCGCTGGCCATGAATGACAGCGTGGTCCGCGGTACCGTCGTAACCTCGATGGGAACTCTCCGGGATGGCTGGGTCGCCATTGCCGACGAGCGGATCACGGCGGTCGGCACGGGCCAGGCGCCCCCGGCGGCTACAGTGCTGGATTATGGCGCGAACCTGGTACTGCCCGGCCTGGTGGACGGGCACATGCACACCAGCTCCGCCATCGGCTGGCCCGGCATCGAGGGCGCTACGCGCTCGGCCGCCGCCGGGGGCGTCACGACCTGCGTGGACATGCCCTACGACGTGCCGCAGGCTGTGACCGACGCCGGCGTGCTGGCCGATAAGATCGGCTGGGTGAACCGGACTGCCCACGTTGATGTCGCGCTATATGGCACGATCGCCAAGCAGGGTGGCGTCGGCGCCATTGAGGGTCTTGCCGCAGGCGGCGTGTGCTCGTTCAAGCTTTCGACCTATGAGTACGACCCTGTCCGCTTCCCGCGCATTGACCATCCCACCATGGTCGAGGCATTCGGCGCCATCGCGCGGACAGGCGTACCGGTGTCGGTCCACAACGAGGACCAGGAGCTGGTCGAGCGGCTGACGGCCGAGGCCCGCGCCGCCGGACAGACGGACGCGATCATGCACTGCCGCACCCGCCCGCCCCTGGCTGAGACTCTGGCGGACAATGCGATCTTCGAGATCGGGCTGCTGACGGGCGCGCACGTCCATATCGCGCACTCCTCGGTCGCCCGCGGCTTCGAGATCGCCGCGGCGTTCCGTGCCATGGGCGGCCAAGCCACGGGGGAGACCTGCATCCAATACCTGTGCATGACGGAGGACGACCTCGTTCGCCTGGGTGGCCGCGGCAAATGCAACCCGCCCTTCCGCACGGCGGCGGAGGTGGAGCGGATGTGGGCGGCCCTGGCCGCGGACCAGGTTGCCTACGTCTCCACCGACCACGCGCCGTGGCCTGCGGACCGCAAGGGCTTTGCCGACATCTTCGCCTGCGGCGCCGGATTGGTGGGGCTGCAGAGCTTCGCGCCGCTGATGTATACCCTGCTGGATGAGCGCGGCCTGCCGCCCAGCGTGATGGCGACATACTGTGCCGAGCGCCCGGCGCGGCACCACGGGCTGGATGGGCGCAAGGGGGCGATTGCGCCGGGCAAGGACGCGGACCTGCTGGTCCTTGAACCCGGGCGGTTCACGTTCGACGAGGCGCAGATCCAGGACCGCCCGGAGCTGCGCTGGTCGCCATATCACGGCCGGCCGATGCGCGCCCGGGTTGCGGCCACCCTGTTGCGCGGCCGGGTGGTGTGGGATGGCCGAGCCGTGCTGGCCGAACCCGGCGACGGCCGGTTCATCCGCCGCGGGGCCGCCTAGCATGGCGCGTATCATCACCGTCGCCGCGGCCCAGCTTGGTCCCATCCAGCGGGCGGAGCCCCGCTCCACCGCGGTTGGGCGCATGGTGCGGCTGATGGAGCGCGCCCATGCCCGCGGCGTCCAGGTCGTGGTGTTCCCCGAGCTCGCGCTGACGACGTTCTTCCCCAGGCATTACCTGGCGGACCGCGCCGAGGCGGACCCCTGGTTCGAGGCCACGATGCCCTCGGCCGAGACGGCGCCGTTGTTCGAGGCGGCGCGGCGGCATGGCATCGCGTTCCACCTAGGCTACGCCGAGCGCACGCCGGAGGGCCGGCACTTCAACGCCGCCATCCTGGTCAACCCGGCTGGCGAGATCATGCTGAAGTATCGCAAGGTCCACCTGCCCGGCCATGCCGAGCACGACCCCACGCGGCAGGTGCAGCACCTGGAGAAGCGCTACTTCGAGGTCGGTGACTTGGGCTTTCCCGTGGTCCGCGCGCCGTTGGGCGGGATGCCGGTGAACGCCGGGCTGATGATCTGCAACGACCGCCGCTGGCCGGAAGCATGGCGCGTGCTGGGCCTGCAATCGGTCGAGCTGGTGATGCTGGGCTACAACACGCCAAGCCTCAACCAGAGCGCACGCGGCTTCGAGGCGCCGCATCTCCGGGTGTTCCACAGCCACCTGACGGTCCAGGCCGGCGCGTATCAGAACGCCACCTATGCCATGGCGACTGCCAAGGCGGGGGTTGAGGACGGCTGCGAGCTGTTCGGCCACTCGATCATCGTGAACCCGCAGGGGGAGATCCTGGCACAAGCCACCAGTTGGGACGACGAGCTGGTGACGGCGGATTGCGACCTGGACCGCTGCACCCTGGGCCGCACGACCATCTTCGCCTTTGACCAGCACCGCCGCCCGGAAGCCTATGGCCGCATCACCGGGCAGGTCGGCGCGGTGGCGCCACCGGAGTGGCCGGGCGGTTCGGGGCGGTGACAAGAACGCGCGGGTTGGGCATCGTTCTTGCAAGTCACGCATACGCAAGCCAACCCAGCAGGAGCCGACACCCCATGCAGGCACTCCGCCGCGCCGCCCTCGTCCTATCCCTATGGGCCGGAGTGGCTCATGCCCAGGACGGACCGCCGCTGCGCTCGGCCGTTGACGGCACCTTCGCGCCGTTTGCCTTTCCCAGCCTCTCCGGCGGCGTCCAGGGCTTCAGCATTGACCTGTTCACCGAGGTCGCGCGCCGGCTGCATCGTCCCATCACCTTCGACAGCGCAAGCTATTCCGGCCTGATCCCGGCGCTGGACGCCGGGCGCTACGACTTTTTGGCAGCGCCCACCACCGTGACCAAGGAGCGTGCGGAAAACCTGCTGTTCGCCAGCGGCTACATGTGGACCGCCTTCCAGTTCGGCATCAAGAAGGGCACGGCGCCCATCGCCTCGCTGCAGGACCTGCGCGGCAAGGTCATCACCGTGAACAAGGGCAGCGCCTACGATGCCTGGGCCGCTGCCAACGCCGCGACGTACGGCTTCGTCAGCCAAGCCTATGATTCGCAGTCCGACGCCGTGCAGGCGGTGCTGGCCGGGCGGGCGGCGGCGAACCTGGGCGGCAACGCCGTTATCCGCTATGCCGCGACCAAGCTGCCGCAGTTCCAGCCGGATTTCGTCATCAAGGAAACCCGGGCGCAATGGGCCGCGCCGTTCCGCAAGGACGAGGCGGCCTTGCGGAACCAGGTCCAGGACGCGATGTCGTGCATGAAGCGGGACGGCAGCCTGGCCAAGCTGAGCGAGAAGTGGTTCGGCGTCCCCCCGGCCGCCGACGATCTGGAGCGGGTGATCGAGCCCGGCTACGGCGTGCCTGGGATGCCCGGCTACGACCCGGCGCCGCACGAGCTGAACTGCACCTGAGGCCGCATGATCGCGGCCCATGGCATCCATAAGCACTTCGGGCCGCTGCATGTGTTGCGCGGCGTTGACTTGGAGGTGGCGGCGGGTGAGATGGTGTTCATCATCGGCCCCTCCGGCTCCGGCAAATCCACGCTGCTGCGCTGCCTGAACCGCCTGGAGACGCCGGACAGCGGCGCCATCACGGTGGACGGCACCGACCTGATGGACCGGCGCACCGACCTGAACCGGCTGCGGCGGCGTATCGGCATGGTGTTCCAGTCGTTCAACCTGTATCCGCACATGACGGCACTGGGCAACGTGACCCTGGCGCTGCGGAAGGTGGCCGGCATGGGCCGGGCGCAGGCCGATGCGGCTGGACGCGCGGCCCTGGCCCAGGTGGGTTTGGCGGACCGCGGCGACCACAGGCCCGCGCAGCTTTCCGGCGGTCAGCAGCAGCGGGTCGCAATCGCCCGGTCCCTGGCGCTCGAACCCCGGGTGATGCTGTTCGACGAACCTACCAGCGCGCTCGACCCCGAGCTGGTCGGGGAGGTCCTGGGCGTGATGCGCGGCCTGCGGGAGGCCGGGATGACCATGGTGGTGGTCAGCCACGAGATGGGTTTCGCCCGTGCCGCCGCCGACCGCGTGGTGTTCATGGTGGATGGCAGCGTGCTGGAGGCCGGACCGCCGGCGCAGGTGTTCACGGCGCCGGCGCATGAGCGCACCCGCGCCTTCATCAGCCGGATCGGCGGGCACTGACCGGCTGGCATGACTGGGTTCGCCGACACCTTCCTGAACGTGCCGGTCATCATGCGCAGCCTGCCGGCTGTTGCGAGCGGCTTCGTGCTGACGGTGGAGCTTGCGGTGCTGGTGGTGGGGACGGGGCTTGCGGCCGGCCTGCTGCTGGCTGTCGCGCGCACGTTCGGCATCCGCCCGCTGAACTGGCTGATCATCTTTGTGGTGGACCTGTTCCGCGCCCTGCCTCCGTTGGTGATCATCCTGCTGATCTACTTCGGGGCACCTGCCTTCGACGCCACGCCATCGGGGTTCCTGTGCACCTGGATCAGCCTGTCCCTGGTGCTGATGGCATTCGCCGAGGAGATCTACTGGGCAGGCATAACGGCCGTGCCGCGCGGCCAGTGGGAGGCGGCGCGGTCCACCGGGTTGGGATTTTCCGCGGCGCTGCGCCACGTCGTGCTGCCGCAGGCGCTGCGCATCACGGTGCCGCCGTTGACCAACCGCACCATCGCCATCACCAAGGGCACGGCGCTCGGCTCCGTGGTGGCCGTCAGCGAAATCTTGTCGCAGGCGTCCTCCGCCATGTCGTTCAGCGGCAATCCATCGCCGTTGATGCTTGGTGCCGCGGCATACCTGGTGCTGTTCCTGCCGATGGTGGCGGCTGGCCGCTGGGTGGAACGGCGCTGGCGGCAGCACCCGGCCAGATGATCGCCCGCCTGTGATAGCCGATACATTCTTCAACCTGGACATCCTGGTGGCCGCCTGGCCGATCCTATGGCGCGGGCTGCTGGTCACGGTGGGGCTGTCGGTTGTCGTGGTGCCGCTGGGCTTCGCCGGGGGGCTGGCGCTTGCGCTGCTGTCAACAGTACGCAGCCGATGGGTCCGGGCGCTGCTGGTGGCGTGGGTGGACTTCTTCCGCGCTTTCCCTCCGCTAGTGCTGCTGATCCTGCTGTATGCCGGGCTGCCATTCGCTGGGCTGCATTTGGATGCGTTCACCTGCGTGGCGGTCGGCTTTTTCCTGAACACGGGGGCGTACTATGCGGAAGTGCTGCGCGCCGGGCTGCTGTCGGTGCCGCAGGGCTTGGCGGAGGCCGGGCGGTCCACGGGGCTGACGGCCGTGCAGACGCTGCGCCACGTCGTGCTGCCGCCGGCTGTGCGGAACGTGCTGCCGGACCTGCTGTCCAACACGCTGGAGGTGGTGAAGCTGACATCGCTGGCCTCGGTGGTGGCTCTGCCGGAGCTGCTGTTCCAGGCCCGGCAGGCGCAGAGCGTCACCTACAACGCGACCCCGATCGTGGCAGCGGCGGCGATCTACTTCTTGCTGCTATGGCCGTTGGTGCGCCTGATGAGCCGGCTGGAGAACCGGGGGACATGGCGGACGGCGGGGACCTCGTGAGGCCATCATCAGTTGGCGAGTCGCCCTGGGGAATTTCACCCTTAGGCGCTCCTAGAACCGTGCTTGAACCTCTCGGTTCACATAGCTCCTGATGTTCGGCCGTTGACGTGCAGCACGCGCCAATGTGCGAACAGAGCCGGGTTTGCGCGGTGTATCCGAGCCAACCAGTCTCTTGCGCCCTTTGGTTGTGGGCGCACGCGTTTGTGCTTGTTCCGCGCCCAGCGGATCAGGTCGCTCCGTCGATGCAACGACCATCGCCGGATCGTCTGCCTGATAGCTTTCAGCGCCTTCGGACTGGCTGCAGGCAGGAACGCGACCGCGTGTTTATCACCGCGCCATATCGCCTCCCTCGGCCGGAACGCATAGCCGAGAAAGTCGAACGTCTGGTTTGGAAATTCGCCACGCCGGGTCGTGTCCTTGCAGTAGACGAGCTTCGTCTTCTGCGGGTGCAGAGTGAGCTTGCAGGCTGTAAATCGGACCCCCAAGCTACTCCACAGCGCCTGGGCCTGTTTGGCGCTTCTGCAATGGCAGACGATGTCGTCCGCGTATCTCTCGAACGGAATGTCAGGGTAGGTCCTCGCCATCCACGCGTCGAAAGCATAGTGCAGAAACAGGTTCACAAGGCACGGGCTTGTCACCCCTCCCACAACCTTGCAACACTACTCTTTGGCCTATCCGTGAGGCTTCCTCGCGAGCACTCCGGCCGGAATACGGCGAGGGATTTCTGGGCGCGCCGGTGGTGATCTGTCCGCGTTACGGCGAAAGCCGGTCGGGATGTGGAAGCGCCAATGACCCGAGGCCATGACGCTGCACCTAGCCGAGATCAGCAAGCAGGTGGGCACATCAGCCCACGCCCTGCTGGTCTGTGACGGCACCGGCTGGCACCAGCCCGGCGTGCGGCTGACCGTGCCGGAGAACATCACCCTGTTGCGGCTGCCACCCTACGCGCCCGAACTGAACCCCATGAGAACGTCTAGGAATACATGCGCGGCAACACGCTCAGCATGACCGTGTGGGTCGCTACTCCTTCACCGTAGAGGACTTTCACCTCACTACTCCTTGTCGGTCTCCCGGCGCACTACCAGCCGCCATTTGCTCTGACCCTTCGTCATCGCGAGCCGCTTGCGGCGCGGCGATCCAGGGGCCGCCAGCACCGTCCTTCTGGCCCCTGGATCGCCACGGCGCTGCGCGCCTCGCGATGACAGCGCGCTTGCAGAAGGGTCAGAGCAGATGCCAATTGGTATTATAGCGCGGGCTGTCCGGATATAGCCGCGGGTTGCCGGCCCGCTGACGCTGGACGTCCGCCGTCATCGCCGCCTCGTCCGGCAGCCCGGCGCGGCCGGTTTCCAGCGCCGTGATTCCACGCCGCCTGGTCGTCCATCATTCGGATGTTGCCGCCCCCCGTGCCCCGGCAGCGGTTGCCGCCGGACGCCTGGCTGATGCGATCCATGGGCTGCCGCACACGTCGGCGACCCAGGCAGACAGCGTCTTCATCGCCAGCGGATGCGGCGTCCGGTCGTGGCGACGTGGTAAGCATGTCCACGGTCCCCTCTTCTCCTAATGCCGGTTTGCTCCGGCATTCGCCAAAGCTAAACAGCTAAATTACGATGGGTAAGCGAACCATCATGCAGAAAACGGGAGGGATGCGCGTGGCGGGACTCTACTTCGAGGAGCTGCAGGTCGGCCAGGTGTTTAAGCATCCGATCCGCCGGACCATTACCGAGGCGGACAACGTCTGGTTCAGCTGCATGACGCATAACCCGGCGCTGCTGCACCTGGACGAGGAATACTGCCGCACTGAAACCGAGTATGGCCAGCGCCTGGTCAACAGCGCCTTCACGCTGGGGCTGATGGTCGGGATCTCGGTCGGCGACACCACGCTCGGCACCGCCGTCGCCAACCTGGGCTGGGACGAGGTGCGTTTCCCCAAGCCGGTGTTCCACGGCGACACGCTACGGATCGAGACGGAGGTGGTCGAGCTGCGGGCGTCGAAGTCCCGGCCTAATGCGGGGATCGTCACTTTCCTGCACCGCGCCTACAACCAGCGCGGCGAGCTGGTCGCGCACTGCAAGCGGTCGGGATTGCAACTCCGGCGGCCGCAGGCATGATGCTGCGCTCCCTGTTGTCCGTGTCCGGCGACAGCGAGCGCAGGCTGGCGCGCGGCCTGGCCGGGGCGGACGCGCTCATCCTGGACCTGGGGGATTGCGCCGGGGAGGGGGCTGCCGCTCCGCCCCGGCCACCGTCGCGCTGGCGAGCCAGAGCGCCGGCAGGCCCGCTCCAAGCCGCGCCGGGTCAGCCGACCCAGGTCTTCACGACGGACGGGTTCGCCTGCACCCAGGCGGTGGCGGTTTTCGCCGGGTCAGTGCCGGCGGCCTGGTTCTGCATCATCAAGGCTTGCTCGTCATCAAGCGACAGCTTGAAGCGGCTGAGCACGGCGTAAACGTCCGGCATGTCCGTCTTCAGGCCCTTGCGGGCGACGGTGTTCACGGCTTCCTCACCGCCCAGCGAGCTCTTGGGGTCCGTGAGATACTTCAGCTTGTAGGCGGCGAACATCCAGTGCGGGGTCCAGGCCGTCACTACGATGGGCTGCTTGCGGGTGATAGCGTCCTTGAGCGCGCCGACCATCGTGGCGTCGCTGCCCTCGACCAGGGTGATGTTGCTGAGGCCATAGTCCTTGATCGTCTTCTCCGACGCGCGCATCAGGCCGGCGCCGGGATCAATGCCGATCACCTTGTTGTCCACCAGCCCGCCCTGGGTCTTCAGGTCGGCGATGGAGTTGATCGGCGAGTAGTCCGGGGTCGCCCAGCCCAGCCGGGCGCCGGTCACGTTGGGGCCGATCAGGTCCACTTGGTCCTTCAGCTTGGAGTAGTAGGCGGCATGGGTGCCGGGCAGCCAGGCCGCCACCATGCAGTCGGCGTCCCCGGAGGCGACGGCCTGCCACATGGCGGCGCCGGATACCGGCGTCAGCACGACCTCATGCCCCATGCCCTTCAGCACCGCGGCCAGGATGTTGGTGGCGACCACGGCGTCCGACCACTCGACGTAGGCGATGCGCACTGGGCCGGCGACCGCAGCCCGGGCAGCGTTGCGGGCGGCGGTCAGCGGAGAGGCGGCAAGGGCGGCGGCGCCGAGGATCACGGTTCTGCGGTTCATGGTATGAGCCTTTTGTTGCGATGGACGATGTAGGGGAAGGGCAGGCGGGGCCGCGGGCGGGTCAGGCGGCACGGCTGCGGCGGGACATGGCCTGGGTCACGCGGTCCAGGATCACCGCCAGCACGGCGATAGCGATGCCGGCCTGGAAGCCGCGCCCGGCCTCCAGCCGCTGGATGGCGCTCCATACCTCGCGGCCCAGGCCGCCGGCGCCGATCATGGCGGCGATCACCACCATGGAAAGCGCTAGCATGATGGTCTGGTTGATGCCCGCCATGATAGTTGGCAACGCCTGCGGAAGCTGCACCTTGACCAGCTTCTGCCAGGGCGTGCAGCCGAAGGCGTCGGCGGCCTCGGTCAGCTCGTGCGGGACCTGCAGGATGCCGAGCGCGGTCAGGCGTATGGTGGGCGGTGCGGCGAAGATGATGGTGGCGAAGCACGCAGACACCGCGCCCAGGCCGAAGAATGGGATGGCAGGGATCAGGTAGACGAAGCTCGGCATGGTCTGCATCACGTCCATGCAGGGGGACACCACCTTCCATGTACGCGCGTTCAGCGCCGCGATGATGCCCAGCGGCAGGCCGATCAGTATCGCGGCTAGGGTGGAGAACACCACCAGCACGAGGGTCGCCACCATCGGCAGCCACAGCCCCAGGTTCCACAGGAACAGCAGCCCGGCCACGGTCAGCAGCCCCAGCCGCCAGCCCGCCGCGCGCCAGGCCAGCAGCCCGGCCACGACGATGAACAGCGCTGGGTGCACGGATTGCAGCGCCCCTGTCAGCCCGCTGACCCAGGCGGACACGGTGCGGCTCAGCACACGGGTGAAGCCGGCGCCGTGCGCGGTCAGCCAGTCGAGGGCGCCGTCGCATAGGTCGTCGAGCGGGAAGCGGGGGATGGAGATGTCCATGCAGGCTCCTCCTTGGGCTGATGCCGCCGGGCCAGGGCAGCGAGGGCGGTGGTGCGCCACAGCACGCCGGCGTGCCGGCCGGCGGCGTCCACGACCGGCAATCCATCGGGTTCCGAGGCCAGCAGCGGCAGCGCCTCCCGCAGCGTCATGTCCGCGCTCAGGGTAGCGCGATGGCCCGGCGGCGGCCCGGCGGTGCGGTCGGCCAGGGAGCCGATGCGCAGCACGCCGGAGACGTCTATGTGCTGGACGAACCGCTCGACATAGGGCGTGGCGGGCGCGGCCAGGATGCTTTCGGCGGTGCCGTCCTGCACGATGGCGCCGTCCATCATCAGCGCGATGCGGCCGCCGAGGGCTATGGCCTCGTCCAGGTCGTGGCTGACGAAGACGATGGTCTTCTTCAGGCGCCGTTGCAGGGCGACCAGCTCCTCCTGCATGTCGCGGCGGATCAGCGGGTCGAGGGCGCTGAATGCCTCGTCCATCAGCAGGATGCTGGCGTCCGCCGCCAAGGCCCGCGCCAGGCCGGCGCGCTGCTTCATGCCGCCGGAAAGCTGGCCTAGCCGCTTGCTCTCCCAGCCCGCCAGGCCCACCAAGTCTAGGGCGGTTTCTGCCGACTTGCGCCGGGCGGGGCGGGCAACGCCCTGCACCTCCAGGCCGAACTCCACGTTTTCCAGCACGGTGCGGTGCGGGAACAGGGCGAAGTGCTGGAATACCATGCCGAAGGTGCGGCGCCGGAACTCGCGCAGCTCCCGGGTGCCCATCTTCGTCACTTCCTGGCCGGCGACGCGAATGCTGCCGCGCGACGGCGTGATCAGGCGGTTGAGGCAGCGCAGCAGGGTGCTCTTGCCGCTGCCGGAGAGGCCCATGACGACGACAAGCTCGCCCTCGTCCACGCGCAGGTTGACCTCGTTCAATGCGATGACGGTGCCGGTGCGGTCCAGGATGGCGGCGCGGCTTTCGCCGGCGCGCATCATCGCCAGCGCGTCCTTTTCACGTGAGCCGAACAGGACGCTTACGCCTTCGGTTTGGATCATCGGTGCTGCGGTCAGCGGACTAGCCTCCTCAACGATCCGTGAAGGCTAGCACCCGGGCCGGGCGGCATGGAAAGCCGTTTTTGCGACGCAACGCGGGAACGGCGGGAAACGTGTAGCCCATGACGGTTTTTCGTTAGCGCCCGCCCCGTCGCCGCGCGATGCTGCGGCATCATCGTAAGGCCGACCATGTACGACGCCACCCATGTCCATCTGGCCAGCCTGCTGCTCCGCCGCCGCGCCGGGCATAGCCTGGACGCGCCGTTCTACACCGACGCCGCGGTGTTCCGCGCTGACATGGACCTGATCTTCGGCCGCCACTGGATTTTTATCGGGCAGGAGCCGGACGTGCCGGAACCCGGTGACGTCATGGCCGTACGCATCGGCGATGCGCCCATACTGATCCTGCGCGATGACGACGGCGAGGTGCGCGCCTTCCACAACGTGTGCCGCCACCGCGGTGCGCAGCTTGTGCCGGACGGCAAGGGCCAGGTCGGCAACCTGGTCTGCCGCTACCATACCTGGACCTACGGCCTGGACGGCGCGCTGCTGTTTGCGGACCATATGGGGGAGGGCTTCGAGCCGTCCTGCCGGGGCCTGCACCCGGTGGCGCTGCGGTCGGTGGCCGGGCTGCTGTTCGTCTGCTTGGCGGACAGCCCTCCGGACGATATTGAGGCGATGGCGGCCGACATGGAGCCATACCTGCTCCCGCATGGCCTGCGCGACGCCAAGGTGGCCCGGCAGGTGGACCTGGTGGAGCACGGCAACTGGAAGCTCACGATGGAGAACAACCGCGAGTGCTACCATTGCGCGGCGAACCATCCCGAGCTGACGGTGCCGCTGTTCGCGTATGGCTTCGGCTTCGCGCCGGGGTCGCTGGACGAGGGGGAGCTGGCGCAGGCCGCCCGGTATGACGGGATGGTGGAGGACCTGCATGGAAGGTGGGAGGCCGCCGGGCTGCCGTCGCGGCGGATCGAGCTGCTGACGGGACGGGCCACGGGATACCGCACCGAGCGGCTGCCGCTGGACCAGGCGGGGGAAAGCCACACCCGTGACACTCGCGCGGCGTGCCGTGTGCTGCTGGGGGGGTTGCGGGATGCTCGGCTGGGGGGGCTGACGTTCTGGACTCAGCCGAACTCTTGGCACCACTTCATGGCCGACCATGCCGTGACGTTCTGTGTGCTGCCGCTGGGTCCCAACCGCACGCTGCTGCGGACGACCTGGCTGGTGCATAGGGATGCGGTGGAGGGGGTGGATTACGACCCGGCCAACCTGGTTGCGGTTTGGGAGGCGACCAATCGGCAGGACGCGGCGCTGGTGGAGATCACCCAGGCGGGGGTGGTCAGCCCGGCCTATGAGCCTGGGCCATACTCGCCATTCACGGAGGGGTTGGTCGAGGATTTCTGCCAGTGGTACGTGGAGCGCATGGGCGCCGGGCTGCGCGGGTGATGCAGCCGCTGCCGCCGGTGTGGGATGCGGAGCGGGACGAGGCGCTGGTGTGCGTTGCGGTGCGGGTGGAAACGCATGACGTGTCCACGTTCGTGTTCGCATCTGTGGAGCCGCGGCTATTCCGCTTCCTGCCGGGGCAGTTCATGACGTTTGACCTGCCGGTGGCGGGTGGGCTGGAAAGGGCGGGGGTGCAGCGGTGCTACACCATCGCTTCGCCGCCGACGCGGCCGTGGCGGATTGAGGTGACGGCGAAGCGCTCGCCGGGCGGCGCCGGGTCGGGATGGCTGCATGGCGCCATGCAGCCCGGCATGCGAGTGCAGGCGTCGGGGCCGATGGGGGACTTCGTGCTCGATCCCGGGGCGGGCGGGCGATACCTGTTCCTGTCCGCCGGCAGCGGCATCACGCCGCTGATGAGCATGGCGCGCACGCTGCATGACTGGGGCAGCGACGCCGATGTGCTGTTCGTGCACAGCGCCCGCAGCCCGGCGGACCTGCTGTTTCCCGAGGAGCTGGCCGTCATGGCCCGGCGGCCCGGCTTCAGGCCGGCCAGCATAGTGGAGAGAGATGCGCCGGGTGCGCGGTGGGATGGGCTGCGGGGGCGTTTGTCGCCCGCCATGTTGGGGTTGCTGGCTCCGGACCTGCTGGAGCGGAAGGTATTCTGCTGCGGTCCCGCGCCATACATGGCCGGGGTGCGGGCCATGCTGGATGCGGCGGGGTTCGACCGGGCGCACTACCGGGAGGAAAGCTTCAGCTTCGGCGAAGTGCCAGACGTCAACCTGCCAATGCCGGAGCCGTTATTGCGACGAGCGCAGCGACACGGCAATCCTGGGGCCACCAGGGTGGAGGTCCGTCGTTCTGCGATGGGAAGCGGCTACCTTCTCCCTCTCCCTCCGGGAGAGGGTCGGGGTGAGGGAAAGGCCAAAAGGACAAGCCTTGGTGGTCAGGACAGAAGCAGCACTGCCGCCGCAGGGATCGCTCTGCTTGGCTTCCCTTACCCCGACCCTCTCCCGGAGAGAGAGGGAGAAGGAAGCGGCATTTTGACCCCGGCGGTCGCCCTGTTGCCATTGGCTGGCGATGACGCTGCGCCGCCCCCCGACGGCCCCGCCCAGACCACCTTCACCATCCGCTTCGCCCGCCAGGACCGCGACATCGCCTGTCCCGGCGGCGCCAACATCCTCGCCGCAGCCCGCGCCGCCGGCATCCGGCTGCCATCGGCCTGCGGCAAGGGCGTTTGCGGCACCTGCAAGAGCCGCGTGCTGTCGGGGACCGTCGAGATGCGGCATGGCGGCGGCATCCGCCAAAGGGAGATTGATAGCGGCATGGCTCTGCTGTGCTGCGCGCGGCCCACCAGCGACCTGGTCGTGGACCGGTAGGCCCGCATGCACCTCGGCGCCCTGCACCGCCTGGCGTTCCTGACCTTGCCCAAGTACTCGATGATCGCCTGCGCCAACGCGATCGAGGTCCTGCGCATGGCCAACCGGCTGAGCGGGCAGGCCGCCTATGCCTGGGAGGTCGTGACCCCGGACGGCGTGCCCGCCGCGGCCAGCAACGGCCTGGCGCTGCATCCGACCGTCCCGCTGGTCCGGATGGCGCGTCCTGACCTGCTGTTCGCCTGTGGGGGCTTGGATGTGCGGGAGGCGGTGGACGCACGCATCACCGCCGCGCTACGCCGCCTGGCGCGGGAGGGCGTGGCGCTCGGCAGCCTGTGTACCGGCACCTTTGCGCTGGCCGAGGCAGGGCTGCTACGCGGGCGCCGCTGCGCCATCCACTGGGAAAACCTGCCGCCGATTGAAGAGGAGTTCCGCGAGGTCGAGTTTGTCGGTGACCTGTATGCCGTGGACCGCGACCGCGTGACCTGCACCGGCGGCGTGGCGCCGCTGAGCTTGATGCTGGCGATGGTGGAGGCGCGGCTCGGCCCTGCTTTGTCTGCCGCCGTCGCCGCGCAGTTCCTGGTGGATCGCGTGCGTGCCGGGTCGGAGCGGCAGCGCGACCCTGCAGGCCCTGCAGCGCCGGGCAAGCTGGGCGACGCGCTGCGCATCATGGAGAGCACCATCGAGGCGCCGATGCACGCCGCCGCCGTCGCCCGCAGCGTCGGCTTGTCGCCCCGGCAGTTGGAGCGGCTGTTTCGCCGGCATCTCGGCCAAACCCCTGCCGCCTATGCCGCCGGGCTGCGGCTGGAGCGGGCGCGCATATTGCTGCGGGAGACCGCGATGCCCGTCACCGCCGTCGGCGCCGCCTGCGGCTATGCCACGCCGTCCCGGTTCAGCGCCGCCTTCCGCGGGCGCTTCGGCCGGTCCCCCAACCAGGAACGGCGCCAGCGCGCCGCGGCAGGAGCGCACGATGCACGTCAGCCCCACGCCCATTAACCCTGCCATCAACCCTGCGGCGGGCAGCCGCGATCCCCTCATGCAGCCCTACCAGTTGCGACACCTGACGCTGCGCAACCGGATCATGAGCACCTCGCACGAGCCGTCCTACTCCGAGGACGGGATGCCGAAGGACCGCTACCGCCTGTATCACGTGGAAAAGGCCAAGGGCGGCATGGCGCTGACCATGACGGCCGGGTCGGCAGTGGTGTCGCCGGACAGCCCGCCGGTGTTCGGCAACCTGCTGGCCTACAAGGACGAGATCGTGCCCTGGCTGCGCCGGCTGTCCGACGAGTGCCATGAGCACGGGTCGGCGGTGATGATCCAGCTCACCCACCTCGGCCGCCGCACCGCGTGGAACAAGGCGGACTGGCTGCCGATCCTGGCGCCGTCCCGGGTGCGGGAGGCGGCGCACCGCGGCTTCCCGAAGGCCGCCGAGGACTGGGACCTGGACCGGATCGTCCGGGACTACGCGGCCGCGGCGCAGCGGATGCAGGCGGCCGGGCTGGACGGGTTCGAGATTGACGCTTACGGCCACCTGCCGGACCAGTTCTGGTCGCCTGCCACCAACCAGCGCGATGATGCGTATGGCGGCAGCCTGGAGAACCGGATGCGCTTCTCGGTCCGCGTGCTGCAGGCCATGCGCGATGCGGTGGGGCCGCGATTTCTGATCGGCGTGCGGATGGTGGCGGACGAGGACTGGGACATCGGCCTGAGCCGCGAGGACGGGATCGAGATTGCCCGGTGCTTCGCGGGCGGCGGCGTTGTGGATTTCCTGAACATCATCCGCGGCCACATGGACACCGACAACGCGCTGTCCCACGTCATCCCGATCCACGGCATGGGCACGGCGCAGCACCTGGACTTTGCCGGTGAGGTGCGAGCGGCGACGCGGTTCCCGACCTTTCACGCCGCACGGATCAACGACGTTGCGACGGCCCGGCACGCCATCGCCGAGGGCAAGCTGGACATGGTCGGCATGACCCGCGCCCACATCGCCGAGCCGCATATCGCCCGCAAGGTGCTGTCGGGGCAGGAGGACCGCATCCGCCCATGCGTCGGTGCGACCTACTGCCTCGACCGCATCTACGAGGGCAACGAGGCGCTGTGCGTCCACAATGCCGCGACGGGGCGGGAGGCGACGATGCCGCACGACATCCCCCGCGCGGCCGGGCCGGCCCGGCATGTCGTTGTGGTGGGCGCCGGGCCGGCTGGGCTGGAGGCAGGGCGCGTTGCCGCGGAGCGCGGGCATCGGGTGACGGTGCTGGAGGCGACGGAGCGGGCTGGCGGTCAGGTGCTGCTGGCTGCCCGGACGCCGCGGCGGCGGGAGCTGGTGGGGATCGTGGACTGGCGCGTGTCGGAGCTGGCGCGGATGGGGGCGGAGCTGCGGTTCAACACCTATGCCGGGGCGGAGGACGTGCTGGCGCTTCAGCCGGATGCGGTGTTCGTCGCCACCGGGGGCGTGCCGGACACCGAGGTGCTGCGGGAGGGCAACGACCTCGTAGTATCGAGTTGGGACGTGGTGGGGGGCGGCGCGACCCTGTCCGGGCGGGTGCTGGTGTATGACGACAACGGGGCGCATCCCGGGATGCAGGCGGCCGAGGTGCTGGCGGAGGCCGGTGCGGAGGTGGAACTGGTGACGCCCGAGCGAATGGTGGCGCCGGAGATCGGCGGGCTGAACCATGCGGCCTATGCCAGGATATTCCGCCGCCGGGGGGTGCGGGTGACGGTCAATACCCGGCTGCTGTCGGTGCGGCGCAACGGCAATGGGCTGGTGGCTGTGCTGGGCAGCGACTATGGCGCGGAGACAGAGGAGCGGCAGGTGGACGGCGTGGTGGTCGAGCACGGGACGCTGCCGCTGGATGAGCTTTACGAGGCCTTGAAGCCGGCATCCCGCAACGGCGGCGAGGTGGACCATGCGGCGCTGCTGGGCGGGCGGGCGCAGGGTGTGGTGCGGAATGCGGAGGGACTCTACCAACTGTTCCGCATCGGCGATGCCGTGGCCAGCCGAAACATTCATGCCGCCGTGTTCGACGCGTTGCGGCTGGCGAAGGACCTATGAGCCATTTTTCTGCTGCCCGTCTGCTTCGTGAAACCATGCGCGGCCATGCCGGCTGGGGCCGGCACTGGCGCTCCCCGGAGCGGCCTGGCCCAGAATACGACGCCGTGATCGTCGGCGGCGGGGGGCATGGACTGGCCACCGCCTACTACTTGGCGAAGCTGCACGGGATCACCCGGGTCGCCGTGCTCGAAAAGGGCTGGATCGGCGGCGGCAACACCGGGCGCAACACGACCATCATCCGCAGCAACTACCTGATGGAAGAAAGCGCGGCGCTGTATGACCATGCCGTGAAGCTGTGGGAGGGGTTGTCGCGCGAGCTGAACTACAACGTCATGTTCTCTCCGCGCGGCGTGATGATGCTGGCGCACACCGTCCACGACGTGCAGGTCGGCAAACGCCACGTCTATGCCAACAAGCTGGCCGGCATAGACAACGAGTGGCTGACGCCAGTAGAGGCGCAGGCATTCTGCCCCCCGCTGCGGCTCGACGCCGGGATGCGCTACCCGGTGCTGGGGGCGGCGCTCCAGCGGCGCGGGGGTACGGCGCGGCATGACGCAGTGGCGTGGGGCTATGCCCGCGGCGCCAGCGCGCTGGGCGTGGACATCGTGCAAAACTGCGAGGTGACGGGCATCCAGAGGGATGCGGCAGGCGCCGTGTGCGGCGTGGACACCACCCGCGGCCGGGTCAGCACGCGGCGCGTGGGCGTCGTGGCAGCCGGACACACCAGCGTCGTGATGGCGCAGGCCGGCGTGCGGATGCCGCTGGAAAGCTATCCCTTGCAGGCTTTGGTCAGCGAGCCGGTGAAGCCCTGCTTCCCGTGCGTCGTCATGTCCAACACGATCCACGCCTACATCAGCCAGTCCGATAAGGGCGAGCTGGTGATCGGCGCCGGCACCGACGCCTATACCAGCTACAGCCAGCAGGGGGGGCTGCACATCGCGACCCATACTCTGGATGCGATCTGCGAGCTGTTCCCGCAGTTCCGCCGGATGCGGATGCTGCGCAACTGGGGGGGTATCGTGGACGTGACGCCGGACCGCAGCCCCATCCTGGGCCGGACGCCGGTGCCGGGGCTTTATGTCAACTGCGGCTGGGGCACTGGGGGGTTCAAGGCGACGCCGGCCTCCGGTTGGACCTTCGCGCACACGATGGCGCATGACGCGCCGCACCGGCTGAACGCGGCCTTCGGGCTTGACCGGTTTCGCACGGGGCGGCTGATTGATGAGGCTGCTGCGGCGGCCGTGGCGCATTGATGCGCGATATGGCTGTTTGCCCCCTCTCCCTCCGGGAGAGGGTTGGGGTGAGGGAGGCCACGCAGCGCTGCCGCCAGTTGGGTTTCAACCTCGCCTTTTTCAGGCCAGGGTCCGTGCTTGCGGTTTCCCTCACCCCGACCCTCTCCCGGAGGGAGAGGGAGAAGGAGGACGTTTCATGCTGCTGATCCCGTGCCCCATCTGCGGCGAGCGCCCGGAGGCGGAGTTCACCTATGCCGGGGAGGCGCATGTCAGCCGTCCCGCCGATCCCTCGGCGATGGATGACCACGGCTGGGGCGAGTTCCTGTATGCGCGCACCAACCCCAAGGGCGATCACGCTGAGCGGTGGCGGCATACGCATGGCTGCGGCCGTTTCTTCAACGCGGTGCGGAACACCTATACGGACAAGTTTGTGGCGACGTACTCCGCTGGAAGCCCGCGGCCCGGCGTTGATCCGGCCACGGACAGCGCCGACGCGCCGCCGATGCGGACCGGGACGGAGCAGTGGGGGCAGGCATGACGATGCGCTTCACCTTCGACGGCCGGAGCTATGCGGCCCGGGTCGGGGATACCCTGGCCTCTGCCCTGCTCGCGAATGGCGTGCGGCTGATGGGCCGGTCGTTCAAGTATCACCGCCCGCGCGGCGTGATGGCCGCAGGCTCGGAGGAGCCGAACGCACTTGTTGAAGTGGACCGAGGCGGCGGCAGGCGCACGCCGAACCTGCGGGCAACCCAGGTCGAGGTTTATGACGGGCTGGCGGCGCGCAGCCAGAACCGGTTTCCCTCGCTGGCGTTTGATTTGCAGGCGGTTAACGACCTTGCTGCACCACTGCTTTCGGCGGGATTCTACTACAAGACGTTCATGGCACCGGCGGGCGCCTGGCATCGCTTGTATGAACCGCTGATCCGCCGGGCTGCGGGGCTGGGCCGCGCGCCGGACGAAGCGGACAGCGACCGCTACGCCAGCCGCTACGCGCACTGCGACGTGCTGGTGATCGGAGCAGGGCCGGCCGGGCTTGCTGCGGCCGATGCCGCGGCGGCGTCCGGCGCGCGGGTGATCCTGTGCGACGAAGGGCCGCGGTTCGGCGGCAGCCTGCTGGCGGACCGCGACGCGCGGCTGGACGGCCAGACTGCGGCGGACTGGGTTGCGGCAGGCATCGGCGCCCTGGCTGGACGGCCGGAGGTGACGTTGCTGACACGCACCACGGCGTTCGGCTGGTATCCCGGCAACATGATCGGCCTGGCTCAGCGCTTGACCGACCACCTGCCGGACCCGGACCCGGCGCTGCCGCGGGAGCGGCTGTGGCAGGTACGTGCCAAGCAGGTGGTGATCGCTGCCGGCAGCCATGAGCGGCCACTGGTATTCCCAGGCAACGACCGGCCCGGCGTTATGCTTGCCGATGCCGCACGCACCTACGCCATACGTTACGGCGCTCCGCCAGGCCGCCGGGCCGTGATCGCCACCACGAGCGACACCGCATACCGGGCGGCACTGGACTTGCAGGCGTGCGGCGTCGAGGTCGCTCTGATCGCCGACGCGCGGGCGGCGGCGGACGGGCCGCTGCCCCGTGCGGCGCGGGCCGCCGGGATACGGGTGGAAACCGGGATGCACGTGCTAGGCACGCGCGGACGCCGTGGCATCCGCGTGGCCATCGTTGGGCGCGGCAGGCATCGCGAGTGGGTCCGCTGCGACGTGCTGGGCATGAGCGGGGGTTGGACGCCTTCGCTCAACCTGTTCTCGCAGTCTCGCGGCAAGCTGCGGTTCGATCCCGTCTCCGAGGCTTTCCTGCCCGGCAGGTCCGCCGCCGGTGTCCGGTGCGCCGGCGCCTGCCGTGGCGTCTACGCGTTGGCTGAGGCGATTGCAAACGGGTTTGAGGCCGGGGAGGATGCAGCGCGGGATGCCGGCTACGAGCCACGCGCCGTTGTCCCGCCTGCCGTTGCCGGAACGTTCCCGGCCCGGTGGTCGCCGCCAGCCGCCGCCGGGCGGGGCACGGCCTTCGTGGACTTCCAGAATGACGTCACGGCCAAGGACCTGAAGCTTGCGACACAGGAGGGCTTCCGCAGCATCGAGCACGTGAAGCGCTACACGACGACCGGCATGGCCACCGACCAGGGCAAGACCAGCAACATGAACGCCCTGTCCATCGTCGCCCGGCAACTAAGGCGGCCGATCCCCGAGGTCGGGCTGACGACGTTCCGCCCGCCTTATACCCCGGTCACGTTCGGGACGCTCGCCGGTTATAGCCGGGGGGTGCTGTTCGATCCTGTCCGGACGACGCGGGTGCATGGCTGGGCGGAGGCGCAGGGGGCGGTGTTCGAGGATGTGGCGCTGTGGAAGCGCGTCCGGTACTTCCCGCGCGGCGGCGAAGACATGCATGCCGCCGTGCAGCGGGAGTGCAGCACGGTGCGCGCTGCCGCCGGGCTGTTCGACGCCTCCACGTTGGGGAAGATCGAGGTTGCCGGCCCGGATGCTGCCGAGTTCCTGAACCGGATGTATGTGAACGCCTGGACCAAGCTCGCGCCGGGCCGGTGCCGCTACGGTGTCATGTTGGGGGAGAACGGCTTCATCATGGATGACGGCGTGGTGGGGCGGCTGGCGCCGGGCCGTTTTCATGTGACCACGACGACCGGCGGCGCCCCGCGCGTGCTGGCCACCATGGAGGACTTCCTGCAAACGGAGTGGCCGGACCTGCGGGTTTGGCTGACCAGCGTGACGGAGCAGTGGGCGGTGCTGGCGGTGCAGGGTCCGCGGGCGCGGGACGTGCTGGCGCCGCTGGTGGATGGCCTGGACATCGGCGCGGGCGCGATGCCGCACATGAGCGTGGCGGAGGGCAGCATCGGCGGCGTGCCGATGCGCCTGTTCCGCGTCAGCTTCACCGGGGAGCTGGGATTTGAGGTCAATGTCCCGTCCGGTCACGCATCGGCGGTTTGGGATCGGGTCCATGCCGGCGTGGAGGCGGTTGGCGGCTGCGTCTATGGCACGGAGGCGATGCACGTGCTTCGGGCGGAGAAGGGATACATCATCGTCGGCCAGGAAAGCGACGGCACGGCGACGCCGGGCGACCTGGGCCTGGGTTGGGCGGTCAGCAAGGCCAAGCCGGACTTTGTCGGCAAGCGGTCGCTGGCCCGCCCGGACATGGCGGCGCCCGGACGCCGGCAGCTTGTGGGCCTGCTTACGTCCGATCCGCAGCGCGTGCTGGATGAGGGGGCGCAACTGACCATGCAGGCCGCGCCGCCGCCGGGCACGTCTTCGCTGGGGCATGTCACGTCGGCCTATGGGACCACCACGCTGGGCCGCTCCATCGCGTTGGCGATGCTGGCCGACGGGCGCAGCCGGCTAAGCGAAACGCTGTTTGCCCAGGGCGGGGGCGGGCCGGCTGCCGTGCGGGTGGTGGATCCGGTGTTCCTGGACCCGGAAGGAGTGCGGCTCAATGCCTGATACAGTGATGCCTGATGCTGGTGCGGTCACGGCGCCTGCACGCATAGCAGCGAACCCGGTCCTGTACTTGCCGCAGGCTGGGACTGTGCTGTACGCGGCTCCAGGTTATCTTGCGGTCCGCCGGACGCCTGAGATGCACCGGCTTGCGCTCCGGGGCGATCCGGCTGCCTTGGGCGCCGCGTTCGGCATTGTCCTGCCCACGACGCCGTGCCGGTCGGCAACAGCGGACGGGCGGGCCGCATTGTGGCTGGGGCCGGATGAGTGGCTGCTGCTGTCGCCAAACCGCCTGGACCCGGTTGAGGTGCCTGGCGGCGCGGTGGTGGATGTGTCGCATCGCCAGGTCGGCCTGCTGCTGGAGGGCTGCGCTGCGGCGGATACGCTGGCGGCGGGCTGCCCGCTCGATCTGCATCCCACTGCCTTCCCGGTGGGCATGTGCACCCGGACGGTGTTCGGCAAAGCGGAAATCGTGCTTTGGCGCACCGGGGCGGGGTTCCACCTGGAGGTGTGGCGGTCCTTTGCGGCTTATGTCTGCGGGTTGATGGCGGAGGCAGGCTCGTTCGGGTCCTGATCCCGTCCGACAGCTTATACCTGGCGGCAAGAGTTCTGACCCATGACGTTTCTCGCCATTGCGAGCCGCCCGCACGGGCGGCAGGCGTCATGCCATGGGACGGCCCGGATGCTGCTTCGGCTGACGCCGCATCCGGGTTGGCATCCTGCATCAGTGGTAGCCGATGTCGGCCCGGACCTTGCCGCGGAACACCCAGTATGACCAGCTCGTGTAGAGTAGGATGACTGGCAGCAGGACCAGGGTGCCGACCAGCATGAACGCCTGCGTCTTCGGCGACGATGCGGCCTCCCACAACGTGTACTGGTAGGGCACGATCATCGGCCATAGGCTGATAGCGATGCCCAGGTAGGACATCAGGAACAGCCCGACCGCGGCCAGGAACGGCGCGTAGGTCGAGGTGCCGCGGTGCAGCGCCCGCCATGCCGCCCAGGCGAGCGCTGCGGTGGCGAGCGGAACCGGCAGCAGCAGGGCGGTGTTGGGCCAGGCGAACCACCGCGCCGCGATCTGCGGCTGCACCAGCGGAGTCCAGATGCTGACGGCGGCGATGCAGGCCAGCACGCCCAGCAGGGACCAGCGCCCGTGCCGCCGCGCCCAGTCCTGCAGCGCGCCCTCCGTCTTGATGATCAGCCATCCCGACCCGAGCAGGGCGTAGCCGAACACCAGCGCCACCCCGGTCAGCAGCGAGAACGGCGTGAAGCAGTCCGCGCTGCTGCCGACGAAGTGCCGCCCGTCCACCTGGAAGCCCTGGATGAATGCGCCGAGCACGACGCCCTGGGCGAAGGTCGCCACCGTGGACCCCACCGCGAAGCCGTGGTCCCAGAACGTGCGGTGCGCCGCGTCGCGGAAGCGGAACTCGAACGCCACGCCCCTGAACGCCAGGGCCAGCAGCATGACAGCGACCGGGAAATAGACGGCGGGGATGATGATGGCGAAGGCCAGCGGGAACGCCGCCAGCAGGGCGACGCCGCCGAGGATCAGCCAGGTCTCGTTGCCGTCCCAGACCGGGGCCACGCTGTTCATGATGAGGTTGCGGGACGGGGTGTCCGGCGCGAAGCCGTACAGGATGCCGACGCCGAGGTCGAAGCCGTCCAGCAGCACATACAGGAACACGCCGATGCCGAGGATGGCGGTCCAGATCGGCACGAAGCTCTGGGCCAGGGTCATCGCGCCACCTCCAAACCGTGCAGCGCCGTGACTGGCAGCGCGGGGCGTCCGCTCTCCACCGGGGAGCCTGGCGTGGCGTCCGGGACGGCGCTTGTGCCCGGCGCCGCCGGGCCGTGCCGGACGATGCGCGCCATGACCAGCAATCCGCCGGGGTAGATGATGAGATAGACCGCGACGTAGCCGATCAGGGTCAGCAGCACGTCCGTCCCCGTGAGCGAGGGGGAGACGGAGTCCGCTGTCCGCAGCAGGCCATAGACCGTCCAGGGTTGCCGCCCGGATTCGGTGACGGTCCAGCCGGCCAGCACGGCGGCGAAGCCCAGCGGCGCCGCCCACTGGCAGGCCCGCAGGAACCACGCGCTGCTCAGGAAGCGGCCCTGCCGGCGCATCGCCGTGCCTGTTGCCACCAAGGCCAGCATCAGGACGCCGATCCCGACCATGATCCGGAAGGCGAAGAACGCCGGTCCTACCGGCGGGCGCTCCCCGGCGGGGAAGCTGTTCAGGCCCTTGATCTCGCCATTCAGCGAGTGGGTCAGCATCAGGCTGCCGAGCCAGGGGATTGATACTTCGTGCCGCATCACCCCGGCAGCGTCGTCCGGGATGCCGAACAGGGTCAGCGGCGCCGGGGATGCCGTGTCATACCGCCCCTCCAGCGCGGCGAGCTTCGCCGGCTGCTGCTCCAGCGTGTTGAGGCCGTGCAGGTCGCCGAGGCCGATCTGCAGCGGCACCAGGACCATGAGCAGCCAGAGCGTGGTGGACAGCATCTGCCGCCCCTCCGCGACGAACTTGCCGCCCCGGATCAGCCACGCGGCGACCCCCATGACGACGAATCCCGTCGTTACGTAGAAGGCGGTGACGGTGTGGGCCAGGCGGTAGGGGAGGGACGGGTTGAAGATCAACTGCCACCAGTCGGTGGCAAAGAACCGGCCATCCACGACCTCGTAGCCCGCAGGCGTCTGCATCCAGCTATTGGCGGCGAGGATCCAGAACGACGAGAACAGCGTCCCGAACGCGACCATGAGCGCGGCCACGAAGTGCGCCCAGCGCGGCACCAGCTTGCGCCCGAACAGCAGCACGCCGAGGAACGCGGCTTCCAGGAAGAATGCCGTCAGCCCCTCATAGGCCAGCAGCGGGGCGATGACGTTGGCGGTTGCGTCCGAGAACCGGCTCCAATTCGTGCCGAACTGGAACGGCATCACGATGCCGGTCACAACGCCCATGCCGAAGGAGACCGAGAAGATTTTGATCCAGAAGCTTGAGATGCGGAGGTAGATCTCGCGGCCCGTGGCCCAGTGCATCCCTTCCAGTACGGCGATGTAGGACGCGACGCCGACGGTGAAGGCCGGCAGTAGGATATGCCAGGCCACCACCCACACGAACTGCACGCGGGACAGGATCAGCGGGTCGAGCTCACCCATTGGCCGCCTCCTGGCCCAGGCCACAGGAAGTCAGGTGGCCGACGATGCCTGGAACGCCCGGGTCGTCCTGGGCCGGGACGCGGATCGCGCCGTGCATCCTGATGGGATTGGTGTCCGGCATGGGGTCTCCGTTGCTGGGCGACGGCTCGGGGACAGCATTGCCCCAGCCATCGCCTTTCCGAAACCTACCCGAATCAGTTCCCGTGCAGCGGGACCGGTTTCGGCTTCCGGCTATGCATTAATGCAGGCGGCGCATTTCCGCATTCCGGCTCGCCGATCTTGCACCCGCTCGCATGCGCGCCGCCGCCTATGCTCGCACCCGGCCACCCCTTAGCGGGCATCCGCGCTCCGGCGCGCGCGCAACCTTGGCATTGGAGTTCACCGATGACCCTTTCCACGCTCATGGTCCGCATGGACCTGCAAGCCTCCAACGATGCCGTCCTCGAGGCAGCGGCCGAACTGGCCGGGCGGTTCAAGGCCGACGTGGTGGACATCGCCGCGTGCCACCCGATGCAGATCATCTACTCCGACGGCTACGTTCAGGGCGACCTGCTCGAACAGGACCGGACGCAGAAGGAGGACCTGATCCGGCAAGCAGAGGCGCGTTTCCGTGCCGCGCTAGGCAACCGGGTGCCGAACCTGCACTGGCGATCCTCCGTCTGCTACGCGCCGCTGCCCGGATATATCGCCGACAACATGCGGTCCGCAGACCTGCTTCTCACGGGTCCTGCCCCGCGGGGGTCCATGTTCGACAGCTCGCAGCAACTCGACCTGGGCGAGCTTGTGATGCGGCTCGGGCGCCCCGCGCTGCTCGTCCCGCCCGGCACGGAGCGGCTGGACCTGGACTCGGTCCTAGTCGGCTGGCGGGACACGCGCGAAACCCGCCGGGCGGTCGTGGACGCGCTGCCGCTGCTGCGGCTGGCAGGCCGCGTCACCGTGGCCGAGGTCGCACCGGACGAGGGGATGGCGGACGCGCAGGCCAGGCTTGCGGACGTGGCGGCCTGGCTGGGGCGGCACGGTATCGCAGCGCACCCGGTGGCCGTGCCCTCGGCAGGTGATGACGCCGGCCGGCTGGAGGAGCTGGCGCTCGACCATCAGGCCGGTCTGGTGGTCGTCGGCGCCTATGGGCATACCCGCCTGCGGGAATGGGTGCTGGGCGGCGTCACCCGCAGCCTGTTGGCGCACCCAAGCCGCCCCGTGATGCTGTCACACTGAAGGCGCCGGCCAGCCCGCAACGGACCAGGGGAGCGGCATGCAGGCGATGGTGCTGAGGCGGATCGGCGGTTCCCTCGAATGGACGGAGCTGCCGGATCGGGAGCCGGGGACAGGGCAAATTCGGGTGGAGGTGGCCGCCTGCGGCGTCTGCCGCACCGACCTGCATGTATTGGATGGCGAGCTGCCCAACCCGGTCCTGCCGATCATCCCGGGCCATGAGATCGTCGGGCGGGTGAATGCAATAGGACCAGGCGTCGAGGGGCTGAGCCTGGGCGAGCGGGTCGGCATCCCCTGGCTCGGCCACACCTGCGGCGTCTGCCCCTATTGCCGGGCGCAGCGGGAGAACCTGTGCGACCACCCGGAGTTCACCGGCTTCACCAGGGACGGCGGCTTTGCGACGGCGGTGGTCGCCGATGCGCGCTTCGCCTTTCCGCTGGGCGAGGCCGGCGGGGATGCGGAGATGGCGCCCCTGCTCTGCGCCGGCCTGATCGGCTGGCGTTCGTTGGGGGTCGCCGGAGAGGGCAAGGTGCTGGGGCTGTACGGCTTCGGCGCTGCTGCGCATATCGTGGCGCAGGCCGCACAGTGGCAGGGCCGGACCGTGTATGCCTTCACGCGGCCCGGCGACCTGGCCACCCAGGCGTTTGCCCGCAGCCTCGGCGCGGTGTGGGCCGGCGGCTCGGACGAGATGCCGCCGGAGCCGCTGGACGCGGCAATCATCTTCGCGACCGTGGGCGACCTGGTGCCGCTGGCGTTGCAGGCCGTCCGCAAGGGCGGGCGGGTCGTCTGCGCCGGCATCCACATGTCCGACATTCCGGGCTTCCCCTACCGGCTGCTCTGGGAGGAGCGGCAACTCTTGTCGGTCGCCAACCTGACCCGGCAGGACGGCCTCGATTTCCTGCGCCTCGCCCCGGACATGGGGATCGTCACCAAGGTCACGCGCTACCCGCTTCTCCAGGCCAACCAGGCGTTGGCCGACCTGCGCGCCGGGCGGTTTGAGGGGGCGGCCGTTCTGATTCCCTGACCCCGGACTGGCCCGCTCAGGCTGCCTGCCGCACCGGGTGCAGGGATCAGGCCAGGACCGCCGGGACTGGCCGGCGTGCCGAGAACGGCAGCACCGGGCCGTAACCGAAGCGCATGACGATGTCGGGCCGTTGCCCTGGCCTTCCAACAAGATCCGCAAGCCCGCTCCGCAGGCTTGGGACCTCCACGGGCTGGTTCATGAAAGCCACCTTGAGGCCGAGCGCCGTCGCCTGCAACGCGAACCGCTGGCAGGCGCGTCCCGCACGGACCCAATGTTCGGCATCGGCCTGGTCGGACACGAAGACGGCGACGCCGGATGAGGATGCCAATTGGCGCGCATATTTGTCGTTCTCGCCCGCGGCGCTAACGGTCAGGTCGAATAGGGCTGGGCCGAGCCAGGCCGGCAGGACCGGGTTGCCGGTCGTGGCGGTGAACAGGCCGTCGCCGTCCGCGGCGGCCTGGCGCGGGCTGTAGCGCAGCCACGCCTTGAGTTCCCGGACGAAGGCGGGATCGGCCATCTGTGCGCTGTTGCCCGCGGTGACTAGGTCGCGCACCTGCCCGATGCCGGAGGGATCGGTGATGAGGATGAGTTCGACGCCTGGCACTGCGGCTGCGTCCGCCAATGCGTTCAGGCCATCACGCCCGGCTGGCCTGCCGTCGTAATCGGCGCGGGTGGATTGCCGGTGCGGGATGGCATCAAACAGTTCGGAGGCCGCCGCCGGGCCATGCCTGTAGTTGAATACGACGGAGCCGCCGTGTTCCCGGGTAAAATTGGCCTCGCCGGGCAAGCCGCGCGCAGCGGCGGCCAGGGCCAGGTTCTCGGCGGCGCAGCCCAGGCCCACGAACAGGTGGTGGTCGTCGGGATCAACGACGGGCGTGCGGCGCGAAAGGTCCGGCAGGATGGTCATCTGGCCCGTGCGAAGCTGGAAGCGCCAGGGCTGGGTGTTGTGGCCGCTCGGCGCAAGCGTTGCGTAGCGGACCAGGTCCTGCATCCCCGGCTGCTCCGACAGCACGGCGCGCGTCTGCGCGATGGAGTCGCCGTACTCCGTCATCGTGCCGGTTTTCCGCAATCCCGCGTAGGCCGCGCCAGCGCCCGCCAGCCCCACTGCCGCACCGCCCAGCAGCACCCGGCGCCGCATCACAGCCTGCATCCGCCGGCCCGCATCGGCGGATACTGATGCAGCCTGATCCGGCATGCCGGCACCTTCCTCGTGCCGGCTACATGAGCCTCCACCGGCCCTCTACCAGGCAGGTGTCGAGCAGCAGGGTCCGCTCCGCGCCCGACTTGAAGTCATCGTGCCACTGCACGGTTCGGCAGTCGCGGCCATGGCTCTGGTAGGCGCGTTGCATGGTCAGCACGCCGCTGTTGCCGGACGTCGGCTCGGCCCAGGCCGCCGACGTGCCGAGCGCGGCCGGGTGCGGGCTCAGCAGGCGGCGTGCGGCCAGGTCGGCCTGCACCAGGTCCGCCTTGTCCAGAAACGGTCCCTGAGTGCCGAAGAAGCCGGGATATTGCGCCTGCGCGCTGGCTCCCGTGCAGAGCAGGAACGCCGTCACGGCGGATATTTGGGGAAGGGGGGACATTGGCGTCGGTGCTCCTGAGCGTGCTGGCCGCGGACGGGTGTGCTGGTGACGTGCGGACCGACGGCTCCGGCGACAGCCAGAGAGGGCCAGTCATGGACGGCTCCGGTCCGCGTCAAGATGACGGGATGCCTGCGGGTGCAGCAGCCTCGGAAACTACTCAGGGACCGCAGACATGGCGCCAAGGCGGGTGGAGCGGCACCAGGCAGCCAAACCCGCGTCGTGGGACGCCATCGCCGCGCCCATGCTGCAAGGGAATGCTGACTACTCCGCGGCAGCCGGAAGCACGAGGCACCGAGCGATCTAGGCGATGCGCATGGGTCCAGCCTTCCTGATCCAGCGGGCTGCAAACCTGGCATGTCTGGACTGGGGAATGACTCCGCCGACGCGGGCACCATCACGGGAGGCCGCCGCCGCAGGAAGGCCTGGAACGTAGCTAGTCCGGCCCTCGCCTAAGCAGGCTTATGCGGCCTGCCACACACATGGATGTCGGCGGAACCAGGCCGCGTAAGCCTGCTCAGCTTTTTGTCTGTGCGCCGGACCGCCAGAGGTTTGCTTAGAACCGATTTCGATAGGTTAGGGTCGGCCCTGCGTAGTTTCCGAACCTACGCTCCCATGCCATCCCCTGCCAACATAGCGATCACGACTTCAGGCGGGACGCACGCACATGACCAATCTTTCAGGCAGCCACCAGCACATCACGCCGGCCCCGGACCGTCCCTTTCTTGCCGAGGCGGACCGCCTCACGCTCGACGCCCTGTTCAGCCATCCGCTGCCTTACCTCGGATGGAACCGGATGCAGGCCCTGTTCGAGGCGCTCGGCACCGTCGGGCCGGGGGGCGACCATTGGTTCGAGTTCCGGATCGGCGCCGAACACCACCTGGTCTGCAAGCCTGCAAACGAGGACCTGTCGGCAGCCGAGGCCATAAACCTGCGCCATCTCGTCGAGCGCGCCGGCCTGGCGCCCGACCCGGCGCTGCCCGCCAGCCACGCCAGCCCGGCGCCGCGCGACCTGCCTGCCGTCCCAGGCCTGCTGGTGGCGATGGACCATCACGGCGCCAAGGTGTTCCAGATCGACGTGGGTGATGCCAATCCGGCCCGGCACACGATCAAGCCCTACGACCCCTTCGGATACCTGCACCACCTGGCGCACAAGGACGAGTCCCGCGAGCGCGGCCAGCGGGCGGCGGAGGACCCGTCTTACTACGAGCGGATTGCCCAGACTGTCCTGGCCGGGACCGCGGAGGGCGACGCGCACGTGGTCGTTGCCGGGGACGGACACGGCCATAGCAGCGCCGCGCACCACTTCGTCGAGTATCTGCGGTCCCACCACCACGAAACCTACGGCCGCACCGTGACCGAGGTCGTGGCCGACCTGTCCAGCCTGACCGACCCGCAGTTGCTGGACCTTGGGCGGCGCACCCTCAGCCGCCAACCCGCGTAGGTGCGGCCCAGGCAGGGACTGGGCGCCGGGCTGGCATCACCACCGCACGACTAGGGAGCAGCACATGCCGACATTCCAGGACCGTGAGCGGGCGTTCGAGGCGAAGTACGTGCATGACGAGGACCTACGGTTCCGCCTCATCGCACGCCGCGACAAGTTGTTCGCACATCAGGCGGCGGAGCAGCTTGGGATGCCGGAACAGGCGGCGGGCGAGCTGGTCACGGCCGTCCTGGCGGTGCGCGACGGCCCCGGCCATGACGGCCTGCTGATCCGGTACATTACGGACGTATTTCGCGGAGCATGGCCGTGCCGATGCGGCAGACGGGCTTTTCGTATCGCTTGACACCTGCGCCGAGCAGGCTCGGCAGCAGCTTATCGAGCACCCGGACAGCGTGTGACGCACGCATGAGAACCGTTGGTTCCGTCTCCTCCGCGGGCTGCGGCTTAGGTAGTTTCCGAGCCTGCCATGGCCGGGCGGCTTGAGCGTAACAAGACGTCCCGCTCGGCTCGATCCCAAGTCAACCCAGTCGTGAAGGCATATCCCATGCGAGCACAAGCACAAGACTCCGTCGTCGCCGTGTTCCCCGATCACGGGGCGGCCGAGGCGGCGGTGAAGAAGCTCACTGCCGCCGGGTTCGCGCTGAAGAGCATCAGCATCGTCGGCAAGGGCTACCACACCGAGGAGACGGTGACTGGCTTCTACAACATGGGCGACCGGGTGCGCTTCTGGGGAGGCCGGGGCGCGTTCTGGGGCGGGCTGTGGGGCCTGTTCTTCGGCGGGGTATTCCTGACCCTCCCCCTCACGGGTCCCGTCGTCGTGGTGGGCTACCTGGCGGCAGCCGTGGTATCCATGCTGGAGGGCGCCGTGATGGTCGGCGGGCTGAGCGCGCTCGGCGCTGCCCTGGCGGGCATCGGCATACCGCGGGACAGCCTGCTGCAATACGAGACCGCCATCGCCGCCGACGGCTTCCTGGTGATGGCGCACGGCACGGCGGGCGACATGGCGCAGGCGGAGTATGTGCTCAAGGGCGCCAACCCGTCGCACCTGGAGCTGCACTCGGGCGGCCAGACGTTCTTGACGCCGAGCGAGGCAGCGGTCGCGCCGGCGGCCCAGCTTGCCGGCATGGTTGTCTGATGAGCCGCGTCACAGGCAGCCTGGGCCGTTCCAGGGCTGCGACCGTGCAGGCCGCGGGCGCCGCCTTGGCAATGCTTGCCCTTCTGGCGCTGGCTGCCGCGTTGCCGGCGGCGGGCCAGACCGCCCCGCCTGCTGCCGGCACTAGCGTCCCGCTGGACCGGGGCATCTATCTGCAACGCATGGACGTCGAGATGGACACCTGGCGCATGAAGCTGCACGGCATGGGTGATAAGGCGGAGGCGACGGGACAAGAGGCTGCAACCGCCGCCGAAACCGACTTGCGGGCCGCCTGGGTCCGGACGGAGGCGGACGCGCGCACCCTGCGGACCGCAACCGCGGCGGAATGGGGCGAGGCCAGGTTGTCGTTCGAACGGGCCTCCAGCGACCTCTCGCGTGCCTGGGACAAGACCCGGCTTTGAGGGGCGGGACGGCGGGTGCGCCGGCTCTTGTCCGGCGCACCCGTCGAGCACCTGGCCAGGAGATGACCATGCGGCTGCCACAGCGCGTTTGCGGAACCCTGTTCCTCGGCGTCCTCGGCGTGATGTCCGCAGCGCCAGTCTATGGCACAGCCCATGACCGCGTTGGATGACATCCTGCCCTATGAGGCCGCCGCCGCCACCCATGCCAGCGGCTTGAAAACCTTCGCTGCCGCCTTCGCCTCGCTTTACGCGGCCATGCCGCCGGCGCAGCAGAAGACGGCGGACATGGTATTCGGGCAACGGATGAAGCCCGGCCGCCAAGGGCAAGCCCGGCAGCAATAAGCTTTGCCTATGCCGGAACTTCTCACGCCTGATGGGTTGATAAGGCGAAAGGGCAGGGATGTCCCTATGTGACGCTGAACGAACGAGGAGCCGCTATGCCACGGTGGAGTAGGGATATGATGTGGTCCGAGGCGCTGATCGTGCTGGCGCGTACCGACCGGCTGCCGCGGGAGGCGTTCCAGCCGACGCCTAGCGGCTGGGAACCGGCCATTGACGTGCTGGAAACCGACGCCGGGCTGCTGATCGTCGTGGCGCTGCCAGGCGTGCGGCCGGACGACACCGAGGTGGGCATCGGCGGCGGCGAGCTGCTGGTCCGGGGCGTCCGGCGCTGGCCGGTCCCGCCGCGCCCGGTCCAGGTCCACCGGATCGAGCTGCCGCATGGGCGCTTCGAGCGGCGGCTGCCGCTGCCCCATGGCACCTATCGGCTTGCCGGCCAGGACCAGGCAGATGGCTGCCTGCTGCTGACGTTGCAGAGGATCGCCTGATGGATGGGGCAACTGCGGCGGCCTCCATCCCGGAAGCTGCATCGGAGACCGCTGGGGCCGAGACCCTGATCCTTGTCACCATGGCCGACACCGTCCTGATGCCCGGCATGGTGATACCGCTGTCCATCGGCCGCCCGGCCGCCGCCGCCGCGCTGCAAGAGGCCGCCCGCACCCAGGAGCACCTGGCCGTCGTGCTGCAACGGGACCCGGCGTCGGATGCCCAGGGCCTCGACAACTTGCACGCCATCGGCACGGAAGCCCGGCTGCTGCGCTACTTCACCGGGCGCGACGGCTCGCACAACGCCATCGTGCAGGGCATGGGCCGCGTACGGCTTGAGGGCGTGAGCCAGGCCCCGCACCCTACCGCCACCGTGCGCGCCATCGCCGAACCCATGGAGCGCAATCCGGAGGTGGACGCGCGCTTCCACCGCTTGCGGGAGCAAGGCCTGCAGGTGCTGCGCCTGCTGGAGCAGGCGCCGCCCGAGCTGGCGGCAACGGTCCAGGGCATCGAGCAGCCCGGTGCGCTGGCGGACTTCGTGACCGGCCTGCTGGACCTGTCGCCGGTCGAGAAGCAGGAGGTGCTGGATACCGTCGAGCTGCAGCCCCGCCTGGACCTGGTCATCCACCGCCTGGCCTACCGGCATGAGGTGCTGCGCCTGTCCCACGACATCGGCCAGCAGACCCGCACCGCGATGGAGGGCCGCCAGCGCGAGTTCATGCTGCGCGAGCAGCTCAAGGCCATCCAGAAGGAGCTTGGCGAGGGGGACGACGCCGCGCCGGAGATGGAGGACCTCAAGCGCAAGCTGGACGTCGCGGGCATGCCGGACGATGTGGCCGTCCAGGCACGGCGCGATTTGCGTCGCCTGGAACGGATGCCGGAAGGCGCGGCGGAGGCCGGCATGGTCCGCTCCTACCTGGAGTCCTTGGCGGAGCTGCCCTGGCGCCTGGAGGACAACCCGCCCATTGACATCGCGGAGGCCCGGCGCGTGCTGGATGCCGACCACTTTGGGCTGGAGAAGGTCAAGCGACGCATCCTGGAGTTCCTGGCCGTCCGCAAGCTGAACCCGGAAGGGCGCGGGCCGATCCTGTGCTTCGTAGGGCCGCCGGGCGTGGGCAAGACCTCATTGGGCCAGTCCATCGCCCGGGCCATTGGGCGCAAGTTCGTCCGGGTCAGCCTGGGCGGGGTGCATGACGAGGCCGAGATACGCGGGCACCGCCGCACCTACGTGGGCGCGCTGCCGGGCAACATCGTGCAGGGGGTCCGCCGCGCCGGAGAGCGGGACTGTGTGATGATGCTGGACGAGATTGACAAGTTGGGCGCCGGCGGCTTCCAGGGCGACCCGGCGTCCGCCTTGCTGGAGGTGCTGGACCCCGCGCAGAACGGCACCTTCCGGGATGCCTACCTGGGCGTGCCGTTCGACCTCAGCCGGGTGCTGTTCATCGCCACCGCCAACGTGCTGGACACCATCCCCGGCCCGCTGCGCGACCGGATGGAGTTGGTGCAACTGTCGGGCTACACCGCCGAGGAGAAGGTGGCCATCGCCCGCGGTCACCTGATCCCCAGGCAATTGCAGCAGAATGGCTTGGCGGAGGCCAAGGTGGCGCTGGACGACGCCGGGCTGAACCTGGTGATTGATGGCTACACGCGCGAGGCCGGGGTGCGGAACCTGGAGCGCGAGGTCGGCGCGGTGTTCCGCAACGTCGCGGTGCGCGTGGCCGAAGGGGCGCCCGGGCCGGTCCACCTCGGCCCCGACGAGGTCGCCGCCATCCTGGGTCCGCACCGCTTCGACGCCGACGTGGCGCAGCACGCCGCCATGCCCGGCGTTGCCACCGGGCTGGCCTGGACGCCGGTGGGCGGCGACATCCTGTTCATCGAGGTCAGCCGGGCGCCAGGGGGCGGCAAGCTGACGCTGACGGGCCAGCTCGGCGACGTGATGAAGGAGAGCGCACAGGCCGCGCTGAGCCTGCTGCGGGCGCGGGCCGGGGCGATGGGGATTGATGCCGACCTGTTCGCGCAGGGCGACCTGCACGTGCATGTGCCGGCCGGTGCTACGCCTAAGGACGGGCCTTCGGCGGGGGTGGCGATGTTCGTGGCGCTGGCCTCCTTGATGACCGGGCGCGCGGTGCCGCCGACGACGGCCATGACCGGGGAGATCAGCCTGCGCGGCTTGGTGATGCCGGTGGGCGGTATCCGGGAGAAGGTGATCGCGGCGGCGCGGGCAGGGATCACCACCGTGCTGCTGCCGGCCCGGAACCGGCGCGACTTCGACGACATCCCGCCGAGCGCGCGGGACCGGTTGCAATTCGTGTGGCTGGAGACGGTGGAAGACGCGGTGGCGGCCACCATTGGCCAGGGTGAGGCCGGGCCGGGATAAGGGAAGCTGGCGGTGGACAACCGGACGGCACTGCTCGATGTCCGCCGGATGGGCAAAGCCGACCGTATGACGGTTGCAAACGGCACGCCTGCCACCGTGCTGATGGCGAACGCCGGCCAGGCTGTCGCACGCGAAGTCATGCGGCGCTGGGCGGCGCGCCCTGTGGTCGTGCTTTGCGGACCCGGCAACAATGGCGGGGACGGGTTCGTTGCCGCCCGTCACCTCGCAGCCGAGGGCTGGCCCGTCCGGGTCGCCCTCCTCGGCGCCCGCGAGCGCATGACGGGCGAGGCCCGCGACCACGCGGACCGGTGGGCAGGGCCTGTCGAACCGCTTGTGCCCGAAGCGTTGGACGGGGCGGCACTGGTGATTGACGCCGTATTCGGCGCCGGGCTGAACCGCGTTATCGAAGGGCCGGCCAAGGAGGCCCTGGCGGGCGTGGTCGCCCGGGGACTGCCGTCCGCCGCCATAGACGTGCCCAGCGGCGTGATAGGCGACACCGGCGCCGACCTCGGCGCTGCCGCGGCCGCGCTGACCGTCACCTTCTTCCGCAAGAAGCCCGGGCACCTGCTGCTGCCCGGCCGGCTGCTGTGTGGCGAGGTCGTCGTCGCCGGCATCGGCACTCCCCCCTCCGTGCTGGACCGGCTCGCCCTGGACACTTGGGAGAACGACCCGGCCCTTTGGCTTGCCAGCCTGCCGCGCCCGCATGATGGCGGCAACAAGTATACCCGCGGCCACGCGCTGCTGTGGGGCGGCTGGCCCATGACCGGTGCGGCGCGCATGGCGGCCCGCGCCGCTGCCCGCGCCGGTGCGGGGCTGACGACGATCGCGGTGCCCGAGCAGGCGCTGCCAGTCTATGCGGCGGCGCTGACCAGCATCATGGTCCGGCCCGTGGCGGAGCCGGACGACCTGGACCGCCTGCTTGCTGACCCTCGCATGTCGGCCCTGCTAATCGGGCCGGGCGCAGGCGTTGACGCGGAGACGCGCGCCCGGGTGCTTGCCATGCTCGGGACCGGACGGCCCACGCTGCTGGACGCCGATGCGTTAACCGTATTCCAGGACGATCCCGCTGCGCTGGACCGGGCGATCATCGGCCCGTGCGTCCTGACGCCGCATGACGGCGAGTTCCGCCGCCTATTCGATCCGGCCGGGGACAAGCTGACGCGCGCGCGGGCTGCGGCCCGGCGCTGCGGGGCCGTCATCGTCCTGAAGGGCACCGATACGGTGATTGCGGCACCGGATGGCAGGGCCTTCATCAACGCTAATGCCCCGGCCACCCTCGGCACCGCCGGGTCCGGCGACGTGCTGGGCGGCATCGTGCTCGGGCTGCTTGCCCAGGGGGTAGACCCGTTCCTAGCTGCGGCGGCGGCGGTGTGGCTGCATGGCGCCGCAGCGGACGGGTTCGGGCCTGGCCTGATTGCCGAGGACCTGCCCGATCTGCTGCCGGGCGTGCTGCGTCAGCTTTACAGGCCTGTGCCGGCTGCGGATGGCGCTGTTGTGCCATGACGAGCCGGGCCTCTATGGCGGCGCGCAGGCCGTCATATCCGTAGGACGAATGATGCCACTGGGCGTTGACGTAGCTTGCCATGGCGCTGCTGCCGCCCAGCGCTACCCCGGCCGGGATTGTGCCCCGGGGTAGGTAGTTTCCGATCCTGTGGGGGCAGCGGGTCAGCGCATAGGGTTTCAATTACTCCAGGCAGAACGGTACTGCTTGCGCCAGAAGGCGCTCAAGCGGGGCGGCGCTGCCGGCCGGACACCGGAAAGGAACCACTCCCATGCTGATGGAACGAAACCGCTCGCTGATGCTGATCGGCTCGGCGCTCAAGGGCTATGCCGTCGAGGCCAGCGACGGCAGGATTGGCACCGTGAAAGATTTCCTGTTCAACGACCTGACCTTCAAGGTATGCTGGCTGGTCGTGGACACCGGCAATTGGCTGCCCGGGCGCAAGGTCCTGATCCACCCCTCGGCCATCGTGCAAACGCCGCAGGTGCGGGAGGCGGACTACGAGGAGGACCAGCTCGCCGTCCGGCTGACGATGGCGCAGGTCAAGGCCAGTCCTAGCATCCTCGAAGACGCTCCGGTGTCGTTGCAGGTGGAAGGCAGCCTGCACGGCTACTATGGCTGGCCTGGCTACGGCTGGTAGGCCGGGTCCCGGACCGGAGCGGCATCCCATGGCGCACCACAAGGACTTCCGCGTGCGGGAGGGTGACAAGGTCAACCTCAAGGAGTGGCCGACGCATGGGAAGCACGGGCAGGGGTCCAAGGACGACTTGAAGGCGTCGCTGGCGCAGCACGTCGCCCGCCTGAGCGTGCAGCAGCAGCTTCTGTATGCCGCCAACCGCTACGCCATCCTGGTGATTTTCCAGGCCATGGATGCGGCCGGCAAGGACGGCGCCATCAAGCACGTGATGTCCGGGGTCAACCCGCAGGGTTGCCAGGTCTTCAGCTTTAAGCACCCCAGCGCCGTCGAGCTGCAGCATGACTTCCTGTGGCGCACTACCCGCGACCTGCCGGAACGGGGCCGGATCGGCATCTTCAACCGCTCCTACTACGAGGAGGTGCTGATCGCCCGGGTCCATCCCGAGATCCTGCAAAGCGAGGGGCTGCCTGGCGGTGCCCATCATGGCAAGGCGGCTGGGGACAAGACAGTCTGGCACGACAGGTACCGGTCCATCATGGACCTGGAGCGTCACCTCATCCGCAACGGCACGCGCATCGTCAAGGTCTTCCTCCACCTTTCGAAAGACGAGCAGCGCAAGCGCTTCCTCGCCCGCATTGACGATCCCGACAAGAACTGGAAGTTCGGCGCCGCCGACATCAAGGAGCGGGGATTCTGGAAGGATTATATGGCGGCCTACGAGGACTGCCTGGCCGTAACCAGCACGGCTGACGCGCCCTGGTACGTCGTGCCGGCGGACGACAAGTACGAAGCCCGGCTGATCGTGTCCCAAATCCTCCTTGACACGCTTGAGGGCCTCGGGAACGCCTACCCGAAGACATCGGATGAACGCCGGGATGAGCTGCAGGCCATACGGAAGCAGCTCACGGATTAGGGCGTCACCACAGGCCCGCATTGCCGATCCGTCCGGCGAGCTGGTCCAGCAGGCTCAAGGGGCGTCATGCCCTGGCGATTGCCGCCGGGCTGGCCCACCTGGCTCTATGTAGGCTAAAGGCCGTAGCCGGGCCAGCCGTAGTAGCCGTGCAGCCGCCCCTGGTAGTCCCGGTCGATGATGGCTGCGGGGTCCCAGGGCGGGCTGGCCCTGATCTTGTCCCGTGACAGGTCGGTGCTGACCTCGTGTTCCGCCCAACTGATGTCCCGCACCGCATGAGGCGAGATCAGGACGTGCTTCCCGAACCACCAGTTCTTGGTATCAACGGCCAGGTAGCAGGTGGTCCAGGTCTCGTCGTCAATCAGGAAATCCTCGACGTGGCCGATTGCGCCGTCCGTCGCATGCACATGGTAGCCGGTGACGGCGGCCATGCTGCGCAGGTGCGGGTCGCCGTCGTCCCGGCGCCTGTCGTCCAGGAGCACGTCGTCCCGTGGACCATTCATCATTGCGGTTTCACCGGGGTAGGGCGCCCCTGCCAGGAGGGGCATCCCCATCATGCCGCCATAGCCGCCGAACAGGTTGCCGCCGCCCCACATCGGGTCCCAACCGTAGTAGCCGTAAAGGTTGTCCTGCATCTGCAGCGACACCGGCTCGTCCTGCGCGATGTCCGGGCTGTCCTGCACCTGCGCCTTCGTCAGCCGCACCGGCAGCACCTGCTGGTCGAAGTCAGCATGGCCGATGGCCGAGGGATGGAGCAGGACCTTCCGGCCGGGCAGCCAGTTGCCGGTGTCAACCACCAGCCAGCGCATCTTCCAGGTCGTGTCGTCGAACAGGAAATCGCTGACGGCGCCGATCCCGCCGTCGCTTGCTGCGATGGTGTAGTTCTTAAGGGCCGAGCCTACGAGCAGCATGGCGTGGTTCCTTCCAAGTGGTCCCGGCTGCTTTGCAGCCGCTCCCTATCAGATGCGTGCGAGGGGGCTGGCTTGGCAGGCTCGGAAACTACCTAGAGCCACCACCTCAAGCGGCTTGTCGCGGCTCAGCTCGTGGGATTTGCCGTGGATGCACAGCGTCATCGGCTCCCCGCCCTCAAGCACAGCGGTTACGGCCAGCCCGGCCTGGGTGATCGCAATGCGGACGCTGCGCCCACGCCATTGGACGGAGAAGGCGAGGCTGCGCCAGCGTTCCGGCAGTTGCGGGTTGAGCGCCAGGCCGTCATCGCGCAAGGCGACGCCCGCGAAACCGAACACGGCCGTAAGCCACACGCCGCCGAGCGCCGCCATGTGGATGCCGCCATCAATCGCGGCATGGGTGTCCGCCAGGTCCATGGACGCGGCCCCCTCGAAGAAGCGCAGCGCCGCATCGGCATAGCCCAGACGGGCCGCGGCGACGCCGTGCATGGCCCGGCTCAAGGAGCTGCCGTGACTGCAGCTCGGCTCGTAGTAGTTGAAGTTGTCCGTCGCGGTGCTGCCCGGGAACTCCTCAGGCAGCAGCATCAGCAACGCCACGACATCGGCCTGCTTGATGACCTGGCTCCGGGCCGTCCGCTCCCGCCCGAGCACCACGGCCATCGGGACCGACCGTCCGGCATAGGCCAGGAGGTCAACGTGTTCGAGGCCGAAGTAGCCCGCGAACTGCTCGAACAGGCCAGTCTCGGGATCAAGGCCCGTCTCGATCCGATCCGCGGCCGCGGGCCACTGCGCCACCTCCGCATCTTCCAGGCCGATGCGGTGCGAGAGGCGCTGCCAGATGTCCGGCCAGCGGGCGCGCATCAGGCCCGCGGTTTCGGCGGCGCGCCGGATGTTCCAGCGCGCCATGACGTTGGTGAAGGCATTGTCGTCAATGGTCTCGTGATACTCGTCCGGCCCGATCACGCCGCGGATGTGACGGCGCCCGTCGGCCTCCAGCCCGGCGCGGCTGACCCAGAACCGCCCGGTCTCCAGCAGGATTTCGGCGCCGGCGCCGGTCAGGAACGCCTCGTCCCCGGTCGCCTGCCAGTATTGCCAGACGGCATAGGCCACATCGGCGGTGATATGCTGCTCCTGGGTGCCGCACAGAATTTGCACGACCTTGCGGTCCGGGCCGACCGCCTGCTCCGGCGTCGTTTCCGCGCCGGTATCGGCGGACTCCCAGGCGTACATGGCGCCACGCCATCCCGCCGCGGCCGCCTTGGCGCGGGCAGCATCCAGGGTGCGGTGGCGATACATCAGCAGCGCCCGTGCGGCCTCGGGCCAGGTCAGGGTGTAGAACGGCAGCAGGAAGATCTCGGTATCCCAGAACACGTGACCGCGGTAGTCGCTGCCCGTCAGCCCTCGGGCGGCGACCGACACGCGTGGGTCGTCCGGGTTGGCGGCGCCGTTCAGGTGATAGGCCGCGAAGCGCAGGGCTTGCTGGGCCGCCGGGTCGCCTTCGACCACCACGTCGCTGCACCGCCAGCGCCGCACCCAGGCCGCCTCATGCGCGGCAAGCACGCCGCGCCAGCCCAGGCGCGTAGCGGACCCGAGCCGGCGCTGCGCCGTTCCACCCACATCCGCGTCCGGCGTGTCGCCCCGTGCCACAGCCACGATGCGGTGGAAACACGCGACCTGGCCGGGCCGGGTGCGCCACCGCCAGCCGGATACAAACGGGGCGGTCCTCTCCGGCGGCAGCACCTGGCCGTCTAACTCCAGCGACGACGCTGCTGCCATCGCAAGACGCTTGCCGGACGAGTGCGTCCGCCACACCGCCAGGTCCTGCACCAGCAGATCGGCCTCCAAGCCGAAATCGAGGCGGCCGAACGACGCTTCCAACGTGACCTCGACCTCCCCGGTGCCCGCTTCCAGCCGGATCAGTTGCAGTCCCAGCCCACAGTCCGCTAGCGAGACCAGGCGCAGCGTCCGCAGGCTGAAGGCCAGGCCGGGCACCCCCGTCAGGTCGCCGCCGACCAGCAGCGCCCCCCGGCGCATGTCGAGCGTGCGGGTGTGCGACGAGACCTCGTCGGGGTCGCGGATCAGCGGCCCCTCCGGCAGCGTGATGCGGACCTGCAGCCAGTCGGCGATCGGGACCAGGGCGGGGATCGGCTGCTCGGCGCCCAAGCTGTCGAACAGGCCGGCGACGAAGGTGCAAGGTGGAACCAGCGGCTGCGCCCCGGCATTGACCGCTCGCCCGCCGCGCACGCCCAGGAAGCCGTTGCTGACCGCGAACCGGGACTCCCGGCTGCTGTCGCGCAGGGGATCGAGGCCGTCCTGGCGGATGACCCACGCTGGGCTTTGCGTCGGCTCAAGGGCCTGCCGCATGGATTGTGTGCCTTTCATGTGGGGCGGCGGCAGAGCCGGCCCTGGGCAAGCCCGTCGGGCGCGATGTCGTCCAGGCTCGTCACCACCAAGTCCGCGCCAGCCGCCTCCAGCGTGGCGGCGTCGCCAAGGCGGGCGACGCCCAGCGCCGCCATGCCGCCGGCGCGGGCCGCTTGCACGCCGGCGGGCGCGTCCTCGATGACGAGGCAGCGGGCCGGCGCCATGCCCAGCTCCGTTGCCGCGAGCAGGAAAAGCTCCGGGTCCGGCTTGCCATGCCGCAGGTCGCGTCCGCACACGTTGACGCCGAAGGCATCCAGCAGGCCCCCGCCATCGGCGAGGCGGATCTGATGCATCATCGCATTGGCGTTCTTGGACGACGATGCCACCGCCATGGGCCAGCCGAGCGCCTTCACCACACTGACGAACCGGAGGGCGTCGGGGAAGGCTGCGACGCTCCCGGCCCCGATCAGCTCCAGCAGCCGCGCCTGCTTGCGCGCGGCATAGGCTGGCGCCTGCTGCACCGCATCCGGCACGCCCATCGCCTCCAGCGCGGCGCGGGCGCCGTCCAGGCGCGGCTTGCCGGCGACCTGGGCCTGATACATGGCGGTGGTGAACCGGGCCGGGTCGGCGAGGCCGGTCAGCGCCTCGCGCCAGGCGCGCTCATGCGGGGAGGCCAGCAGAACGCCATCCACGTCGAAGATGCATGTTGCGAGCAGCGGGCCAGTCATGCCGACGACACTGCGGCGCTGGACCGGAACCGCAGCACGGACAGCACGAAGAACAGCGCGCCCAGCCCGGCGACGGCGAGGTAATCGCGGTAAACCAGGCCCAGCCCCGCGCCGCGGAACAGGATCGCCTCCGCGAAGCTGACGAAGTGCGTGGACGCGACGCCCTGCATGATGACTTGCAGGATGCGCGGCTCGCTTTCGACCGGCGTGTTGCCGCCCGACAGCATCTGCATCGGCAGGAAGACCAGCATGAATAGCAGGCCGAACTGCGGCATGGACTTCACCAGGGTCGCCAGGAACAGGCCGACCGCGAGGGCATAGAACAAATAGAGCGCCACGCCGCACAGGAACAGCGGGATGGACCCCGCGATCGTCACTGCAAGCAACCAGCGCACGACGACGTAGAGCGAGAAAGCCGTCGCCACGAGGATGACGAACCCGTTGGCCAGCACCTTGGCGGACGCGATCTCGATGGGCGACAGCGGCAGGGTGAGCAGGTGGTCCATCGTCCCGTGCTCGCGCTCGCGGATCACCGCCGCGCCGCACAGCAGGATGGCCAGCATCGTGATGTTGTTGATGATGCCGATGACGCTCATGAACCAGCCCGGCGCTGCGTTCGGGTTGAATGCCAGGTGGACCGTGAGCGTCACTGCGCCGGGCTGCACCAGGTCCATGCCCGTCACGTCGCGCCTGATCCGGGCCAGGATGATCTGCTGTACGTAGCCAGATCCGATCCCGGCCTGCATGGCGGCGGTCGCGTCTATGTTGACCTGCACCGCCGGATGCCGTCCGGTCTCCACGTCGCTCTCGAAGCGCGGCGGGATATCCACGATGAACGTGTAGCGTGCCGCATCCAGCAGCCGGTCTATGTCGCGCGCGCTGACCTGCTCGGCAGGTTTGAAGTAGGGCGGCAGGAAGTCCCCGGCGATGGCGCGGGACAGCGGCGATCCGTCTTCGTCGGCAATGGCGATGCTGGCGTTGTGGACCTCCTGCGCGGTGTTCTGCGCCATGGAGAAGATCGAGAACGTGAAGCTGAAGATCACCAGCCCCAGCAGGAAGTAATCGCTGACGAAGCTGCGTAGCTCCTTCTGGGCCAGCCACAAGACATTCAACAGGGACTGCTGCACCGCGTCAGCGTTCCTGGCGGCGCAGCAGCAGCGTGCTCAGGCCCAGCAGGGCCGGGATGAACAGCGCCAGGGTGAGCATGGTGGGGGCAAGCTCCCGGAACCCGAGCGACTTTGTGAATGCGCCGACGCTGATGGGCAGGTAGTAGGTCATCGGGAACAGCCGGCCGATCACCGCACCCGCGCCGGACAGCGAGGACACTGGTGACAACATGCCGGAGAACTGTGTTGCCGGGATCACGGTCAGGAGGGCGGTGCCGAACTGGGCGGCAATCTGCGTGCTGGCGAAAACCGAGATCAGGAGACCGTAGGCGGTTGTCGCACAGACGTAGATCAGGGTCCCGGCCACCAGGGCGGCCACGCTCCCCTTGACCGGCACGCCAAACAGCAGCGTTGCAATGAGGGTGGTCACGAGGAAGCCGGCCATGGCGAGCGCCACGTAAGGGAGCTGCTTGCCTAGGATGAACTCGGCCCGCGTGACCGGTGTGACATAGAGGTTGGTGATCGAGCCGAACTCCTTCTCCCGCACGACGGACAGGGCCATCATAATCGCCGGGATCAGGGCGAGCAGCAGGGCCATGGTGGTGGGGACGAGCGATTTGACGCTCTCGAAGCCCTGGTTGTAGCGGAAGCGGGGGTTGACCGTGGCCGGCGCCGCGGCGCTGCCAGGGCGCCCCTGCGACGCCGCCAGGTCGTCCAGGTAGAGCTGCTGCAGCCCTTGCAGGTAGCCTTGCGCCGTCTCGGCGCGGAACGGCATGGCCCCGTCCACCCAGGCGCCGGCATCCGCCGGGCGTCCGCGCCGCACATCGCGTCCGAAGCCTGCCGGGATATCCAGCGCCACCATCAGCTCGCCGCTGGCCAGCCGCTGCTGGAAGCCGTCCGCGTCCAGGATCGGCGCGCGCTCCTGGAAGTAGGGCGACCCCCGGTACTGATCGACGTAGGCGCGGCTTTCCGTGGTCTGGTCCTGGTCGTAAACGGCGAAGGGAAGGTGGTCCACGTCCGTGTTCGTGCCGTAGCCGACGACGACCATCAGGAAGGCCGTGCCAAGGACCGAGAACGCCAGCCGGACCGGGTCCTGCCGTAGCTCCAGCGCCTCCCGCCGGGCATAGGCGAGCAGGCGCTGCGGACTGAACAGCCGCCGCGGCGGGCGCGGGCTGCCGATGCGCGCCGGCGGGGCTGGGGCAGGGATGGAAGCTGGGCGCTCCGTCCCGGTTGATGCCTCCAGGCAGGCGATGAACGCGGCCTCCAGCGTGGTGCCGCCCCACCGCTGCGCCACCTCGGCCGGGGTGCCGCTGGCCAGCACCCGCCCGGCGTCCATGAGCAGGATGTGGTCGCAGCGCTTGGCCTCGTTCATGAAGTGGGTCGAGACGAAGATGGTGACGCCGTCCTTGCGCGAGAGGTCGCCGAGCAGCGCCCAGAACTGGTCGCGCGCCAGCGGGTCCACGCCTGATGTCGGCTCGTCCAGGATCAGCACCTGCGGGCGGTTGATGACGGCGACGGCCAGGGCGAGGCGTTGGCGGATACCGAGCGGCAGGCCGGCCGCCAGCGTGCCGAGGTGGCCGCCCAGGCCGAATGCCGCGACGAGCTTGGCGATGCGCTCCCGAGCCTCGCCCGGTTCGATGTGATAGAGCCGGGCGTGCAGGGCCAGGTTCCCCTGCACCGTCAGCTCGGTGTAGAGCGAGAACTGCTGCGACATGTAGCCGACCCGGCCGCGCATCGCCCTGTCGTCCGCGTCCACCTGGCGCCCGAACAGCAGCGCCGTGCCGCTGGTGGTGGGCAGCAGGCCCGTCAGCATCCGCATTGTCGTGGTCTTGCCGCAGCCGTTCGAGCCGAGGAAGCCGAAGATCTCGCCGTGCTGGATCGTGAAGCTGACGTCGTCCACGGCGGTGAAGCCGCCGAAGCGCCGCGTGAGGCCGGATGCGGTGATGGCCGCCGCGGTCCCGTCGCCCTGCCAAAGTGGAATGTCCGGGCGGATACGGGTGGCTCGCACGGCTTCCGGCAGCAGGGCGATGAACGCCTCGTCCAGCGTATCGCAGCCGGTCAGCGTCTTGATTTCGCCCGGTGTGCCGGACGCCAGCACGGTGCCATCGTTCATGGCCAAGATGCGTCCGAACCGTGCGGCCTCGTCCATGTAGGCCGTCGCGACGATCACGCTCATGCCGGGCCGCCCGGCGCGGATGCGGTCCACCAGGTCCCAGAACCCGCGGCGGGACAGCGGGTCCACGCCGGTCGTCGGCTCGTCGAGGATCAGCAGGTCAGGGTCGTGGACCAGGGCGCAGCAGAGGCCGAGCTTTTGCCGCATCCCGCCGGACAGCTTGCGGGCCGCCCGGTCCGCGAATGGCGCGAGGCCGGTGGCATCCAGCAGCTCCGCGGTGCGCCGCGCGCGTTCAGCCGCACCCTGGCCGAACAGGCGGGAGAAGAAAGCGATGTTCTCCAGCACCGTCAGGTCCGGATACAGGTTGCGGCCCAGCCCCTGCGGCATGTAGGCGATGCGGGCGCAAACGGCGCCGCGCTGGCGCGCCTGGGTGAAATCGCCGCCGAACAGGCGCACGCTGCCGGCCTGAACCTGCTTCGCCCCGGCCAGGATGCCGAGCAGGGTGGACTTGCCGACCCCGTCCGGCCCGATCAGCCCGGCCATCTCGCCCTCGCGCAGCGTCAGCGACACGTCGCGCAGCGCGGCCTGCTTGCCATAGCGGTGCGACACGCCCCGCAAGGCTACGACCGGCTCGGACGCGCCTGCCCATCCCGTGCCGTCCATCTAGTGCGCTGCAGGCTTCAGGTTCGCGGGCCAAGCCGTCTTCGGGTCCAGACGGATGTAGGCCAGGCCGGGCAAGCCGGAGCGCACCTCTGCCTCATGGTCGCGCAGCAGCTTGGGGTCTATGCGGACGCGGATGCGGAACATCAGCTTGTCGCGTTCCGACACGGTTTCGACCGCCTTGGGCGTGAACTCGTTGCGCGGCGAGATGAAGGTGACACTGGCGGGGATCGGCCGATGCGGCAGCGCGTCGAGCAGGATGACGGCATCGCTGCCGAACCGCACCTGTCCCGCCGTCGCGGTCGGCAGGAAGATGTCCATATAGACGTAGGCGACGTCCAGTTGGGTGAACACCTTGCCGCCGGCCGGCAGGACCTCGCCCACGTTGGCGAGGCGATACTGAATCGGGCCGTCCTTCGGCGCGACCAGCGTGTTGTCGGTGATGTTTACCTGGATCAGGTCGGCGTTATGGGTGGCGGACTCCACCCCCGCCGTTGCGGCGGCGATCCGTGCCTCGGTCTCGTGGTAGGCGCCCATGGCGACGTTGAACTGGGATTGGCGCTGGTCCAGCACCTGGTGCGTCTCGTAGCCCTCGGCCGTCAGGGTGCGGGCGCGCTGCAGTTCCTGGGCGGCGAGCCTGGCCTGGCTGCCCATTTGGACCAGGTACGCCTGGTTCTGCGTGATGGACTGCCGGGCTTGGACGGTCTGCGCCTGCGCCTGCGCCAGTTGCGCCTCCAGGTCGCGGGTGTCCATGCGGGCGACGACCTGCCCGGCCCGCACCATGTCGCCCTCGTCGGCCAAGACCTGGACGATCCTGCCGGGGAACTTGGTGGCGATGTCTATCTCGTCGGCCTCAAGCCGCCCGTTGGAGAAGGCTATGCCCACGGGCAGGCCGGGCGCGCGATGCAGCCACCAGTAGGTGCCCCCGCCGGCCCCGCTGCCCAGCAGCAGGAGGGCTGCCGCCAGCTTGGGCCACCAGCGCCGCCGGGTCGGCGGCGGCGTGTCGGGGCCTGTGCTGGCGGGGACAGAAGTAGGCGCGGGACTGTTTTGGGTTGCGGCCTTCGCTGCTGGAACCACGGCTTGATCCGTCACCCGCGTCCTCCCCGGGCGAGACGCTTGCCCGGCCTGCACCCGGGGTGGGTCAGGGGGCGGGTCCGGACAGGGGCGGCCGAGGCGCGAGCGACAGGCCCAGCCGCTGCCATGCTGACCATCACAGGCCGCTGTTCCGCAGGTGCATGGGGCTACGCCGGGTCGGCAAGGGCTGACACCCGGACCAGCTTCTTGTTCACGAACTCTTGGATGCCCATGCCGGACAGCTCGCGGCCGTAGCCGGAGTCCTTGATGCCGCCGAACGGCAGGTCCGGCGTGGTCCAGGTCGGGTGGTTGACGAACATCATGCCGGTGTCCACACGGCTTGCGACCCGCTTGCCGCGGGCTACGTCGGCGGTGAACACGGACCCGCCCAGGCCGAAGTCGGAGTCGTTGGCCAACGCCACGGCCTCGTTCTCATCCCTGACGCGGAAGAACAGCGCGACGGGGCCGAAGAACTCCTCCCGGAAGGCCGGGTTGCCCGGCGCGATGCCGGCCAGGATCGTCGCCTCCATGAAGGCGCCGGGGCGGTCAATCCGGTGCCCACCCATCACCAGCGTGGCGCCGTGGGCCACGGCTTGGTCAACCTGCTTGATAAGGCCGAGCAGCGCCTGTTCGGTGGACAGCGGCCCGAGCGTGGTTGCGGGGTCCATGGGGTCGCCGGGCACCAGCTTGGCCAGCGCCGCCGTGAACATCTTCAGGAAGCGGTCGGCCAGGGCTTCGACGACGATGAACCGCTTGGCGGCGACGCAGCACTGGCCGGTGTTGTTCATCCGGCCCCACACTGCCCACTTCACCGTTGCGGCGAGATCGGCGTCCTCCAGCACGATGAAGGCATCGCTGCCGCCCAGCTCCATGGTGGACTTTTTGAGGTTGTGCCCGGCCCGTCCAGCGATGACGCGGCCGGCGCCGACGCTGCCCGTCAGCGCCACGCCCTTCACGCGGGGATCGTCTATGACGCGGCTGGCCTGGTCGTGGGAGATCACCAAGTTAGTGTAGGCGCCATCCGGCGCTCCGGCATCGCGCCAAAGCTGCGCGAACAGCGCCGCGCACTGCGGCACGCATTCCGCATGCTTCACCAGCACGACGTTGCCGGCCATCAGGTTCGGGGCGGCGAAGCGGGCAAGCTGGTAGTAGGGAAAGTTCCAGGGCTCGACGCCGAACAGGACGCCGAGCGGGCTGCTTTCGACATGCGCTTCGCCGCCGTGGGGGCTGAGCACCTCGGGCGCGAGGAAGCGTTCGGCGTTCTCGGCGTAGTAGTCCAGGATGTCCGCGCTGAGGTCCACCTTGCCGCGCGCCTCGGCGATCAGCTTGCCCATCTCCAGCGTCACGGCCCTGGCGAAGGTCTCCCGCCGCTCACGCAGGATGGCGGCGGCGCGCGCGGTCACCGCGGCACGGACGTCATACGAGGTGGCCCGCCACTCGGTGAAGCAGGCGGCGGCGGTGGCAAGCGCTGCCTCGAGCTGCGCGTCCGACAGCTCGGCAAAGGTTTGCAGCAGCTTGCCGGTGCTGGGGTCAATGCTCTGATAAGCCACGGGTGCGCTCCTTGCAGGGTCCGCTACCCGGCGGCACACGGAGTGTGCCGCCGTCCAGGACCGGATGTTGATGACGCAGAC
>JAABUU010000914.1_pt1 | contig 57693 bp, 48 predicted proteins | sample 5559301 | NCBI WGS metagenome assembly JAABUU01 (sample SAMN10711884, study PRJNA513360) | rock metagenome | isolation source: Antarctica rocks | place: Antarctica: Victoria Land, Richard Nunatak white
AGGCCCCCACGCCCTTCGCCTGGGCCGGCAAGCGCCAGGCCCGCCGCCAGCGGGCGCGCCAACGCCGCCTCGGTGGCTCCGGGGCCGCCCTGCCCGATCCTCAACTATTTGTCGCGTGACCCACTAGAGCAACGCGCGTTGTGCGTGGCCCGGTCTGTCCGACGATACGGGGTGCCGGGGATTGAAGTGCCCCGGAGGGCAGCCACTACCCATGAAGGGCATAATGCCCCCGGCTGCGGGCAGCCATAGGCGGCACCGGCGCAGCCCGCCCGCGCGGGTTGGGGTCGATCATCCTGCGTACCGCTGTAGTCTCCCACTTCCTCACCGCAATAGGGAGCACAAAGGCGGGGGCGATCAACTTATCGCCCTGGCCTTCGTGCTCCCTATAAATATCGTGCCCCTCTCCCCGGCCCTCTCGGTGCCTCTGCGCCTCCTGTTCCGTCCCTTCGCTCGTTCTCTGCGTCTCTGTGTCTCTGAGGCCAACGTCCCTTTTCAGAGCGTGACCCGCTGCCCCCGCCCGGTCGCCTCCGCGCGCTCGACCGCGAAGCGGGCCACGGCGATGTCCTGCACCGCGTTCCCCACCGACTTGAACAGGGTGATCTCATCGGCGCTCGTGCGCCCCGGCTGCTCGCCGCTGACGACATGCCCGAGCTCCGTCCCCAGGTGCGCCCGGTCGATCAATCCCGCTTCCAACGGCGCGATCAGGTCGCCCGCCTCGGCCAGCGCCGCCGCGACCTCGTCCACCACCACGCGCGCGCGGACCACCGTGCCAGCCGGGATCTCCCGCATCGTGTGGTTGTAGGCTCCGACCGCGTTGATGTGGGTGCCGGGGCGGAGATCGGCGTCCTCGAAGACCGGTGTCGTGGCGCTCGTCGCGGCGCAGATGATGTCCGCGCTCGCCACCGCCGCGCGCAGATCGTCCGCCACCGTCGCGCGCGCACCGAGTTCGGGTAACTCCGCGCGCAGGCGCTCCACCAGCGCTTCGGCGCGGGCGCGCGTCCGCGACGCGACCACGATCCGCTCGATGCCGGGGCGCGCGGTGCAGGTCGCCCAGATCTGCGTGAAGGCTTGTGCCCCCGCGCCGATGCAGAGGAGTGTTCGCGCGTCCGGGCGGGCCAGGAGTTCCGTCGCCTTGCCAGAGACCGCACCGGTGCGGAGCGCCGTCAGGAAGGTGCCATCGAGGAGGGCCAGCGGTTGCCCGGTCTCGGCGTCGAGGAGCGCGATCAGCGCCAGGATCGTCGGCAGGCCACGCGCGGCGTTCGTCGGGAAGACCGAGACGACCTTCAGCCCCAGCCCGCCCACCGCCGGCACCGCCGCCGGCATGAAAAGGCTGACACCGCCGAGTTCGGCGTTGTGGAGCGGCGTTCGCAGCGGCGCTTGTGCCCGCCCGGCGGAGAGCTCCGCGAAGGCGACGCCCATCAGGCGGATCGCCTCCGCCATCGGCACCAGTTCCCGCACATCGGTGGCGGAGAGAATCAGCACCGGTATACCCCCTGTTGTACGGCAGCGCCCCGCTATGCGGGGGTCGTTCCTATTCCTCGTCCTCGCGTCCTTCGCTGGCCCGCAGTTGCGCCCGGTACTGCGCCAGGATTTCCTCCCACGGCGGCGGATCGATGACCATCGTCGCCTCCAACTCGCGCAAGGCGGCGCTCGCCTCGTCGCGCTGGTTGCGCCACTCCTCGGAGAGGTAGCGCACCGTCTTGGGATTGTGCCCGGCCAGCAATCGCTCGTAGGTGCGGACGCGCGTTTCGAGCGCTCGGCGGCGTCCGCGCAGGTAGATCTTGCGGTAGAAGTCGTCCTCCAACCAGTCGTAGCGATCGAGGTAGCGCGCCGTCAGCGCCTCGACGTGCGCCGCCGCATCCTCGCGCACCGCCTCGCGCAGTTGCCGCTCGAAGTCGGCCAGGATCCCCGCCCGTTGCAGGCTCTGTAGGTATTGCTCCATCGAGTGGCTCCAGTGGTCGTAGTGGGCGAGTGGGCCAGTAGAGAGTCGTCGGTCGTCAGTTATACCGTGTTAGAGGGTGTTAGGCACCCCTGGTTGCCGGTTGTCGATTATGGTGCCGTTATTTCGTCGTGGAGGCGATGCTACGTGGACCTGCCACCCCAGACGAGCACCATCGGGCCGTACCGGGCCGCTAGCAGGCGCGATGCGCTCGCCATCACCTCCCTCCTGTATATTGGATGTACAGTCATCACCAGCAGGTGCCTAACACCCTCTAGCGCCAATACCGTTTAGATAAGCGCGAGTGTCGGATTCTTCAGGTCGCCGCGACGTGCTGGTGTCGCGTCCGTACTGGGAAACCTCCGGCTACGCACCCACATCGGCGTCCTTATCTAAACGGTATTGCCTCTAGCGCGTACTTCGTCGTTCGTCCTTCTTCGTACTTTTCTGGCCCACAGGCCCACTCGCTCCACTTCGCCCACTACACGACGTACTTCTCCACGATCGGCTCGCCCTCCGTGAAACGGGTCGGGCGCAGCGCGTGGATATCGAGCGTGGTCGCGCGACCATCGAGGATGATCTCGGCCAGCAGCAGTCCGGTGGCCGGGCTGTGCTGGAAGCCGTGACCGCTGAACCCGGTCGCGCAGTAGAAGCCGCGCAACTGCGGGAAACCGCCGATCAGCCCGTGCGCGTCCGGGGTCATGGCGTAGAAGCCCGACCAGCCGCCGACGATCCGCGCCTGTGCGAAGGCGGGGAGGCGGTCGAGCGCGAGTGCGGCGGTGTGCTCCGCCCAGTCGGGCGCGAGGTGCTTGATCAGGCCGGGTGGCTCGGCGTCGTCCGACTTGCCCCACCAGAAGCCGCCCTCGTGCGGGCGGAACCAGAGGCCGGACGCCACATCGACCGTCAGCGGTGCGCCCGCGTCGGTTCCGGCGCAGGGCGCGGTGCGGAAGACCTGGCGGCAAACCGGCTCCATCGGCAGCGCGATCCCGGCCAGCGTCGCGACCTCCGTCGCCCACGGCCCCGCCGCATCGACAATGATCGGGGCCGTGATCGTGCCATCATGGGTCGTGACGCCGATCACCCGGTCGCCCGCCGTGGTGATGCCAGTGACGGGGCAACCCTCGAAGACACGCACGCCGAGTGCCTCGGCGCGGCGGGCGAGCGCGGTGGCGACGAGCGGTGGTCGCGCCCAACCATCGTCCGGGCAGTAGGTCGCGCCGAGGAGATCGTCGGTGCGTAACCCCGGCACGAGCGCCGCGATCTCCCCCGGATCGAGCCAGCGGACCGGCGCGCCAATCCCCTGCTGCATCGCCAGATTGGTGCGGAACTCCGTCACCTGCGCCTCGTCGTTGAGGAGGAAGAGGTAGCCCTGTTGGTGGACATCGACCGGCGTGCCCAGCCGCTCCCGCGCGTCGAGGAAGTAGGGGAGGCTGAGCCGCGTCATCTGCACGTTGATCGCCGTGGAGAACTGCTGACGGAAGCCGCCCGCGCCGTCGCCGGAAGCACCCTGCGCGATCCGGTTGCGCTCCAGGACGACCACATCGGTGCAGCCGCGCGCCGCCAGGTGGTAGGCGATGCTCGTGCCGACCACCCCGGCCCCGATCACGATCGCGTCCGCGTGCCGGGGGATGATTGCGTCCATGTGTTCCCCTTCGTTGCCGATAGCGTCATCGCCGCATTATAGCGCGCAAAAATAGCGGACCGCCCCGCACTACGATAGCGCGGGGCGGTTGTCGGCGTGAATCAGTCCGCTGCCATCGCCCCCGGCACGGGCGCGGCGACGCGCGTGAGCCAGGCGGTCGGGATGACGCCACGGATCGAGGCATCGACGATCTCGACCGGGTGAACCGTCGGGATCGCCTCGCCGAGCCGCCCGAGCGCCGCCCCGATCTGGAGGAGGCAGCCCGGATTGGCGGTGGCGATGACCTCCGGCGCGGTCTCGAGGATATTGCGCGCCTTGCGCGCGCCGAGCTGGTCGGCGGCGGCGGGCTCCACGAGGTTGTAGATCCCGGCGCTGCCGCAGCAGATCTCCGCCTCCGGGATGTCGAGCAGTTCCAGGCCGGGGATGCCGCGCAGGACCGCGCGCGGCTGGCGGCGAATCCCCTGCGCGTGGCCGAGGTGGCAGGCGTCGTGGTAGGCGACGCGCAGCGGCACCGGCCCTCGCGGCGCGACCGGCTCCAACTCGGCCAGGAACTCGGAAACATCGCGGACCCGCTCCGAGAAGCGGCGGGCGCGGTCGGCGTAGGCGGGGTCGTCGCGCAGCAGGTAGCCATACTCCTTCAGCGTCGAGCCGCACCCCGCCGCGTTGACGACGATCGTCTCGACCTCGGCACGGTCGAAAGTGTCGATCAGCTTGCGCGCCCGTTCGAGGCCGCCTTCCTCGCGCCCGGCGTGGAAGTTCAGCGCGCCGCAGCACCCCTGCTCCTCCGGCACCACCACATCGCATCCCTCCGCCGCTAGCACGCGGATCGTCGCGGCGTTGACCGGATCGAAGAAGACGCTCTGGACGCAGCCGGAGAGGACGCCGACGCGGTGGCGCTTCATCGCCGTGGCCGGGGTGAACGCCGGATTCCGGGCGAACATCGCGCCGAGCGACACCGACGGCAGCACCGCGTCCATCCCGAGCAGGCGTTCCGGGATGATCCGTCGCGCGAGCGGCGACGCGGTCAGCTTCTTGATCCCGCTCCGCTGGTAGAGCCAGAGGAAAGGGATGGTGGCGCGCAGCCGGGCGGGGTGCGGGAAGAGGGCGAAGAGGAGCGAGCGGAAGGCGTCATCGAGCGGGGCGCGGTCGTAGCGGCGCTCGACCTGGGCGCGCGTCGCCTCGATCAGCTTCTCATATTGCACGCCGGACGGGCAGGCGGTGACACAGGCCATGCAGCCGAGGCAGAGATCCATGTGTCGGGTGAATTCCTGCGTCATCCCGATCTCGCCATCGGAGGCCATCTTCATCAGGTAGATGCGCCCGCGCGGCGAGTCCATCTCCTCGCCCCAGAGGAGATAGGTGGGGCAGGTGGGGAGGCAGAAGCCGCAGTGGACGCAGTCCTCGATCAGGTCCGGTTCGGGCGGGTGGTGGTTGTCGAAGGCGCGGAGGAGGTCCGGGTACGGATGCCCCTCGACCCGCCCGACACCCTGCGTCGCCGCCGCCCCTCCGGCCCCCGCGACGCCGATCCCCTGCGCCCCGGCGAGCGGGCGGTCCATCCCCGCCGCCTGCGCCGCCGCCTGCATGTGCGCCGGCTCGGGGCCACGCGGCAATTCATCCGGCTCCGCCGCCCGCGCGGCCTGCTGATAGGCGCTCGGATCGCCAACCCGCCGCGATGGCGCATCGTGCGGCCCGGCACCGTTCCCTGTCGTCATCGCGTCCTATCCTTCCCCACGGACGCGCCCGCAAGTGGCGTGCCCTGTCCTTGTCGCAATGGTCGCGCGGCGGGTGTGCGTCCCCCGCCGCCGAAACGCCCGGTCGGGCTTCAGATGCCGCCGACGAAGCGGCCCGGATTAAGTGTACCGTGCGGATCGAATTGTGCCTTGACCCGGCGCATCAGCGCGATGGCCGCGCTCGGTCCCCACGGATCGAGTGCCGCCAGCAGGCCCGGCGGCGCATCCTCGATCACCAGACTCCCGCGTCGTGCGACCGCCAACGTGCGCGCCTCGGCGATAGTCGCGGCGAGGGCACTTTCCGCGCCTTGCAGGCGGACCGCCACGATGCCCTGCCCCGCGTGCGCCCGCCACGCGCCACCGACCGCGTTGCGCGCCGCGATCGTTTCCAGCGCCGCCAACCAGCCGCGTACCTCACCCGGCAGCAGCATCGCCTTCAACAGGGCCATCGTGCCGCCGCTCGCCCCCGCCTGCGGTGGAATGGTGGCCGCCTGCCAGTGCGCGGCCTCGTCATCACTGGTCACCGTCTCGCTCGTCGCGGCGAGCGGCCCGGCCAGGGCCAGGAGTTCGCGCACCTGATCGGCGCAGGCCGCCGTGCTCCCCTCGAAGCGGATCGCCAGCGTCTGCGCGGCCTCACCGAGGGTGCCGGTCAGGTCGATCGCGGAGGGGACGAGGACCGTCGCGAGGAGTCGCACGGCCAGCGCACCGAGCCCGTCGCCGTCCGTCGAGCGCAGGAGCACGGTGCTGGCGCTCGCCTCGCGCGGGTAGACGCGGAAGGTGGCGGTGACGATCGCACCGAGGGTGCCGAGCGAGCCGGTGAAGAGCTTCGGCAGATCGAAGCCCGCCACATTCTTGACGACCTTGCCACCACCCTTGGCGATCGTGCCATCCGCGCGCACGATCCGCACGCCGATGATCTGATCGCGGACCCCGCCGTAGCGGAGCCGCTGCGCGCCGCTCGCCGCCGTGGCGACGATCCCGCCGATCGTGGCGTCTGCGGGCAGGGCCGGATCGAGCGCGAGCCATTGCCCCGCCTTGCCGAGCGCCGCCTGGAAGTCGGCCAGCGTCATCCCGGCCTCGACGGTCGCGGTCATGTCGCCCGGCTCGTGCTCCACGAGACGCGCCAGCCCGCGCGTGCTGAGCAGGATGTCGGCCCCGGTCGGCGGCGTGCCCAGGCCGAGCTGTGTCCCGCCCCCCCGGATGACGACTTTCAACCCCTCGGCATCCGCGAAGGCGAGGATCGCCGCGACCTCGTTTTCATTCGTCGGCTCGACCACGACCGTCGGGCGGACCCCCGCGACCGTGTCCGCCGCCGTCGCCGGACGCGCCGCGCCGCCCGCGCGCTCCCCGAGCGCCACGCCTAACGCCTCCGCCGACCAGGCCCGTGTCTCTAGCGCCATACGTCCTCCATCAGGGTCGTGTAGTATGCAGCGGCGCGATGGGCGTGGAGCGGTGGAGCGGTTATTTGCGTCATGGTACCCCTGCCCGCGCTACGTCGCCGGGCTTCCCCGCCTCGTTGTCACGATCGGCGCGTACGGTGGCCGTTACGCACCCCGCCGCGCTATCATCCTCGGCCAACCGCTTCCGCCCCACCGCTGAGTTCGATCGCAAATGACCAATCTTCGGCAGCGCCCGACCCTCGCGACATCGTCGTGAGCGTCACCGTCAGTTGCCGCGCCGCCTCGTCCAACGCCGGTGCGAAGCGATAGGTGAAGCGCCACTCGTGATGCCCGGCCCGCCCACCACCCGTGCCGCCGTGCATGATCGCGCCGTACTCCCCCCCGCGATCATCCGCAGCCGTCACCGCGAAGTATGACATCGGCGGGCGCGGCGCGTCGGTGATCAGCCGGAAGGTGCCGACGAAGCCGTTGCCGTACAGTTCCAGGGCGGCGAAGGTGAGGCTTGCCGTACCAGCGGCGTGCCGCTGCGCGACCGGGATCACCCGCACGAGGTCATCGAGCGGCTCGGTCAGTCGCGGGTCGCGCGGGGCTGGCAGCGGGCGACCGCCCCCGCCGCTCCGCCAACCGCTCGGACCGCCGGGTGCGTCCGCCCCGATCGGCGGTGCCAGATCGCCCCCTTCTCGCCTCTTAGCGAGCCAGTCCGGCATCAGTTCGCCGATGCGCGTCCGTAGCGCCGATTCGCGCGCCCGGAACTCCTCGCGCGACCGCTCTAACTCACGCACCGCCGCCCGCAGTTCGTCCGGCGCGTCGTGCGGCAGCTGCTCGGAAGACAGTTCGCGCAGCGCGCCGCCGGACTGCGACAGTTCCCGGATCACCTGGGCGCGCAGGTCTTGCAGGCGTACGCCGAGGCTTTCCAGCACCCCGGCGGCGACCCCGCTCCCCTCGCGGACGAGCCCCAGCAGCAGATGCTCCGTGCCGATGTAGTGGTGGTTCAGCCGACGGGACTCGTCGACCGCCAGCTCGATCACCTTCTTGGCGCGCGGGGTCAGGCCGATCGCGCCCATGAGCATCGTCTCGCCACGCCCGACGATGGACTCCACAGCGGAGCGGACCTTCGGCAGCTGCACGCCGAGGTTGTTGAGGATGCGCGCGGCGATGCCGTCCCCCTCGCGCACCAGTCCGAGGAGGAGATGTTCGGTCCCGATGTAATTGTGGTTGAGGCGCTGTGCTTCCTCCTGCGCCAGGGTCAGCACGCGCCGCGCCCGCTCGGTAAACTTATCGAATTTGTCCGCCATACGGCCCCTCCTCTGCCCCGCACCCTTCGCGGATCAGATTCCCCTAGAAGCGGTCCGCGATCCCCGCGATCTCCAGCGGGTGCGGCACGTACTTGCCCGGTGTCTCGCCGCAGAGGCGTGGCGTCGGATAGACCTTGCCGGGATTGCAACTGTTGTCCGGGTCGAACGCGCAGCTGATCATCTGGTGCGTCTCCATGTCGGCCTCGCTGAACATCGCCGACATGTAGGGGCGCTTCTCCACGCCCACCCCATGCTCCCCGGTGATGCTGCCGCCGTGCGCGACGCAGGTCTTGAGGATGTCTCCCGCCAGATGCTCGGCCTTCTCGTAATCGTCGCGGTCAGGATAGAGGACGAGCGGGTGCAGATTGCCATCCCCCGCGTGGAAGACGTTGGCGACACGCAGCCCGTACTGCTCGCTCAGCGCCGCGATCTCGCGCAGCACCTGGGGCAGCGTCGTGCGCGGGATCACGCCGTCCTGCACGATGTAGTTGGGGCTGAGGCGACCCATCGCCGCGAACGCCGCCTTGCGGCCCTTCCAGAAGAGGATACGCTCGTCGGCGTCGCGCGCGATGCGAACCTCCGTCGCGCCCGCCTTGCGGCAGAGCGCCTGCACCAGTTTCTGCTGCTCGTCCACCTCGACCGCGCGCCCATCGAGCTCCACCAGCAGCACCGCACCCGCATCGAGCGGGTAGCCCGCGTGGGTCGCCGCCTCGGTCGCCTGGATCGCCAGGTTGTCCATCATCTCGATCGCGGATGGGACGATCCCGGCGCCGATGATCCCCGACACCGCCTCCCCGGCCTCGTCGGTGGAGGCGAAGGCGACGAGCGAGAGGCGGATCGACTCGGCGCGGCGCACCAGTCGCAGGGTGATCGCGGTGCAGATGCCGATCATCCCCTCGGAGCCGACGAAGATGCCGGTGAGATCGTAGCCCGGTGTCTCCACCGTCGGCCCGCCGATCTCCACCACGTCGCCATCGGCGGTGACGATCTCCATGCCGAGGACGTGGTTAACGGTGAAGCCGTACTTCAGGCAATGCGCGCCGCCGGAGTTCTCCGCCACGTTGCCGCCGATCGAGCAGACCTGCTGGCTGGAGGGGTCGGGCGCGTAGTAGTAGCCATGCGGCGCGACCTTCTGCGTGACCCAGAGATTCAACACCCCCGGCTCGACGACGATCCGCTGATTGGGGAGATCGATGTCGAGGATGCGTTGCATTTTGCTGAGGCCGATCACCACGCAGCCCTCGATCGGCAGCGCGCCGCCGCTGAGCCCGGTCCCCGAGCCGCGCGGCACGAACGGCACGCCGTAGCGCTTGCAGAGGCGGACTACGTCGCGCACCTGGGCGGTGGAGGTGGGGAGCACGACGAGCGCGGGAGCCTGCCGGAAGACGGTCAGCCCGTCCGACTCGTAGACGCGCAACTGCTCCGGCTTGGTGATCAGCCCCTGCGGCCCGACGACCGCCTCGATCTCTCGCGCCAGTTCTTGCATCGTGTCGAGCATCGTCGCCATCGCCCTGTCTCCTGCCGCACTTCCCACGCGACCGCGTGCGCCGCTCTCTTCCCGCCATTGTCCCAGAAAGCGCGTCACCTGTGCAAAAACGTCGTGCGGCCTATCGTTCGGTCGACGCGCCGTCGCGCGCCCGCGCCGACTCGTCGCGCGTCACGATCGCCCGGGCCACGCGCAATGAGGCCGCATCGACCATCTTGCCGTCGATCGTGATCGCCCCGCGCCCGGCGGCGGTCGCGCGCTCGTACTCGGTCAGCACCGTGCGCGCCCACGCGACCTGGGCGGATGAGGGCGAGAAGGCGGCATTCGTCGCCGCGATCTGCCCCGGATGGATGCACCACTTGCCGTCGAAGCCGAGGACGCGCGCGATCCCCGCCGCCTGCGCGAAGCCGTCCGCGTCGCGGAATGAGGCGTATGGTCCGTCGATCGCGCGCTTCGCGAAGGCGCTCGCGGCGGTGACGATACGGCTCATCACATGATGCCAGCGGTGGCCCGGATAGAGGCGGTCGTTCTCGTCCGGTTCGCCGATCGCGTCGAGCGGCATCCCGAGCGAGGCCGCGTAGTCGCCCATCCCGAAGATCAGCGCGTCGAGGCGCGGGGAGGACGCCGCGATCGTGTCCACGTTCACACAGCCGAGCGCCGTCTCGATCTGTGCCTCGATCGCGATCCGCCCGACCGGGAAGCCCTGCCGCAGCTCGATCTGCGTCAGCAGCGTAGCGACGAACTGCACGTCCGCCGCGCGGCTCACCTTCGGCACGATGATCGCGTCGAGCCGATCGCCCGCGCCCTCCACCACCTCGATCAGGTCGCGGTAGGCGAACGGGGTGTCGAGCCCATTGGGACGGAAAAGACGCAGGCGCGGCCCGAAGTCGAGGTCGCGCAAGGCGCTGACGACGTGCGCGCGGCTCGCCTCCTTCTCACCCGGCGCGACCGCGTCCTCCAGGTCGATGCAGATCGCGTCCGCCGCCGACCGCGCCGCCTTGGCGATCATCGCAGGGTTCGAGGCCGGGGTGATCAGGTAGGAGCGTGGGGAAAGGAGGGTGGGCATGGGTTATTCCTTTGAGTATGTGGAGGCCGTTTCCGGCGCGGTGTGCCGGTGAACCCGCATGTCGGGATTGACAATTGACCATCCAATCGGCGCGGTGTGCCGATGGACTGAAGTCCCGGCTGGATGGCCTGCGGCCACGAAGTCCGCCTACGCGGACTGGAATGATGCGGGTGTGAACTCTTCGGCATCGGGTTCGAGTAAGGGCAGGAGTGTGTCGTTGAGATGGTGATGATGTTGATTGGCGATGTAGTCCGCTACCTGTCGCAGATGACGTGGGCTGACCGAGAACGCTGCGTAACCACCCTGCCATTTGAAGAACTCGTCGGGCGCGAGCTGGTGCGTGACTAGATGCGCCGACGTGCCTTTCAACTGTTTCAGCAATTCGGACAGGCTGATGGTTGCGGGCCAGCGGAGCAGCAGATGAACGTGATCCTCGACACCGCCGATAGCAAGCACCTCAACCCTGAGACGCTCGCACTCCGAACTGAGCGCGCGATGGACGCCGCGCTCGACCTCACCGACCAATAATGGCAACCGATCCCAGGTTCCCCAGGTGAGATGGACAAAGACCGCTATGCGCGTCTGATATTGCATCTCCGACCTACATCCATACCAGCTGCATCCCTGCTTCGGATTGTTCCAGTCCGCGTAAGCGGACTTCGTGGCCGCAGCCATTCAGCCGGGACTTCAGTCCAACGGCCATCCATGCCGGATCTTAAGGCTGCGGCCACGCCATCCCTACTCCAGTCCGATATACGCCGGCTGCGTCAGGAACTCCACGAAGTGCTTGGAGCCGACCAGCGCATCGAGGATGTCGGCGGCTTCCTGGTAGCGCCCGGCACCGCTGGCGGTGAGCTTCTCGAGCTGGGCGGCGCGGACCTCGTGGTAGAGCGCGATCGTGCAAGGCGTCCCGTCTTCGAGTTTCGCGCCGTTGTGGATCCACTGCCAGAGCTGGCCGCGCGAGATCTCGGCGGTCGCCGCATCCTCCATCAGGTTGTAGATCGCCGCCGCCCCATTGCCGAGGAGCCACGAATTGATGTATTGCAGGGCGACATCCACGTTCATGCGGAAGCCCTCGTGCGTGACCGTGCTGCCGGGGATGGTGAAGTTCTGGAGGTCGGCGGCGGTCACGCGCACCTCGTTGCGCAGGCGCTCGCGCTGGTTCGGGCGGTCGCCGAGGATCTCGTCGAACGATTCGAGCGCGGTCGGTACGAGGTCGGGGTGGGCGACCCAGGAGCCATCGAAGCCGTCGTGCGCCTCGCGGTTCTTGTCGTCGCGCACCTTGCCGAGCGCGACCTTGTTCACCTCCGCATCGCGGCGGCTGGGGATGAACGCCGCCATCCCGCCGATCGCGTGCGCGCCGCGCTTGTGGCAGGTGCGGACCAGCAGTTCGGTGTAGGCGCGCATGAAGGGGACGGTCATCGTGATCTGCACGCGGTCGGGGAGGACCATGTCCGCCTGCACGCGGAACTTCTTGATCGCGCTGAAGATGTAGTCCCAACGCCCGGCATTGAGCCCGGCGGAGTGTTCGCGCAGTTCGTAGAGGATCTCTTCCATCTCGAACGAGGCCAGGATCGTCTCGATCAGCACCGTGGCGCGGATCGAGCCGCGCGAGATGCCGAGCGCGTCCTGCGCGAAGTTGAAGACATCGTTCCAGAGCCGCGCCTCCAGATGGCTCTCCAGCTTCGGCAGATAGTAGTAGGGGCCGCTGCCGCGCGCGAGGAGTTCCCGCGCGTTGTGGAAGAAGTGGAGGCCGAAGTCGAAGAGGCTGGCCGACATCTTCTCGCCATCGACCAGCACATGCTTCTCGATCAGGTGCCAGCCGCGCGGGCGCAGCAGCAGCACGGCGGTCTGCTCGTTGAGGCGATATTGCCGCCCGTCCGGGTTATCGAAGGTGATCGTGCGGCGCACCGCATCGTAGAGATTGATCTGCCCCTGGATCACATTCTCCCAGGTGGGGGAGAGCGAATCCTCCAGGTCGGACATGAAGACCTTGGCCCCGGAATTGAGCGCGTTGATCATCATCTTGCGCTCGACCGGCCCGGTGATCTCCACGCGGCGATCCATCAGATCGGCGGGGGCGGGCGCGACCTGCCACTTCCCCTCGCGGACGGACTTCGTCTCCGCCAGGAAGTCGGGGCGCTCCCCGGCATCGAGCGCCTGCTGCCGCTCGTCGCGGTGCCTCAACAGCGTGTCGCGCGTCGGATTGAACTCGCGGTGCAGGCGCACCACGAAGGCCAACGCCTCCGGCGTCAGTACCTGCTCGACGGCGGGCGAATGCGTCCCAACGATTTCCACGCCCTGGATGCCACTCATCTGCCCGTTCCTCCCTCTGTGCCGCCCCGCTTCGCACGCCACGGCGCGAGCGCGGGCCGCGCATATCCATATCGACCCAACAGCGACCAACCCGCACGCACTATACCATGCTGCGGGTTGGTCGCTTAACGGAAGCATATTGTCGGAAAGGTGCGGGTTAGCGGGGAGATTCTTCGATCGCGTTCGTCGTGGCAGCGTGGGGTTCGCCGGTCGCCGTCCAGAGGGCGCGCAACTCGGCGAGGGTGAGCTGTCCGGGTGCCGAACCACCCCCGGCGGCGAGCGCGGCGAAGGTGAGCGCCGACCCGGCGCGATGGCCGATCACGCGGGTGATCACGCCGAGCGCCCCCATGCTCATCGCCGCCAGCGGCAAGGCAGCGGGAGCGGCGGTCGCGGCGCGGCAGAGGGCGAGGAGGCGCACGGCATCGCCCGCCTCGCGCGGCAGCAGCGCCAGCTTCGTGGCGTCGGCCCCGGCCTCCGCCATCGCGGCGAGTCGCGCCAGGAGTTCCTCGTCGGGCGGGGTGGCGGCGAAGTCGTGCGAGGAGAGGATGATCGGGACGCCGCGCCGCTTCCCGGCGTTGACAACGCGCTCGCGCAGGGCGGTCGCGGTCGCGAGTTCGAGATCGACGAGCGCCGGGATGCCGCTCTCGATCGCGGCGAGGATCGTCGCCACGCGCGCGTCTTCGCCACCCCCTTGCGCGCCGCCCTCATTCGCCGCCCGATTGGTGAAGAGGAGCGGGACGCCGCACTCGGCCAGGCGGGGCAGGAGGGCCGCGATCGCGCCGGGCGTGCGCTCGGCCAGGTGGTCGGCGCGCAGTTCGAGCGCGTCCGGCGCGTGCGGCGTGGCCTGCGCGGCGAGCGCGAGCGCATCCGCCGCCGTGGCGGCGACGAGCGGGACACAGACGACCGGGCGGTCGCGCCCGAACCACTTGCCGCCGATGCGGAAGCCGCGCTCCTCAGTCGTAGCCCGGTCATCCGACGTGCCGTGCAGGAGGGCGACCGCGCGGGCCACTTCGTCCGCGACCTGTGCCGTGTCGAGGCGATCGGTGTGGATCGTCCAGTGCGCCTGAGCATACACCGACTGGCGCTGCGCCTTCAGCGCGCCGATCCGCCCGAGCGGGTCGGGGTCAGCGAGGAGGGGACGGACCTCGCGCGGCCCTGCGGCGCGCAACTGGGCATGGAGGCGATCGCGCAGGGTCTCCGGCAGCGCTTCCAGCGCGATCAGCCAGCCGGTCTCACGCATCAGCGCCAGATTGTGCGGGAGGGTCGGCACCCCACCGCCGGTCGCGACGATCGTCGGCCCGCCCGCCGCCACCTCGCGTAGCACACTCGTTTCGAGCGCGCGGAAGGCGTCCTCCCCCTCGCTGGCGAAGATGCCGGCGATCGGGCGACCGGCGCGCGCCACGATCAGCGCGTCGAGATCGCTGACCGGCAGGCCGAGGCGCGCGCCGACGAGCCGGGCGATCGTCGATTTCCCGGTGCCGCTGAACCCGATCAGGTAGATAGTCCGCATCTCACGCCGCCGGGAAGAAGGCGCCGTACAGCAGGCGAATGCCGACGACGATGAGCGCGATCGAGAGGACGCGCACGATTAGCCGTCCTTTCACGCGCTTCGAGATCTGGGCACCGAAGCGTGCGCCGACGAACGCGCCGATCGCCATCGCGATCGCCGGGATGACGAGGATCCGCTCGGCGGCGACGTTGCCCACCGAGCCGACGAACGAGGTGATCATCAGGACAAAGTGGGAGGTGGCGGTGGCGAGGTGGGCCGGGAAGTTGAACATGAACACCATCGCGGGGACGTGGATGATCCCGCCGCCGATCCCCAGGATACTGGAGAGGAAGCCGACGAAGAAGCTGAGGATCAGCCCGCCGCGCATGTTGAAGGCGTAGTTATAGGTGTGCCCTTCCGCGTCGGTGATCTCGCGCTGCACATAGCCCGGCGGGAGTGGCCCACCGCTAAATTGCAGCAGGCGTGCCTTGGATGCCTCTGGGCGGAGATTCAAGAAGACCGCGATCAGGATCAGAAAGACGCCGAAGATACCGCTGAAGACCGGGCCGGTGAAAAAAGTTTGCAGATACACCCCGACGATCGCGCCCGGGACAGTTGCGACGGCGAAGCGGAGACCGGTCTGGTAGTCGACCTTCTTCTGCTGGACGTAGGCAAGGGTCCCGGAGAGGGCATTGAAGAAGACAACGAGCAGCGAGGTGCCGGTCGCTTGTTGCGGCGTCGAGTGATAGAAGATCAGCAAGGCGGGCACGATGATGAAGCCACCGCCCGCGCCCACGAGCGTGCCATAGGTGCCAACGAAAACCCCGAAGAGCAAAAACGCGATAATTTCATGGATTGGCATGCTCCCCCTCATCCCTGCTGACCCCGCGCCTTATTGGCCGACCGATTATACATGCCTCACCATATCGCCGCGCTCGGCTCGCGGCCAGAGTCGATGCAAAGTCGGACAGCCTCGCGTGGTGACCCCTGCCACGACGCGGGCGTCCTATCACCGTGCCGATAGCGGTACGCGCCACCCCGCGATCAGCGTGGCGACCGCGCCAGCGCGACGCCGGATGGCGGCTCGTGGCCGTGCCCTTTGCTGACTTTGCAGCGACCCTGGGTTTGCGGCTCCCTTATTCGATAGCGCGGCGGCTTGGTATACTGCGGCTTGGGGGCCGATCAGACCCTCGCATCTCGCGCCGCAGCGAATAGGTGGAGGAGACGACGATGCCAGGATTGAAGTTCGGCTGGGTCACGCCGATGGTCGGCCCGCCGGAGAGCGATTTCCTGCCGCTGGCGATGTATCAGGAGGAGCACATCCTGCCGACCGCGCTGGACCACTTCGACTCCCTCTGGGCCTGCGATCACTTCTATGGCTTCCAGCGCCCGACCGATTCCTTCCTGGAGGGGTGGACCGCGCTGACCTGGCTCGCCGCCAAGTTCCCGAAGGTGGATGTCTGCCACCACGTCCTCGGGCTCGGCTATCGCAACCCGGCGCTGACCGCGAAGATGGCCGCGACCCTCCAGACGATGAGCGGCGGGCGCTTCATCCTGGGGATCGGGGCGGGCTGGCGCGCGGACGAGTACCGCTACTACGGCTACGACTTCCCGCGTGCGGCGGTGCGGATCGCGCAGTTGGACGAGGCGGTGCAGCTGATGCGGAAGATGTGGACCGAGGAGGCCGCGAGCTTCAGCGGCAAGTACTTCACGATCGAGACGGCATACGCGCCGCCGCTCCCGCAGCCGACCCCGCCGATCCTGATCGGCGGCAAGGGGGAACAGCTGATGCTGCCGCTGATCGGGCGGCAGGCGGACATGTGGAATGTCAGCGAATCAGGTGGGTTGGACACCTATCGTCGGCGGCGCGACATCGTCCACCGCAGCGCCGAGCAGGCCGGGCGTGACCCCGCCTCGATCGTCCAGACCGTCACCTTCGAGGCGCCGCTGCCGCAGACAAGCGACGAGTCGCGGCAGTGGGTCGAGAAGCTCCAGGCCTGGTCGGCTGAGGGGGTCATCTACCCCGTGCTCGACTTCGGCCATGTCACCTCCACCGAGCCGGTCATGCGGTTCGTCGAAGAGGTGATGACACCGCTCCGCTGAGCGCGATGAGACGGCTCCGCCAGCGCTTGCTTGCGGGGCCGCTTCGTTACCCTGATCACCACCTCGAACGGCCCCCTTCGCCCCTTCTCGATGCGCTTATAGGCCAACTGGGCCAACTCTCGCCTGCGGGTTTGTCACGGTCGTGCCGCGCCAGTACACTGCAATGGAACGATTGCGCTGACGTGGGGAGGATGGCGGGTGGAACAAGGCTCCAGCGAACTCCGCATCGGACTTGTCGCCAACAATCCGAACTTTCCGGGCGCGTGGCAGGAGACGGTCGAGAAGATCGTCCTCGCCGATGAACTCGGCTACGACGCGGTCTGGCTCGGTGAAACCTGGGGCTACGATCTCGTGACTCGGCTGACCGAACTCGTCCTGGTGACGAAGCGGATCACGATCGGCGCGGGCATCTTCAACGTCTTCTCGCGCACGCCGGGCCTCCTCGCCTCGACGATCGCGACCCTCGATGAACGCTCGGGCGGGCGCATGCTCTGCGGCCTCGGCTCCTCCGGGGCGCAGGTGATCGAACACTGGCACGGCGTCCCGTTCGACCGCCCGTTGCGCCGCCTCCGCGAATACACCGCGATCATCAACCTGATCATGCGGCGAGAGCCGTTGCGCTATCGGGGCGAAATCTTCGATTTGGAGCGCGACTTCAAGCTTCAGGTCGCCCCGCTGCGCGAGCACGTCCCGATCTACATCGCGGCGATCACCCCCAGGAGCATCGTCCAGACCGGCGAGATCGCCGATGGCCTCCTCTCGGTCTACTGGCCCGCGAGCCAGCTCCCGGCGCTGCGCGCGCAACTCGACGCGGGCGCGGCGCGGGCGGGGCGAGCGCCGGGGAGTACGAGCATCGCCGCCTATATCACCACCGCCGCGATCGCCGATGAGGGGCAACGGGCAGCGGCGCGCGGGGCGGCGCGCGACCCGCTGGCCTTCTACGTCGGACGGATGGGGCGTTTCTACGCCGAGATGCTGGCGCGCTACGGCTATGCCGAGGAGGTCGCGGCGATCCAGGCGGGCTGGCGCGAAGGGCCGGATGCCGCCCGCGCGGCGGTCTCCGATCGCCTGCTCGACGATACGGCGATCGTCGGGACGCCCGCCGAGATCCGCGCGCGGCTCGCCGCCTGGCACGCGCAGGGGCTGGACGAGGCGGCGATCAGCCTGCCGCCCGGATCGGCGGCGGACGCGGCAGGGATCCTCCGGGCGATCATCGCCTGAAGCGGCCCGGACGGTGCGCCGCGCGCCGCTCGATTGGACGGCGGCGGCCCTGTTGCGTCCGTCGTGGCTGATCGCGGACGCCCCGCGCGAATGGAGCAGGAGCAGGAGTGAGCGAAGCGCGGCCCGTGCGTTCGGGCAATGGTGATGTGGTCGTCTTTGGCGGCAGCGAGGGTCTCTGGATCTCGCTGGCCGTGCTGGCTGTACTCGCCATTCCGCTGACCCTCTGGGTCGCGGTGCTCAGTTGGCAGTCCGACGGCCCCGGCGCGATCGTCGGCCCGGTCGTGATCGGCGGGATTATCGCCCTCCTGCTCGGGTTCGGGGCGCGCTTCGCCTGGCGCGAGCGCCGCGAGGTCACGCTCGATGCCGCCGGGATCACGATCCGCGCCGGGGACGGGCGCGAGCGCGCCCGTATTCCGTGGGCGGAGATTGTGCGCTTCGAGGAGCGACGGTTGCCCACGCAACCGCTCCGCCCGGCGCTGATGATCCACCGTGTCGACGGCACGGCCCTCCTGATCGACCCGCAGCAGGTGCGCGATACCGGCGCACTCGCGCGCGAAGCGCGTCAGCGGCTCGCGCGCACCGGAGGGCGCGGATGAGCGGGCGGGGCTGACCTGGTGGATAGTACCGGGTGGCTGGCCGCGAACCCGCCGCCCTTCTCGATGTGACAAACACCACCGCGCCCGCCTGCGGCCTCCATTCGCACGATATAGGCGCTAGTCGGCTGCGGCGGTACCGCTCGTCGTTCATGCACGAACGCGCATCGTCTCCATAGCGGAGACGATCTGCTCTTCCCTTCGTCGCATCTGTGCTATAAGACATGCTATTGGTTCTGCTGCGGATGAGGGGGAGGCGTATGCAGCTGGGGTGTTGTATCGGTCCCGATCACCTTCACGATCTGGCCGCAGCGGGCGGCGAATATGCGGAGTTCACCGTCGCCGGAACGGTCATGGGCGGCGATGACGCGGCGTTCGAGCAATTGGTCGAGCGCGTCGCGGCGGCGGCGATCAAGCCGCGCGCCTGTAACGTGCTGCTGCCGGGCGATTACACGGTCGTCGGCCCGGCGGTCGACCGGGCACGCCTCGAAACGTATGTGCGGACCGCGTTCGCACGGATCGCCCGCCTGAGCGGACCGGGCGCGATCGTCGTGATCGGCAGCGGACGGGCGCGGTCGATCCCGGATGGCTTCGACCGCGCGACCGCGTTCGATCAACTGGCGGAGTTCCTCGGCTGGGTCGGCGCGGCGGCGCGCGAGGCGGGGATCGCGATCGCGCTCGAACATCTGCGGCGCGCGGAGAGCAATGTCTTCACGACCCTCCGCGAGAGCGGCGACTTCATCCGCGCGCGCGAGTTGCACGACGTGCGCCTGCTCGTCGATCTCTATCACCTGATGGAGGAGGGCGAGCCGCTGGCGACGATCGATGACTACTCCGATCTGCTCGTCCACGCGCACGTCGCCGACAGCGAGCGGCGGCACCCCGGCACCGGCAGCTATCCGATCGCGGACTTCTTCGCGCGGCTGGCGGCCAATGGCTACGCCGGGCGCTGCTCGATCGAGTGCCGCTGGGAAAACTTTCCGGTCGAGATCGGCCCGGCGATGGCGGCGCTGCGCCACGCGGCGGCGCGATAAGAGCGGCCCGCTCAGGGCACGAACGCGAATAGTTGCGGGAGGGGAACGATGAAACTGGCATTCAGCACCCTGGGCACGCCCGGTTGGTCGCTCGATCAGGTGATCGCTGGCGCGCGGCGCTATGGCTACGATGGCGTCGAACTGCGCCTGCTCGATGGGGAGATCATCACCCCGGCGCTGCCGCAGGGGGAGCGCACGCGGGTGCGCGAAGCCTTCGCCGCCGCCGCCCTGCCGATCTGCTGCCTGGACAGCTCGCTGCGCGTCGCGACCGGCGTCGCGCCGGAGGAGACGGCGCAAGAGATCCGCGACTTCCTGGCCTTGGCGGCGGAACTCGGCGCGCCGATGATCCGCGTCTTCGGTGGCGAGTGGCCGGAGGGGTGGTCCGAGGAACAGGTTTTCGCGGCGGCGGCGGAATTGCTGAACGCCGTCGCCCCGGACGCGGAGCGGCTCGGCGTGGCGATCGCGCTGGAGACGCACGACACCCTCGCCAGCGCGCACACCGTCGCGGAGATCCTGCGGCGCGTGCCGAGCCATGCGATCGGCACCCTCTGGGATACGCATCACCCGTACCGGATGGGTGAGAGCCCGGATCAGGTGATCGACGCGCTCGGCGACCGGATCCTCCACTTCCACGTCAAGGACGCGCGGCGCAACGACGCGGCGCGGACCGGCTGGGATCTCGTCCTCCTGGGCGAGGGCGAGGTGCCGGTGCGCGATAGCCTGACGACCCTGCTGCGGCGCGGTTACATGGGTTGGGTGTCGATCGAGTGGGAGAAGAAGTGGCACCCCGACATCGAGGAGCCGGAGATTGCGCTGCCGCAACACGCGAAATTGCTGCGTGAGTGGGTCGGCGAGCAGGGCGCATAATGGCTGGGCGGCGCGACCCGTTGTGGTGGCGCGCTCGGATGGGTGAGGAAGAGGAGTGTGTAGATGAGTGGCACGGAGCGCACATACGGGATCGGCATCGTGGGGTGCGGCGTGATCGCGCCCTTCCACGCGCGGAGCGCGCAGTCGCTCCCGAATGCTACCCTGCGCGCGGTGATGGACATCGTGCCGGAGGCGGCGCAGAAGCGGGCTGCAGAGTTCGGGGTGGAGGCGTACACCGACCTCGACGCGCTGCTCGCCCGCCCGGATATCGACATCATCTGTGTCTGCGTGCCGAGCGGGCTGCACGCGGAGATCGGGATCAAGGCGGCGCAGGCGCGGAAGCATGTGCTGGTCGAGAAGCCGATCGATATCACCCTGGAGGCCGCCGACCGCCTGATCGAGGCCTGCCACGAATATCATGTCAAGCTCGGCGTGATCTCGCAGCACCGCTTCGGCGCGGGGATGATTCAGCTGCGCGAGGCGCTCGACGCGGGGCGCTTCGGCACGCTGATCCTCGGCGACGCGATCATCAAGTGGTATCGCACGCAGGGGTATTACGATAGTGGCGACTGGCGCGGCACCTGGGCGCTCGATGGCGGCGGGGCGCTGATGAATCAGGGGGTCCACTACGTCGATCAGTTGCAGTGGATCATGGGGCCGGTCAAAAGCATCTACGCCAAGGCCGCCACTTCGGCCCACACGATCGAGGTCGAGGACATCGCCCTCGCCATCCTGACCTTCGAGAACGGCGCGATCGGCACCATCGAGGGGAGCACCGCCGTCTATCCGGGCCTGTCGGAGCGGTTGGAGATCACCGGCACCGGGGGGACCGCCGTGATCGAGGCGGGCAAGGTGAAGATCTGGGAGTTCAAGGACGAGAAGGGCGAGGCGAATCCGTATGGGAGCAAGGTGAAGGTCGAGGAGGCTCCGGCGGCGACCGGCTCCGCCGACCCCGCCGCGATCCCGAGCGCGGGGCACCGCACGCAGCTCGCCAACCTGATCGCCTCCATCGAGGGGGACACCACCCCGGCGATCACCGGGGAGGACGCGCGCCGCCCGTTGGAGATTATCCTGGCGATCTACGAGTCGGCGCGCACCGGGCGCGAGGTGACGTTGCCGCTCGGCGGCTGAGCGCGCCGCCGACGTGAGGTAATGCGGGGCGGGCGGCGAGCACGAAGCGCCGCCCACCCCTGTTGTGTGAGGATCGCCGATGATCGCGCCCTCCTCCCCGCACGATCTGCGACTCCCCGACTGGGGGCCATACACCAAGCGCTACATCGGCGTCTCGCATCTCGCCGATCCGGCGCGCGGCCTGCGCTTCGATCTCAGCATCTTCCCCGGCTTCTACCGCCGCAAGGTGGAGGTGCCGAACGTGCTGTGGGAGTCGGGCTACCTGCCGTGGGAGGCCGCGCCCGGCCTGACCTACTTCAGCCACCGCCACGAACTCGACGGGCGCGACGAGGTCTATGGCGACGTGGCCTTCGCCGCGTTCGACGACGACGCGCGCCTGATCCGCTGCGAACTAGTCAACCGTAGCGACGCGCCGCAGGCGCTGGTGCTGCATCAGCTGGCGTCGCTCGCGTTTCCGCCGCCCCGCGCCTACACCCCGGAGCCGCTGCGCCCCGCGACCGTCACCCTGCCGCCGGGTGGCCGCTGGCTCGACGCGCTCGACTACGCGGAATTGCGCTTCGCCATCCCGCGCCCGACCGACACCCTCGGCTACGATGGCCTGCGCCGCGCCGCGGTGCGCGATCACGGCTTCGTCGGCGGGGGCGGCGTCGGGCAAGGCTTCGGTGCGGAGGCCGGGGATACGGTCGTCTACGATCTTCCGGTGGATCGGGCGCGCGGGGATGCGTTGCTGCTGATGCGCTATCGCGCGGCGGAGGGCGCGGGCGGTCGCTTCGCCGTCACCTTCGATAGCGCCCCCCTAGCGGAGCTGCCGCTGGTCGGCACCGGGGATTTCGCCGTGGCGTCCTTGCCGCTGCCTGCATTCGCTGTGGCGGGGACACAGCGGCTCGGCCTCACGTCGCGGGGTGGTGGGGCGGTCGAGCTCGACGGCCTCGCGCTCGTCGCGGCGGGCGAGGCCGGGACGGTCCGCTTCGCCGAGGTGGCGTGGCAGCACCGCCCGGAGATCGTCGCCGCGCCGGGTCAGCCGCGCCTGCTCCTGAAGTACGCCGACGCCGCGCCCTGGTACGGCCTCGCCTGGGACTGCGCGCCGTGGGAGGTGCGCGAGTTCCACGCCGCCGAACTGGACAGCCTGCTGCGCGCCACGGTGCATCACCACACGCGCGATCAGTTCTTCGGGACGGGGGAGGGACACTACACCAACGTCTTCTGCCGCCCGATCGTCCTCGAACCGGGCGAGACGCGCGTCCTGCACGGGATCGTCTGCGCCGGGGAGCGCGCGGCGGTCGAGCGACGGCTCGCCGCCTGGGAGACGGGCGCGTATGACCGCGAGGCGTGCGTGGCGGCGGCGCGTGCGGGTGTCCCGACGCTCGCCCCGACGCCCGCCGGGGCCGCCTATCGCTTCAGCCAGGAGCGGATGGTGGCGACCCTGCTCACAAACGTCGTCTATCCGGTCTATACGCGCCGCGCCTTCATCCGGCACAACACGCCAGGGCGCTGGTGGGATTCGCTCTACACCTGGGACTCGGGCTTCATCGGGCTGGGGCTGGCCGAACTCGACCGAGATCGCGCGCGTGATTGCCTCCGCGCCTACCTGACGCCTCCCGGCGATCCCGACGCGGCCTTCATCCATCACGGCAGCCTGGTCCCGACGCAGCACGCCCTCTTCCACGAACTCTGGAATTGCGCGCCCAGCACGGATGAACTGCTCCGCGAGACATATCCCGGCCTGCGAGGGTATTGGCGCTTCCTGAGCGGGCGGGCGGGGAGTTCGACGACCGCGCGCTTCGGCTCGGGGCTGTTGCAGACGTGGGACTACTTCTACAACTCCGGCGGCTGGGACGATTACCCGCCGCAGGTGCGGGTCCACGAGCGGGGACTGACCGGCACGGTCGCGCCAGTCATCGCTACCGCGCAAACGATCCGCGCCGCCAAGATCCTGCGTGCGGCGGCGCGGCAACTCGACTGCCCCGCCGACGTCGCCGAATACGATGAGGCGATCGCCACCCACAGCGCCGCCCTCCAGCTGCACGCCTGGGATGAGGAGTCGGGCTACTTCGGCTACGTGGTCCATGACGAGGCGGGCGAGCCGCGCGGCATCCTGCGACACGAGAGCGGCGCGAACTTCGATCGCGGACTCGATGGCCTCTATCCGCTCGTCGCGGGCTGCGCCACCCCCGCCCAGGAGGCGCGGCTGCTCGATCATCTCACCTCCCAGGAGCGTCACTGGACCCCGATCGGCCTCTCGACCGTGGATCGGACCGCGCCGTACTATCGCACCGATGGCTACTGGAACGGCGCGGTGTGGATGGCGCACCAGTGGTATTTCTGGAAGGCGCTCCTCGACCTCGGTCGCCCCGATCTCGCTCGGCGGCTGGCCTTGATCGCGCTCGATCTCTGGGCGACCGAGGTGGGGCGCACGCACCGCACCTTCGAGCACTTCATCAGCGCCTCCGGGCGCGGGGCCGGGTGGCACCACTTCGGTGGCCTCTCCGCGCCGGTCCTCAACTGGTACGGAGCCTATTTCCGCCCCGGTCGGCTGACCGTCGGCTTCGACGCCTGGCTGACCGCGCTGACGATCGCCCCCGATCGGACGGCCCTGCACGCGACGCTGCTGCTCGACGGCCCGCCGCACCGTGCGCCCGCGCTCGTCGCCACCCTCGCGCCGGGACCGCGCTACCGGGCGCGCTGGGCGGGCGCGGCGGTGCCTTTCAGCGAGCCGCTGCCGGGTGTGCTGGAGTTCGTGCTGCCGCCCGGCACAGCGGGCGGCACGCTGGAGATTGACAGTGCGGATTGCGTGGCGGAAGATGCCCCGCTGTTGGGGTAAACGGGCCGAACCTGCCACACGCCGCAGCACCTCGGGTGGTGTCGCGCGGGCCGGATTGCGGCGCTGACAAGCGGGGAGGGCTAGCGGGGATGCCGTTTTTCGATTATTCGCTCGATCGCCTGCGCGAATACTTGCCCGAGCGGGATGAGCCCGCCGACTTCGATGCCTTCTGGGCGCGCACCCTCGCGGAGGCCGACGCGCACCCGCTCGACGCGCGCTTCGACGCGGTCGATTATGGCCTGCGGACGGTCGACACGTTCGATGTCACCTTCAATGGCTATGGCGGGCAGCCGATCAAGGGGTGGCTCATGCTGCCGCGCGGGCGTTCCGGGCCGCTCCCCTGCGTGGTGGAGTACATCGGCTACGGGGGCGGGCGGGCGTTCCCGCTCAACTGGCTCACCTGGAGCGGCGCGGGCTACGCCCATCTGGTGATGGACACGCGCGGCCAGGGGAGCAGCGGCACGCTGCCGGGGGACACCGCCGACCCCGAACCGGAGGGGACGAACCCGCAGCACCCCGGCTTCATGACGCGCGGCATCCTCAAGCCGGACACCTATTATTATCGGCGTCTCTTCACCGATGCGACGCGCGCGGTGGGGGCGGCGCGCGCGCACCCGGCGATCGACGGGGCGCGGATCGCGGCGGCGGGCAACAGCCAGGGCGGCGGGATCACCCTCGCGGTCGCCGGGCTGGTGCCGGACGTGGCGGTGGCGATGCCGAACGTGCCGTTCCTCTGCCATTATCGGCGCGCGACCGAGCTCATCGACACGAACCCGTATGCGGAGATCGCGCGCTACTGCACCGTCCACCGCGACAAGATCGACACAGTCTTCACTACGCTGTCCTATTTCGATGGGGTCAACTTCGCCGCCCGCGCCCACGCTCGCGCGCTCTTCTCGGCGGGGCTGATGGACACGATCTGCCCGCCGTCCACGGTCTTCGCCGCGTACAACCACTACGCCGGGCCGAAGGAGATCGCGATCTGGCGCTACAATAACCACGAGGGTGGCGGCATCCACCAGACCATCCGGCAGATCCGCTTCCTGCAAAACATCTGGCCGACCGAGTAAGGTTCGATACGATCTGTTTGGCAACGCCCCGCGCCCGGTACTATCGTCAGGGACGAGGCGTCTTGTGTCGTATTGCGCGGCTGTTGGGACGACTGCCGCTCAGTCCGGCTCGGGCAGGCGGTAGATGAACCCATGTCCTCCCAGATAGAGCCCGCCGTCCACGTTCACACAACGCCCGCCCGCGTAGCTGTACGGCCCGATGACCGCGCGGGGCGGGAGGCCGGTGACGCGCTCGATCGGGGTGTGTCCGTGGACGATCCGTTGTCCCCCGAAGGTAGCGAGGAGACGCTCGACGTTGCGCCAGCCGTCCGGGTTGTGCTCATCGAATGCATCGCGATCGGTGAAACGCATCAGCAGATCGTCCCACGCCGCCAGATCGTCGCCCGCCAGGAGCGCCCGGATCGTCGTGTTCACCCCGTCGATCGAGTTGCCGTAATGGAGGTAGAGGGGCGAGTCGGCGTGGATCAGCAGCGTCTCGCCGACCAGCGCCATCGCGGGGAGCGCGGCCAGCCAGGCCAGGTCGTCCGGTGTCAGGGCGGCGAGATCGCGCCGGTCACCGCCGTTGTACTCCCAGGCCATACGAAAGGTGCCGCCCCAACCCGCCGCGCGGCCATCCGGGAAGCGCGCCGCCGCCAGGATCAGCGGCTCGTGATTACCGAGGAGCGCCGCGACCGTTCCGCCCGCCGCCGCCGCCTCGCGCCGGAGGCGGCGGACGAGCGCCACCACGCCCGCGCCATCCGGCCCGCGATCGCAGAAGTCGCCCATGAACCAGAGGGTGGCCGCGTCGCCCGACCAGGCGTCGGCGCGGTCGAGCAGGCCCGCCCCGCGCAGGAGCAGACTCAGGCGCTCGCGTTGCCCATGCACATCGCCCATGACGAAGATCGGCGCGGCGCTGGCCGCGTGTCCCATATGCAGGCAACTCCTGTCCATAGGATTCCTAATCCTCGTTATTATGCCACAGCGGCCATTGACCACACCCACACGATCGCCCATACTCTGCGCTGGCAGCGCGCTGGCGCGTGTCTCACTGTGTCCGCCACGCGCCACACGTCGTAGCTATTCGTCACTCGTCACTTGTCATTGCACAAGGGGGTTCTGTTGTCCCTGCGCCTCGTGATCGTCGGCTTGCCGAGCAGCGGCAAGACGACCGTGTTCAACGCCCTGACGCACGCCACGGCGGCGGTCGGCACCTACACCGCCGCCGAGGATCAGCCGAACCTCGCCACGGTCAAGGTGCCGGATGGCCGCCTCGACGCCCTGGCCGCGATCTTCAAGCCGAAGAAGATCGTCCCGGCGGACGTGCAATACGTCGATGTGGCCGGGTTGGCGAAGGGGATGGGCGAGAAGGGCCTGAGCGGGCAACTGCTCGGCCATCTGGCGCAGGGACAGACCCTCGCCCACGTCGTCCGCGCCTTCGAGGATGCGAACGTGCCGCACCCGGAGGACACGGTCGATCCGCTGCGCGACATCGAGACGATCAATCTCGAATTCGTCTTCTCCGATCTCGGGATCATCGAGAAGCGGCTGCGGCGGATCAAGGACACGATCGCCAAGACGCGCGGCCCCGAGCGCGAGGCGAACGAGCGCGAGGCCGTCCTCCTGGCGCGCTTGCAGGAGGAGTTGGAGGCCGGCAACCCGATCCGTGCCGTGGAGATGAGCGAGGATGAGCAGAAGATCCTGCGCGGCTTCGGCTTCCTCAGCGGCAAGCCGCTGCTGATCCTCCTCAACCTCGGCGAGGACCAACTCGGCGAGACAGGCGACGCGCTGGTCGCCCAGGCGCGCGCGCAGTTCGGCGGCCCGCAGATCGAGATCGCCGCCCTGGCCGGGCAGATCGAGATGGAACTGGCGCAGCTCGAACCGGACGATGCGGCGGTCTTCATGGCCGATCTCGGCATCGCCGAGTCGGGCCTCGACCGCGTGATCGCCCTCTCCTACGAGCTCCTCGGCCTGATCTCCTTCCTCACCGCCGGGCCGGACGAAGTGCGGGCCTGGACGATCCCGGACGGTTCCACGGCGGTGGAGGCGGCGGGCGCGATCCACAGCGATCTGGCGCGCGGCTTCATCCGCGCCGAGGTCGTCGCCTTCGAGGATATGGTCGCCACCGGCTCGATGGCCGAGGCGCGCAAGCGCGGCGTCCTCCGCTCCGAAGGGCGCACCTATATCGTCAAGGATGGCGACGTGATGGAGATCCTCTTCAACATCTGAGTCTGGGCGCGACCGGCGCGCGTCCCGGTCGTTGATCGTGGTGCAGTGCGCCCCTTCGGACCGGACCACCGGGCGGGTTGTGGCGACCCGTCCGGTGGGGTCCGAACCTCGCGGATGTCACCTTTGCCACGTCGTTGCGCGCCACCCGGCGCGCGTGGCTCCGACGATCCCCCGTGGGTCGCGATGAAGAGTAGAGAGCAGCGTGTGGTGCGGACGATCGCCAATCGGTAGGAGCCGCGTGCGGTGCGGACGAGTCCCGATCGATAGGAGCCGCGTGCGGTGCGGACGAGTCCCGATCGATAGGGACGGTCGCTGCGGCGCGCTGACACCGCGATGAACGCGACCGCCCTGTTGACCCTCCCGACGCTGGCACTCCTCGCGATCCTCTGGTTCGTCGTCTTCGCCCTCTGCTGCTGGCGGCCGCTCCGCGCGCGCTGGCCCGGACTCGCGGGCGAATGGGCGATCCTCGGCCTCCTCGCCGTCCTCACCCTCGCCTTCTTCTGGCGCGTGTTGCTGACGCGCGATACCTGGCTGCCGCGTGGCGGTGGCGATTTCAACTCCTTCTATTACCCGCTCTACCGTTTCGCGGGCGCGGAGATCGCGGCGGGGCGTTTCCCCCTCTGGAATCCGACTCTCTGGGGGGGGATGCCCTTCGCCGCCGACCAGCAGACCGGCCTCTTCGCACCGCTCAATCTGCTGGCCTTCGCCCTCGCGCGTCCCTTCGGCTATGGCACCCTCGAATGGCTGGCGATCGGCAACGTCTGGCTCGCCGCCGTGCTCGGCTACGCCTTCGGGCGCGAACTCGGCGCGCGCCGTGCCGCCGCCTTGCTCGGCGGGATCACCTTCGCCTTCAGCGGCTTCATGGTTTCCCACCTCGGCCACTACCCGATGGTGGCGGTCGCGCCCTGGCTCCCGGCGATCTTCCTGGCCCTGCGCCGCGCGATCGTGCGCCGCTCGCTCCCCTGGACCCTTGCGCTCGCCGGTGGTCTGTTGCTCGCGCTGCTCGGCGGGCACCAGCAGATCTTCCTCTACCTCCTGACCGGCACAGGACTCTACTGGCTCTTCCTCGCCTGGACCACGAGCCCCGTCGTCGTCTGGCCTGCTGACCTCAGCGGGGTACGGCGCTGGCTGGCCGGGCGCTTCGCCGGGCACTGGATCGTCGCGGGCGCGCAACTGGGCTTGGCGGGGGGGCTGGCGGTCGGCCTCGCCGCGCCGTCTTTGCTGATCTCGCTGCAGATGGCCGCCCTCTCGATCCGCTCCGGCATCTCCTACAGCGAGGCGCTCGCCTACTCCCTGCGCCCGCTCCACCTGATCACCCTGCTGATCCCCAACGCCTTCGGCTCGACCCCCGGCACCTTCATCGGGGCGGTCGGCTTCTCGGGCGAGGTCTGGGGCTATGCCGGGATCGTGGCGCTCGGGCTGGGCATCTTCGCGATCCTGCGGGCGACCGCCGTGGCGCGGCGCGAGGCGGCCTTCTTCGCGGGGCTGGCGGGGCTGGCGCTGGCCGTCTCGCTCGGCGCGGCGACGCCGCTGCAAGGGTGGTTCTACGCCTTTGTCCCCGGCTACAGCCGCATCCGCGCGTCCGGGCGCTGGCTGATCCTCGTCGACTTCGCGATCGCCACCCTGGCGACCCTCGGCGCGGAGGGGTTATTGCGGCTCGTGGCGCGCGATATCGCGGCGGGGCGGCAGTTGGTGGGGCGGGTCGCGCGGGTGCTCGGGATGGCGCTGGCGGCGGCGGTCGTGGCGCTCGGCCTTGGCTATGGCGCGTTGCTCGCCCCGCGCGACCCCTCCGGTCCTCTGGCGCAGTTCCTCGATAGCGCGGTCGCGACCGTCGTGCTCGTGGGGCTGGCGGCGAGGCTGGCCTTCGCGACCTCGCGCGGGCGACTCAGTGCGCGAGCGCTCGGCCCGATCCTCGTCACGCTCGTCGTCTTCGATCTCTTCTCCGCCACCGCGCCGGTCCCGCCGACGAACGATGACCCGCTCGCCAGCTTTCAACACGACGACGCGGCGGCGATCATCCGCGCCGCCGCGCCTGTCGGCCCGCTCCGGGTCGATCAGTCGAAGCTCGTCGAGACGGGGTGGCAGCCGTCCTGGGCGGCGACGGCGGGGCTGGAGAGTGTCAGCGGCACCTACGATCCGCTCGGCCTCGCCACCTACGCGCGCTACTGGGACGCCACGCGCCAGCGGCACGACTCGCCGCGCTACGATCTCCTCGGCATCCGCTACGTCCTGCTGCCGCCGAACGACAGCCCGGCGGGGGGGGCGAAGTTCCGCGAGGTCGGGCGCGGCAAGGACTTCGTCATCTACGAGAATACGACCGTCTTGCCGCGCGCCTTCCTCGTCGGCGGCGCGCAGCCGGTCGCCACGACGGAGGACGCCTGGACGGCGATCAACACGCAGGGCTTCGACCCGCGCGCGACCGCCTACCTCGGCACGCCCGCCGATGGCACCGACACGCCGCCCGCGCTGAACGCTGGTGCGCCGCAGGGCCAGGCGACCGTCATCCGCCCGGATGGCGACGAGTTGCGCGCGACCGTGGAGAGCGACCGCGACGCGATCCTTGTCTTCGGGGAGGTCGCTTATCCCGGCTGGCGCGCGACGATCGACGGCGCGGCGACCCCGCTCTACACCGCCGATTACCTCTTCCGTGCCGTGCGCGTCCCTGCGGGGCGGCACGACGTGCGCCTCACCTTCACGCCGCCTCTCTGGCGGCTGGGCTGGTTCATCGCCGGGGGGAGCGCGCTGATCGTCGCGGTGCTGCTGATCGCGCCGCCGCTCCTGCGTCGCCGCCGCCCCAAGGTCAGCGCGGGGCCGCGCAGGGGAGGGTGAGGCGGAGTTCGGTGCCGCCCCCTTGCGGCGCGTGGAGTTCCAGGGTGCCGCCGAGCACCGTCGCTCGCTCGCGGATGCCGGTCAGCCCGAAGCCACCGCCATCGCGCGGCCTCTCGTCCGTCTCGGCGGGGAGGCCGCGCCCATCGTCGGTGATGATCAGCTCGGTTGCGAGCGGGCCGAAGTGCAGTTGCAGTCCTACTGCATCATTCCTGAAGTACGGTGCAAATAGGAGGCCGCATATGTACTACAGTCGCTCGCTAATAGCGTAGGAACGGCGCGTTCTTTGATCTACACCGTATTTGAGGAACGATGCACTACATGGCTCGCGCCCGCGTGCTTGCGGATGTTGGTCAGCCCCTCTTGCGTCGCGCGATAGAGCGCCAACCCCGCCGCCTGCGAGCAGCGCGCCTCGTCCCCCTCGATCCGTAGTTCGATCGGAAGCCCGCTGTGTGCGCGGAACTCCGCCACCTGGCCCTCGATCGCGGCGCGGAGCGTCTGCCCTTCGAGCGCGCTAGGGCGGAGTGCCGCCACCGAGCGGCGCACATCGGCCAGCGCCTCGCTCGCCAGTCGCTTCGCCTCGCCGGTCGCGCGATCGGCGCGGGCGGGGTCGCGCTCGCGGAGGGCGAGGGCCGTTTCGAGTTGCACATTGACGATCGTCAGGTAGTGGCCGAGGCTATCGTGGATCTCGCGCGCGATCCGGTTGCGCTCCTCGGTCGTCGCCAGTTGCCCCGCCTGAGCGGCGTACTCTTGTAGCTGGCGATGCGCGGCGGTCAACTCGACCAGCAGCGCTTCCGAGCGCGCGCGCGCCTCCTGCTCCCGCTTCGCCAGTTGCGTCGTGCCGACGATGAAGCAGAGCCCTGCGATCCAGGGGAGGAGATGGACGTATTCCTGCGGCGCGCTCGTCCCGACCATCAGGAACATGACACCATAGACCGCGATCGCCGAGCCAAGCGCCGCGCCGATGCCGATACGCTGGCCGATCCCCCAGGCGTTGGCGACGACGACATAGAAGAGGAACGTGGTGATGAAATCGACGTGGGTGAGCCAGATCGCCCCGGTGGCGAGGGCGAGCCGTGCGGCGATGTAGAGGGCACCGTGTCCGCGTGAGGCGAACGCATCCTCGGTCCACTCGATCAGGATAAACGCGCCGATCACCCCGGTCCAGATCACGAGATGATCCGCTCCGAGCCCGCCCTGAACGGCCTGTAGAACGTGGAAGAGATACGCGGTGACGACCAGGATTCCTTCGATCAGCATAAATGTTTCGAGGCGTCCCTGGAAGAGTGGTATTCGCCACCCACCACGGTGATAAGGCAGCTTCAGCCTGCCACCACGCGCCATGCTGTCGCCGATCTTCTCTGTCGCCATCAAGCCCGCACCCCTCGCTCGCTATCCACGTTCTGCGACGAGTATAGGGGCTACATGTCGCGCCTGGGAGTGCCGAAAGGGGGAATCGGCGGGGCTGGAAAGCTTTCGCCGCTATGCCGATCGGCATACGGGGGGCGTAGGGGATCGGGTGGTGAGGTGACGCCTCACTGGTCGGGCGACTGGAGGAGGCCGCTCCGCAGGGCGTAGTGGACGAGATCGGCGCGACGCCGCAATCCGAGCTTCTGCATCACTCGCTCGCGATAGGTCTCGATCGTCTTGGGGCTGAGGATCAGGCGCTCGCCGATCTCCTGCGCGCTGTAGCCCTCCGCCGTCAGCGTCAACACCTGGCGCTCCCGCTCGGAGAGACCCTTCCCGCGCTCGCCGCCCTCGCGCCCGATGTAGTCGGAGAGGAGGAGGCGGGTCGCGCCGGGATAGAGGAAGACGTCGCCGCGCGCCACCGTGCGGATCGCGTCGAGCAGGTCGGTGTCGGCCTGGCTCTTCTGCACGTAGCCGGAGCCGCCCGCGCGCAGGACCGGCAACAGGTAGCGCTCCTCGGCGTGGACTGTCAGGATCAGGATCCGCGCGCGCAACTCGCGGTCGCGAATCCGCCGCGCCGCTTCGAGGCCATCGAGGCGGGGCATGGCGATGTCGAGGACGATCACGTCGGGATCGAGCGCGGCGGCACGCTCGACCGCCTCCTCGCCATCGGCGGCCTCGCCGACCACCTCGATATCCGGCTCGTTGCCGAGCAGCGCCCGCAACCCGGCGCGCAGGATACCGTGATCGTCCACCAGTAAGACGCGGATCGGTGCCTTCGTCTCCGCCTCGGTCATGATGCCACCCCCACCAGCGCATTCGTCGTCAGGGGGAGCCGCGCGCGGACGATCGTGCCGCCCCCCGGTCGTGTGTCGATGTCTAGCTTCCCGCCGACCAGGACCAGGCGCTCGCGCATCCCCAACAGGCCCAGACCCTGCCCGCTGGGTGTGGGGGTGGCGACGCTGCTGAGATCGAAGCCGCGCCCATCATCGCTGATCGTCGCCCAGACGACATCCCCCCAGCGCTCGAAGGTGACCGTGACCGCCCCCGCCTCCGCGTGCTTGGCGACGTTGCTGAGCGCCTCCTGCACGACGCGGTAGAGGACGAGTTCTCGCGTCGGATCGAGCCGCCCGGCGAAGTTCGTCTCGCGCACGGTGATCTGGAGGTCCGTGCGGGCGGCGGTATCCTGGGCGAAGGCGCGCACCGCCTCCACCAACCCCAAGTCGTCGAGGATCGTGGGGCGCAGCTCGCGCGCGAGGCGGCGGACGCCATCGAGGATCCGTGCGGTCGCGGCGCGCAACTCGGCGAAGCGCTCCCGCGTCTCCTGCGGTGCCCCGGCGGCGGCGAGGCGGATCTGCACCAGCAGGGCGGTCAATTCCTGCGCCGTCTCGTCGTGCAACTCGCGCGCGATCCGGCGGCGCTCCTCCTCCTGCGCGTCGAGGGTGCGCGACGAGAGGGCGGTGAGGGCGGCGCGGCTCTCCTCCTGGGCCGCGAGCATCGCGTTGAAGGCGTCGGTCAGCTGGCGGATCGTCGGGTCGCTGAGGAAGGAGTCGGGGGCGCGTCGCCCGTATTCGCCCCGGCGCACCGCGTTCGCCGTCCGTTCCAGGCGCACCAGCGGCAGGAAGGCGGCGCGCAGCACGATCGCGTTGACGATCAGGCTCAGCGCCGTCACCCCCGCCGCGAAACCCAAGAGGCCATTGGAGTCGAGCGGGCGTCCTTCCACCGCGACGCTGCGCGAGAGGGTCATCCCGACCAACACCGAGCCGAGGACGAGGAAGCCGTTCGCCAGGAGCACTTTCCAGAAGAGCGAGACCGCGCCGAGCGCCCGGAGCGCCCGTTCCGGCAGGACGGTGCGCGAGGGCGGCATTTCGACCAGGGGCAGATCGGACATGGCGGGCGATCCTCTCTGCGCCGCACGTCTGCGCGGCGCTGCGGTGGGCGTTAACCAAATGGTAGCATAGGCACGGCCCTGTGCCGCGCCGCGTGGCGTCAGGTGCGCGATCGAAGGGCGTAGGAAGGGGACGGGGATGGAACGGCAGCGCGTCGAGACGGGGACGATCTGGGAGGAACGTTTCGGCTATTCGCGCGCCGTGCGCGCCGGGAATCTCGTCTTCGTCTCCGGCACGACCGCGACCGATGATGACGGTGAACTGGTCGGGCGCGACGACCCCGAGGCGCAGATGCGCTTCATCATCGAGAAGATCGGGCGCGCGCTGGCGGCGGTCGGTGCGTCGTTGGCGGATGTGGTGCGGACGCGCGTGTACGTGGTTCGTGCCGACGATTGGGGGGCGGTCGGGCGCGCGCACCGCCACTACTTCGGCGCGATTCGCCCGGCGAACGCCCTCGTCGAGGTCAGCGCGCTCGTCGGGGATGGCTATCTGATCGAGGTCGAGGCCGACGCGGTGATCGGGTGAGTGTGGGCGGCGCTGTCAATGATCGGGGATCCATGCGGATCGCCTTCGTCACCACCAGCGGGATCAACCCGCTCTTCAAGAACTGGCCGGAATACATCCTGGCGCGGGCGCTGGTCGCGCGCGGGCATCAGGTCACGATCTACAAGTACGAGCCCGCCGGGAGCCCCGCGCGCGCGGTCATCGACGGGATCGAGGTGCGCCAGGTGACGCGCGGGCGGGGCGGGATCGCCCTCGATCTGCCGCGCCTCCTGCGCTCGGAGCCGCGCCCGGACGTGGTCAACATCTTCCATATCCGCAATTTGATCGCGTTCGAGGCGGCGCGTGTCTTCCGCAACTGGGGGGTGCCGATTGTCCACACGCCGGTCGGGCCGCTCCACGACGACTATCTGGTCGCCGACCGCGACGCGCCGATCGCCGCGCCGCCGCGCTACGACAACCCGATCTATACCGCGCCCCAATTGCTGCGCCGGATGATCCGCGAGCGCCGTCCGCGCCGGGTCCTCCGCAACTACCTGATCCACGCGCCGTTGCGCTGGGCCGACCGGCTGATCGCGATCTCGCACCACGAGCGCGAGACGTTGATCCGCATGGGCCTCCCGGCGGCGCGGATCGCCACCATCCCCCTCTGGATCGACGTGGCGCACGCCGCGACGCTGCCGCAGGAGCCGGTGGAACTCGGTCTGCCGCGCCCGATCCTCCTCTACGTGGGGCAGCTGAAGTATCGCAAGGGCTTCGATATCCTGGCCCGCGCGATGCCGCTCGTGCGCGAGCGTTACCCGTCCGCGTCGTTCGTCTTCGTCGGGCACAGCCCGCGCCAGCAGGCCGCGCTGGAAGCGATCGTGCGCGAGAACGGCACCGCCGATGCCCTGCATCTCCTGGGGCGTCCCGACCCCGCCGAGTTGCACCACCTCTATCGCGCCGCCGACGCGCTCGTCTTCCCCTCGCGCTACGAGGGCTTCGGGCTACCGCCGCTGGAAGCGATGTCGGCGGGGTGTCCGGTGATCACGACCGACGTGCCGGTGGTCAACGAATCGGTGCGGGACGGCGAGAATGGCCTGCTCGCCCCCTACGACGATCCCCCGAGCCTCGCCGCCGCGATCCTGCGCCTCCTCGGCGATCCCGCCCTGCGCGACCGCTTGATCGCCGGGGGCTACACGACGCTCACCGAGCGCTTCAATGGCGAGGTGCTGGTCGAGCAGATCATCGAGGTGTATCGGGAGTTGGTGAGACGTGAGACGTGAGAACAGCTTATAAGCGATTATTGAGTCTGCGTCACGATCGCCGCTGATAGCGAGATTCTCACGACTCGCGACTCACGACTCGCGACCCCTCCTCTTCCCGCCAACGCTCCTGCTGCCAGGACATCTCCCAGAAGGCCCACTCGTAGTGCGCGCTGATGCGGAAGATCTCGGCGAGGCGGGCGCGTCCGGCGTCGCCCGCCTGCGCGGCGAGCGCGTCGAAGGTGGCGATCAGACGCTCGACCAGTTCGTGATATTCCGCGCCCGCGTACATCCCGATCCACTCGGCATAGAGCGGCTGATCTGCATGCGTGCCAGTCGCCGCGAGGGTGCGCCCGATCTCACCGTACCCCCACTGGCAGGGGAGGAGCGCCGCGCCGATCTCGGTGATCGTCCCGGCATAGGCGACGGTCAGCAGGTGCCGGGTGTAGGCGTAGGTCGTCGGGGCGGCGGCGACGTGCGTCAACGCCTCCTCCGTGATCCCGAATTTCGCGGCATAGCCCCGGTGCAGCGCCATCTCGACGTTGAGCGTGGCGTGCAGGAGTTCGGCGAACTGCCCCATGCCGGGGAGATCGCGCCCCTTCGCCACGGCCAGCGCGAGCACACGGCTGTACCCTATCAAGAAGACATAATCTTGCTCGATGTAGAAACGGAAGCGCTCGACCGCGAGGGTGCCGTCGCCGATTCCGGTCACGAACGGGTGCGCCAGCACATCGGCGAAGAGCGAAGCGAAACGATTTTGGAGTTCGTGCGCGAAGCTCATGGGCCTCCTGCTGAGTAGGCGTAGTAGATCGAGTAGGCGAGTAGGCGAGTGAGGGAGAACCGGGACGGTATACGCGGCGGAAGTTGCGGGGTGAGAGCGATGTTAAGCTGTCGATGACAGAGGATAGAAGTATCTCCTCGGCTCCTTCTTCTACTCGCCTACTCGCCTACTCCGGCTACTATCCGCCCACTCCGCTTGCAACGTCTGCAACTCGCGCATCACGAAGTCGTGCTCAGCCTCGGGCGTGAGGCGGCGGCGGAGCGTTTCATCCACGATCTCTTCCACGCGCGCTAGCAGCTTTTCCACGACGCGCGGCGGGGCGAATTGCAGGATGCCGACCGCGTGGCGCAGCAGATGCGCCAGTTCGGGATGCCCGTCGAGCATCGCGTCGAGTTCGTCGGGGGAGAGTTCGGCGAGGCGTTTGGGGCGCTCCCCGCGCCGCTTGAACCAGTCGAGCATCGTATCCTGCTTTCCAGTCGCCGAGGGGCGTCGCGCACCATGCTACTATACGGGACGTAACGGCGGGTGACTACCGGACGCCGCGCGATCGGGCCGGGCAAGCGGCACGGAATCAGGAGCGAAACGTATGGAAACAGCGGATGTGCTCGTCGTTGGGGCGGGCGCGAACGGGAGCAGCACCGCCTTTCATCTGGCGCAGTTGGGCGCGGGTAAAGTCGTGGTCGTGGAGCAGGGGCATCTGGCGTTCGGCGCGAGCGGCAAGTCCGGCGCGCTGGTGCGGACGAGCTACGCCAACGAGCCCGAGACGCGCCTCGCGGTGGAGAGTATCAAATATTTCGCTAACTGGCAGGAGTTGGTCGGCGGCGACTGCGGCTTCCAGAAGATCGGCCTGCTGACCTTCACTGCGCCGGAGCACCGTGAGCGGCTGGAGGCGCGCGTGGCGATGCACCGCGAACTCGGTGTGGACGCGCAGATCATCTCCCCGGAGGCGGCGCAGGATCTCGACCCATCCCTCTACGTCGGCGATGTGGAGGTGGTCGAGTATGAGCCCGATTCCGGCTACGCCGACCCGAACGCCACCGTCTTCTCGTTCGCGCGCGCCGCGACCGCCAGGGGGGTCGAGTTCAAACTCGGCACTCGCGTGACGCGCATCCTCACCGAGGGGGACCGTGTGACCGGCGTGGAGACCTCGGCGGGGCCGATCGTGGCCCCGGTCGTGGTCGTCGCGGCGGGGGCGTGGGCGAACAGCCTCTTCGCGCCGCTCGGCATCGATCTCGGCCTGGTGCCGATCGAGGCGCAGGTGGTGGTTTTCCGCTGGGCGGCGGAGCGCTCGCCGCGCCACCTGACCTACATCGACAACATCAACCAGAGCTGGATGCGCCCGACCGATGGCAATTGCACCCTGATCGGCTCCGAGGGGGGCGTCAAGCGCAGCCCCGACCCCGACGCCTACCCGGAGATGGTGCGCGCCGAGTACGTGGCGCAGTGTCGCGCCGCGCTGGAGCAGCGCGTGCCCGCCATGCGGCAGAGCACGATGCGCGGCAACTGGGCCGGGATCCTGATGTTCAGCCCCGACTCGCGCCCGATCATCGACAAACTGCCACAGTACGACGGGCTCTTCTGCATGACCGGCGACAGCGGCACCTCGTTCAAGACGAGCCCGGCGATCGGGAAGTGCCTCGCGGAGTGGGTCACGCAGGGGCGCGCGACCACCGTCGATCTCACGCCGTTCCGCTCCACCCGCTTCGCCGAGGGGGGCAACTGGCACGACGAGTACGATTACGGCACCGATCGCAAGACGATCTCGCGCTGAACGCCCGGCGCGAGCCGTGCAAGTGCATGTGTGAAACAGGACGGCGACCGCAACGCGGTCGCCGTCTCGTTGGGAGGGGATCGGGAGAGGAGGGTTCGGTCGTCTATGTCGCGCGGGCGGGGGCTCGGCGCTGTTGTGCGAGCCGCCCGGCCCGGTTGTCTTCGCTTGATCGGGAGTGTAGCGGAGCAGCATAAAGGGGCGATGAAGGGCGCTGAAGCGGCGATGAGCGTTCCTTGACGCGCTCGCCACGCCCGCCCATACTCTGCGGCGCGCGTGCCTACGGTCGCGCGCCTATGCTCGACGTCGTGGACCCTTGTAGCCTCGGAGTGGAGCCGATGCGTGCGACGCGCCGCCGCGATCTCAGCGTGATCGGGCGGTTCCTGCCCCTGATCGTCGCGCTGCTCGGCGCGCTCGCCGCCGCGATCGGCGCGACCGCCCAGGCGTTGCCGTTGCCCTTCGCGATGATGGCGGTCTTCCTCTTCCTCGGCCTCCTCGCCACCGGGCGCGCGCGCGCCCGGCCCGCCCGTGGGGCGCTCTTCATCCTCCTCCTCGTCGCGGTGGTGGTCGGCGTCGTCTACGGCGGCTGACGCCCCTCCTCGCCCGTTTCGCCCCCACGGTTCGCCGCACGAATGGCGCGCTATCTGCTTGGCGGATGGTATAATTGCGGGTATCGCATCGAGAATTGCAGCCCCTGTGGGAGCGTGCCGACGCTGCGGAGCGGTAGGGCGGGGATGGCTGACGAGAATGACGGGCTGACCGAGCAGATCGCGTGGGACGGGCGGGCGCTGACGGTGACGTGGCTCGCGCCGCCGTTTCGCCCCGAGCCGCGATCGACGACGCAGGTGCTCGGGCTCTGCTTCACGCCCGCTGGTCAGATCCTCCTCGTGACGGGCGACCATGAAGCCTGGACATTGCCGGGCGGGCATCCCGAGCCGGGGGAGACGTTCGAGGCGACGTTGGAGCGCGAACTGCGCGAAGAAGGCTGCGCCCGCCTCGTCGCCTGCGAATATCTCGGCTGTCAGCGCGTCGAAGACCCCCAGCGTCCGGAAGGCCCGGATCGCTACTATCAGGTCCGCTACTGGGCGCGCATCGAACTCTACCCCTTCGCGCCGCGCTTCGAGACGGTCGCCCGCCAACTGGTCAGCCCAGCCACGTTCCTGACCACGCTCGCCTGGGGCGAGGCGGTGGCGGCGCGGCACATCCTGGACGCAGGACTCGGCCTGGAGCAACGGTACGACGCGCTGACGACGCGCGAATGATCCTTTCAGCGTATCTATATCGATCGCATCAGGCGCGACGATGGTGTCTGTCCCGGATCGGCCCCACACACCCGCTAACGCACAAGGAGCAACATGCCCAAAGCGACCTCCCAGTATGTATGCAGTAATTGCGGTTTCACCAGCACGAAATGGCACGGTCGCTGCCCGCAGTGCAATGAGTGGGAGACGATGACCGAGACGGCGCTCGCGCGTCCCGTCGCTGTTGGTTCCGGCGGGATGTCGGCGCTGTCGCGCGGGCGTCGCCCGGCGCTGGTCAAGCCGACGCCGATCGCGGACGTGAGCAGCAGCGGCCATGCCCGGCTGCACGTCCCGATCGCCGAGTTCAACCGGGTCGTGGGGGGCGGGTTGGTACCGGGGTCGCTGGTGTTGATCGGCGGCGATCCGGGGGTCGGGAAATGCCTGGCCGGGACGGAGCGCGTGCTCGATCCGAGCACTGGTGCCTTCCGCCCAATCGCCGCATGGCAGGGGACGACGTACCCGGTGGTATCACTCGACGAGGCAACGCACGCGCTCAGCCCGCGCGAGGTTACGGCGTTCCACGATCAGGGCGTACGCCCGATCGTCGAGGTGACGACCCGCCTGGGCCGCACCCTCCGCTGCACCCCGAGCCATCCCGTGTTCACCCCGGATGGATGGCGATCGATCGGTGAACTCCCGCCCGGCACGCGCATCGCCGCGCCGCGCTCCCTGCCCTTCTTCGGCACCGACGCACTGGCCGAGGATTCGGTCAGGCTGATGGCCTACATATTGTCCGATGGTTCGGCACACAGCCAGATCACGGTTACCAGCGCACTGCCCGAGGTTGCGGCGGATCTCGCCGGCATCGCCGCCCGCCTTGGGCTGGCCCTGCGCGTCTACGAGAAGGCACCAGGCGGCGCGAAAGACTACCGCTTCGTCTTGCCAGTTGGCGCGCGCGAACAAGCCCGACAAGAACTCGCGGCGGCGCTTCACCGCGTGCGCGATGAGACAAAGTTGAGTTGGGAAGGATGGGCAAGGGCCGCCGAGGTCAACCCCACCAAGCTCGATACCTGGCGGCGCGGCGACGCCGCGCCGAGTCTGACCGAGTTGCAACGCCTCGCGACTGCCGCTAGCGTGCCACTCGCCGCACTCGCGGCAGATGCGCGCGACCGTGCCGAGCAGACGACGAGCATCGCCCGGATGCTGGAAGAGGCCGGGCTGCGGTACACGACGGCAAAGACGAAGGCCGTCCCCGATGCCATCTTCTGCCTGCCGCGCACCCAACTCGCAGTCTTCCTCAAGATTCTGTTCAGTTGCGATGGGTCGGTCTACCTCACGGGACAAGGTACGCCAGCATTGTCCTACAGCACGATCAGCAAGCGCCTGGCGCACGATATCCAGCATTTGCTCCTCCGCTTCGGCTTCGTGGCGAAACTTCGCACCAAGCCGATGACCGTGAATGGCGCACCGTACATCGCCTACGAGTTGCAGATGCTCGGCGTGGCGGAGGTGCAACGCTTCCTGACCGAGATCGGCATCTGGGGTCGGCAGGAGGCGCGGGCGCGGATCGCCGAGATGCCGGTGCCGACGCTGACCTCGACCCACTTCGACACGGTGCCGACTGGCCCGTTCTTCTGGCAACATCTCGGCGAGGTCACCGAGGGGGTCTCCTTCAAGGTGATCTCGGCGCGCACCGGAATCACGATCCACAACCGCCGCCACGAGCGCCCGCTGACCAGGAAGCTCGTCGGCGCACTCGCCACGGCCTACCCCTCGCCGCATCTGCACGCGCTCGCCAACGGCGACATCTATTGGGACGAGATCGAGCGGGTCGTACCCGCTGGCGAGGAGGCAGTCTACGATCTCACGGTCCCCGGCGCGGCCAACTTCGTCGCCAACGATCTGATCGTCCACAACTCCACGCTGATCACCGACGTGGCGGCGCGGCTGGCCGGGGTTGCGGGCGGGGCGCTCTACGTCTCCGCCGAGGAGTCGGCGCAGCAGTTGAAGATGCGCCTCGATCGGTTGAAGCTGCCGACCGCCGGGCTGTCCGTCCTCTCGGAAACGAACCTCGATCTCGTCCTCGACGCCGCCGAAGAGACCCGGCCTGGCCTGTTGATCATCGACTCGATCCAGACGGTCTACCTGGAAGATGTCTCTTCCGCCGCCGGGAGTGTCAGTCAGGTGCGCGGCTGCACCGAGCGATTGATGCGCTGGGCCAAACCGGCGCAGGTGCCGGTGCTGATCGTCGGGCACGTCACCAAAGAGGGGGCGATCGCCGGGCCGCGTGTGCTGGAACACATGGTCGACGCGGTCCTCTATCTGGAAGGAGACCGCTTCGGGCAGTATCGGATCTTGCGCGCGGTCAAGAACCGCTTCGGCTCCACCAACGAGGTCGGCATCTTCGAGATGCGAGATAGCGGGATGCGCGAGGTATCCAACCCCTCGGAGGCGTTCTTGCAGGAGCGCGCCGAGAGTGTCGCGGGCTCGACCGTTGCGGTGACGATGGAGGGGACGCGCCCCCTGCTGGTGGAGGTGCAAGCGCTGACGTCGGTGACGCAGAACCCGATGCCGCGCCGCGCCGCCAACGGGGTCGACGCGACACGCTTGCAGATGCTCTCCGCCGTCCTCGGCAAGCGGGTGGGGCTGCCGCTCGGCGGGCAGGATCTCTTCGTTAACATCGTCGGCGGCCTGAAGGTGGACGAACCGGCGGTCGATCTGGCGGTGATCGGCGCGATCGCCTCGTCATTCCGGGACATCCCGATCGATGCGAACACGGTGATGATCGGCGAGGTCGGGCTTTCCGGTGAGCTGCGCTCGGTCGGGGAGCTGCCGCGCCGCCTGCAAGAGGCCGCGCGCCTCGGCTTCAGTCGGGCGATCGTCCCCGCCTACCGCCGCGACAGCCTGCCGAAGATCGATGGCCTGCTGATCAAGACGGCGCGCACCGTCGGCGAGGCGATCGCGCACGCCCTCGGCGGCGATGGCGGGCGCGGGGCCGGGGACGATGCTGGGGGCGGTCGTTCTCGTCCCGCTGCGGCCTTCGATGACGGCGACGAGGAGCCCATTCCCTCGCGAGCGTACCGGGACTAGTGGGTCAGCCAGCGAATAATTGACGATCAGTCGCCCTGCATCGACAGGATGGCGGCAACGATGGTGCGGCAAGCTGCCATGGCACGATCATCATTTATACGTCGCGTGACCCACTAGTCCCCTTTGGAATAGTACCTATTTAGGACCATCGTACCAGCCCACAGCGTTGCGTTGTCACGTAGCTGTCCAGTACGCTTGGGTAAGGAAATATCGTGCATCGGGGGTCCAGCGGGGGCTCTTGCGTGATGCGAAAGAGGTCAAGTCCGTAGTTAGAGGCATCCGTGGACTGCCCCCATTGCGCCAGACACATTTCGTTCGGAAAAGCGCGCTGCCCACACTGTGGTGCGGTCGTCGGCCCTCGCCCGATCCTCGGTAGCGCTGTGCTGCGACCGGATACCTTGCCGACTATCGGCGCGGCGCAAGGCTATCAGGAAGCGGCGCTGGTCGATCACGATCATGCCATGCGGCGCTTGCGAACGACCTGGCGCGCGGCACACGGTGGGCAGGGCCATCTCATCTCCCTTGTCGGCGAGAATGGCTCGGGGCGGTCGCGCCTGATCCGTGAGCTGAGTACGACGATCGATGAAGAAGTCCCCGACGGCTGTTGGCTGATCGGTCAGGCCCATTCCTATGCCACCTATCAGCCCCTCCACCTGCTCGCGGGGCTGCTCGCCCCCTGGGCCGAGGCCGGGACTGCGGGCGATGTGTGCGCGCAACTCACCACGGCGCTGATTGCGCTGGCCGATGGTGCCCCGGTGCAGGAGCGCTGGGCGCTGCTCGCCCTCGCGCGCGAGGTCCGCGATACGCAGGACCGCGCCGCGCTCGTCGCCCTGCCGCTCGCCGAGACAGTGGCGGGGGCGTTGCAACGTGTCATCGGCACCGCCCCGTTGATCCTCGTCCTCGAAGATCTGGAGTGGGCCGACGCGGCGAGCTTGCGGATCCTCGATAATCTGTTGCCGCGTTTGCTGGGCGGTGCGGCGCTGGTGGTCTATACCCATCACGCCGATTGGTCGCACGAGTGGCCGGACGTGCCGCGTCAGTCGCAGCTCTACCTCGGCGCGCTCTCGCACCCCAACAGCCGCCAGCTGATCCGCAATATCGCCGTCGGCCCGCTCGACCCGGTGATCGTGGAGGCATTGGCCGTGGGCGGGCATGGCAACCCACTCTTGCTGGAGCAGGCCACGCTGGCGACGGTCGAGGCGGCACTGGACGATCCGGCACTGCTGCCCGTGACCCTCCAGACGGCGATTCGCGCGCGGATCGCCACCTTGCCAGCCACCGCGCGGGAGGTCTTGCTCGCCGCTGCGGTGCTGGGCCAGCAATTTGCGTATCGTGCGCTGGCGATGCTCACCGAAGCGACGCTGCGCGAGCCGGGTTTGCTCGACGCCGCGCTGCGGGAATTGACGCGCCGCCGCCTTGTCGTACGCTGGCGCGATGGCGCGGAGGTCACCTATCGCTTCGCCCACGCGCTGATCCAGGAGGTCGCGTTCGGGACGCTCCCCGCCGCCCGGCGACAACGGTTGGAAGCGCGGATGGCCGATTGGCTGTTGACCGAAGGGGCGTTACAGCGGCGCGGGGCTGGCGGTGTCATCGGCGAACTCGATCGCCTGATCAGTCAGGTGCCGGTGGTGACCCCTACACCGGGGCGAGACGCGGTGCTCGACGCGCTGGTCGTTGAGCCGACCCGACCGCTCCCGACCGAGTTGCTCGCGCATGGCGATCCCCGGCGCGACGAGACGCTGGCACGGATCGTCCTCGCCGATCTGCCCGCCGAGCAACGGGCGAGCCTGGTGCTCTGCCTCGAACATGGCTACACCTACGCGCAGGCGGGGGAGATGCTCGGTCTTTCGCGCGAGGCGGTGCGGGATTATCTGCACGGCGCGCGCCAGATGTTCAAGCGCCTCGCGGATGCGCGACGGCTGGCGACCGCTGATGGGTCGGTGGAGAGGGTGCGATGAACTGCCAGCAGATCGACGCACTCATCTCGGCGTTGCTCGACAACGAACTCACCCCGGCGGAGCAGCGGACGGTGCAAGACCACCTGCGCGGCTGCGAAACCTGCTGGCAGACGCTCGCCGCCTATCAGGCGTTCAACAAGGCGGTGCTCGTCGCGCTGCCGACCCGCGAGGTAGCGAAGTCGGAGCGGGCCTGGTTGCCCCCCCTGACCTTCCCGCGTGTCGGAGCCGCCGTGCTGGCGTCCCTCACGCTCGGTGGTTCGGCCCTGCTCGGCTGGCTCAGCCTGAGTAACCGTCCCGCACCGAGTGGCGCGGGCATCACCGGGCCGGCCCCCACGACGATCATCGTTCCGGGCCTGCCGAGCCAGGTGGCGGCGAGCCAACTCATCAACAGCGGCGCGCTCGATAGCGCCGTGTCACGCGGTGTCGCCGCTATAACGACGGCGCAACGCCCGACGACACCCGCCGCGAGTCAGCCGACCACCGTCACCAATCCGACCACGCTCGATGCGCTGGCGAGCCTCGTTGCAGGGGCAGCGGCGAACAGCCCCGGTCGCGCGGTCACGGCGCAGGGCGGCACGACCGGCGATCCGGCGGGGGTGATCGGTAGGGCGCTCGGTAATCCGGGCGCGACAGCCGTCGGTGGGGACGCCCCGACGGGCGATGTCCCCCCGACGAACAACGCCGCGTCCGGCGCGGGCGCGGCGATCGGTGCCGCCGCATCTGGTACGGTCGCGCCGTCAACCTCGTCGTCTGGCAGCGGTGCCGCCACGCCGACGCCGGGTGCTGCCGCGAATACGCCGAATGGCGCGCAGCCTACGCCGGTCGCCACGCAACCGACGAATGGTGCGCCGCCGGTCGCCACGCAACCGCCGACCGGCGTGCCACCGGTCGCCACGCCGCCAGCGAACGGCGTGCCGCCGACTGCTACCCCGCAGTCGGCCCCCGAAACCGCGCCGCAGGCTCCGGCGGCGACCGCGACCGCGCCCATCATCGCCGCGAGCCCGACGCCGCAGTCTCCGATCGCGGCGAGCAATCCGCCGCCCGTCGCAACGCCGACACCGCGTGGTGCCGAGCCGACGATCGTCGCCGATGCCCCGGCACCACGCGGGACCGTCTCTGCGCCCGCGACGGCGACCCCGACACAGCCCGTCGCGGCGGTGACCGTCCCGACGCCGACGCCGGTCGTGACGGTGCCGACGGTGGCGGCGACGGCGTTGCCCGCGACCGCAGCGCTCCCCTCGGCTGCGCCCGCCTACCAGGCTCCGGCGGTGGCGACCGCCACCCCGACCGCCGCGCCGGGGCAGACGCCGACGGTCACGACCTCGCCGACGGTCGCGCCGACCGCCGTGCCGATCATCCCCGCCGCGCCGCCGAGTAAGACGACGACCGTGACGCCGGTGCCGACCGTGCTGCCGCCCGCCGAGACGAGCACCCCGGTGGCGAGTGTCACGCCGACCGTGACCGCGACGGTCGGGGCGACAGCGACGGTGACGGTGACGATCACGCCGAGCGTCACCCAGACGGCGACCACCGGCACACCGACGTCGATCGGGACGACTACCGCCACGCCGGGGCCAGGCGTGACCGCGACGCCGGTATCGAGCACCACGCCGACCGTGACAACGACGCCCGTGCCGAGCGCCACGCCGACCCGGACCCCGGTCCCGGCGAGCCCGACGCCGCAGCCGCGGCCAAGCCCGACGCCGACTGCCCCGCCCGCCCCGTCTCCCACGCCGACCACGAGCGGCGAGAAGGGGTCGAATGGCGGCGTGAAACCGTCCGCTTCGCCGCCCCGCCCGTAACCGCAGCAAACGCCGTCAATCGCCCCGCGCGACGCCTGTCGCGCGGGGCGGTTTCATTTCAGCCCTGGCGCGTCGTGAGGCGGAGCAATTCGTCCGCCAGGTGCCCCGCCGCATCGACCGGCGCTTGCGTGCGCGCGGCGGCACCCATCAGCGTCAGCGCCGCGCGATTGTCCGGCGCGAGCAGCGCCGTGATCTCCGCCAGCAGCCGCGCCGGCGTCAGGGCGGTCTCCGGCAGCAGGATGGCACCGCCAGCGTCGGCGAGGAGGCGGGCATTCTTCGTCTGCTCGTCGCCGCCGGTGCCGGGCAGGGGGATCAGGATGGCGGGCTTGCCGAGCGCCGCCAGCTCGGCGACCGTCCCCGCCCCCGCCCGCCCGACGACCAGCGCGGCCAGGGCGTAGATGTGCGGCAACTCCGGCCCGATGAACTCCCGTACCACGTAGCGTGCCCGTGCCTCCGCCGGGAGCGCGGCGACCCGCGCCCTGAGATCGGCCAGCGTCGGCGCGACCGGTTGGGTGCCGCGCGAGTGGATGACCTGATAGCGCGCGAGGAGTTCGGGGAGGATCGCCGCGACCGCCTCGTTGATCGCCTGTGCCCCCAGCGCCCCACCGGTGATGTAGATGGTCGGCAGCGCCGGATCGAGATCGAGGAGCCGCGCCCCTTCGGCGGGGTCACCGCGCAGGATTTCGTCGCGCACCGGGTTGCCGGTGACGACCACGCGCTTCGCCGTCGGCGGCACGAAGGCGCGCGATGACTCGTAGGGGAGGGCGACGACCGTGGCGAAACGGAGGTTGATCCGGTTGGCGAGCCCGAATTGCGCCGTCTGTTCGTGGGTCAGGACCGGGCGGCGCAGCGCCCACCCCGCCGCGACGGTCGGGACGCTGACGAACCCGCCGGTGCTGAAGATGATCTCGGGGCGGAAGCGGCGGAGGATCGCCAGCGCCTGCGCCGTGCCGACCGGGATACGCCCGAAGTCGATCAGGTTCTCGATCGAGAGGTAGCGCCGCAGCTTCCCGGCCTGGATCGCGCGGAAGGGGATCCCTCGCTCGGCGGCCATGCGCCCCTCGATCCCGCCGCTCGACCCGATCCAGAGGAGTTCGAGCGGGGCCACACCCCGCGCGCGCAGCGCCGCGATCGTGGCGAGCGCCGGCGTGACGTGGCCGCCGGTGCCACCTCCGGCGATTACGATCCGCATCCCTGTCCCCCTCGCATGGCCCCCCGCTATCGCCGCTGCTTATGCCACTGCATTGTATGGAAGGCCCGCCTCTATGGCCTGTGAATTGCGTGATGTGGTCGCACCTTGACGGTGCCTCGTCATCGTTTTCGTCAGCAGTATGCTATAGTATCGCGCCCGGATGCGACAAAGTAGCGTTAGCGGCCACCCCGGCGCAGCAGAAAGGAACAGACATGGCCCTCTCGGCCAAATTGCAGCAAACGTATCGCGAGCGCCTGGAACAGGAGCACGCCAGCGTGCAGACCGAGATCGAGAATCTCGGCAACGAGGTGGCGATCCTCGGCGAGGATCAGCAGGTCGAAGGGAGCTTCGGCAACCACGATGCGGATAACGCGACCGATGTGATGGAACAGCAGCGTAACATGGCGCTGATGAACATGCTGGAAGAGCGCCAGCGCGACATCGATCGGGCGCTGGCACGCCTCGATGCGGGGAAGTACGGGATCTGTGAGCGCTGCGGCAAGGCGATCGCCCCGGAGCGTCTCGAAGCACTCCCGTTCGTGACCCTCTGCATCGACGATCAGGAGATCGAAGATCAGCAGCACCGCCAGAACATGCAGTGATGACAGCATCGGAGCTCCCCGCCGCCGATGCCTTGTGGTCGGAGGATGACGAATCGCGCCGCGAGACATTCGTGGTGGATGCCCCTGAAGAGGGGCAGCGCCTCGACCGCCTCCTCGCCGAGCGCTTGTCCGAGATCAGCCGCTCCTACGTACAGTCGCTGATCGATGATGGCTACGTCGCGGTCGATGGGCGCACCCGCAAAGCGAGCTACCGGGTCCATGCTGGCGAGACGCTCGCGGTCCTGATCCCGCCACCCACCCCGATCGACCCGGAGCCCGAGGCGATCCCCCTGACGATCGTCTACGAGGACGCCGACGTGCTGGTGATCGATAAGCCCGCCGGGATGGTCACGCACCCCGCGCCGGGCCACGAGCATGGCACGGTCGTCAATGCGGTGCTAGCGCATGCGCCCGAGGTTCATATCAATGGCTCGATCCGTCCCGGTATCGTGCATCGCCTCGACAAGGACACCTCCGGCCTCTTGATCGTTGCCAAGCACGAGCGGGCGCTCGCGCTCCTCGCGGCGCAGTTCCAGGAGCGGCGGACGGTTAAGCGCTATATCGCGCTGGTCGATGGCGAGATCGAACCCGATGAGGGGACGATCGATGTGCCGATCGGACGCGATCCGCGCGCGCGGCAACGGATGGCCGCGATCCGCGAGGGGCGCTCGGCGATCAGCCACTTCGCGGTACGGGACCGCTTCGTCGGGTATACGCTGGCCGATGTGCGGATCGAGACGGGGCGGACGCACCAGATCCGCGTGCATCTCGCCTTTATCGGTCACCCGGTCACCGGCGATGTCGTCTACGGCGAGCCGCGTGTGGCGGCGCGTCTGCCGCTCGGTCGCCAATTCCTCCACGCCGCCGGATTGGGCCTCACCCTGCCGAATGGCGAGTGGCACGATTTCACCGCGTCGCTACCCGTCGAATTGGAAGAGACGTTGGCGATCCTCCGCGCGGAAGTCGCGGCGGATCGGCCACTGGCGTGAGAGGCCGTGGCCGCGTGAGGCGGCTGCGCGGCGCGAGAGGGTGATGGAGTTCGACGCGGCCCGGGCGATAACCGAGACCTTCTTCGCGGCGGCGCTCGCGGCGGTTGATGTGCGCGCGGCGGTCGCGCGCGCGCTGCATATCGAGGCCGGTGTTCTGACGATCCCCGCCGTCGGCCTCGTGCGACCGCTGGCGGACCTCGACCGGATCATCGTCGTGGCGGTCGGCAAGGCCGCCGGGGCGATGGCGGCGGAGGCCGAAGCGATCCTCGGTGACCACATCACCGCCGGGCTGGCGTTGACGAAGCACGGTCACGGCGGGGCCACGCGCCGGATACCGTTGCGCGAGGGGGGGCACCCGACGCCGGACGAGGCCGGGCTGGCCGCGACCGGCGAGTTGCGCGCCCTGCTCCACGATCTACGCCCCACCGATCTCGTCCTCTGCCTGATCTCCGGCGGCGGCTCCGCCCTGCTCACCGCCCCAGCACCGCCCCTCACCCTCGCCGATCTGCGCGCCACGACCGGCCTGCTGCTGGCGGCGGGCGCGAACATCAACGAGTTGAACGCCGTGCGGAAACACCTGGAGACGCTGAAGGGGGGCGGATTGGCGCGCGCCGCCGCCCCGGCCCGGGTGGTCGCCCTGGTGATCTCCGATGTCCTCGGCGACCCGCTGGACGTGATCGCCTCCGGCCCCTGCACCGGCGATACCACCACCTTCGCGGACGCCTGGGCGGTCGTGGATCGCCGTGGCCTGCTCGGCCAACTCCCGGCAGCGGTCGTCGCGCATCTGCACGCAGGGCTGAGCGGGGCGATCCCGGAGACGCCGCAACCGGACGATCCGCTCTTCGCGCACGTCAGCGCGGCGACGATCGCCAATCTGCCGCGCGCCGCCGAAGCCGCCGCCGCCCGCGCCGCCGCGCTCGGCTGGCGGCCCGCGATCATCGATCTGACGATCGAGGGCGAGGCGCGCGAGGTGGCGAAGGGGCTCGTCGCGCGCCTGCTGGCGTTGCCCGCCGGAGAGCGGCACTGCCTGATCGGTGGCGGCGAGACGACCGTGACGGTGCGCGGGGATGGCGTGGGCGGTCGAAACACCGAACTCGCGCTGGCGGCGGCCCTCCTCTTCGATGGCACGCCCGGCTGCGCGCTCGCCTCCCTCAGCACCGATGGCGACGATGGCCCGACCGGGGCGGCGGGTGCCTTCGCCACCGGGGCGACCGTCGCGCGGGGTCGCGCGTTCGGCCTCGCCGCCGCCGACTCCCTGGCACGCAACGATAGCGCGAGTTACTTCCGCGCGGTCGGCGGGCTCGTCGTCACCGGCCCGACGCGCACCAATGTGGCCGACGTATATTTCCTGCTGCGGGAATGAGCGACGCGGAGAGGGGTGAGCGGCGGGCATGGGCGGCGACGAGCAGACCGAGGTGTTGACTGGCGATCCTGAAAGGACTGAAGCGGCGACGCCGCGACCCCTGCCCACCCTGGCGCTCTCCACCGGTTCCTTGTACAACTACGGCCTCAATCGAGCCTGGGAGTTCGCGGCGGAGGCGGGCTTCGACGCGGTCGAGGTCATGATCGATAGTCGCTGGGACAGCCGCCAGCCGGCCTACCTCCGCACCTTGGCCGCAGCCACCGGCCTGCCGGTCGCCGCGTTGCACACACCGTTCCGCCCGATCGCCGGATTCGGCGACGATTACCCGGCCTGCATCCGCAGCGCGCTCGCGCTCGGGGGTGAGGTTGGCGCGCAGGCGGTCGTGGCGCACCCGGAACTCGCCAACGGCACCGATTACACGAATCTGCTGATCAAGCACTACGCGGAATGGCATACGCCCGGTGGGCCGATCCTCGGCATCGAGAATATGCCGCTGGCGCTGGTCAACAAGAAACCGAAATACCACACGCACACGATCGATCGGGTCGCCAAATTTCCCGGTGTCACCCTCGATACCGCGCACTTCGCCACGGCGGGCGTCGATATCCTCACCGCATTCGAGGCGCTACGCGACGAGGTGCGGCACATTCACCTCTCCGACTTCGCCGACGGGCGCGAGCATCGGGTGCCGGGACGGGGCGAACTCCCGCTCGATCTCTTCCTCCTGGCCCTCACGGAGGCGGGATACGCGCGGGTGATCACCGTCGAGCTGGTGCCGGATGCGCTCGAAGCGGGCGACGACAACGAGATCCGTGCGCGCCTGCGCGAGACGGTCGCCTTCTGCCACGCGAATGGACCCTGGTCGCCGGAGTTCGCCGGGTGAGGTTCTTGTAGCTCCCTCGGAAGCTTCCCTCGAAGAGCGGGCTGCCGATGAGTTCGGCAGCCCGCATGCTGTTGTGTCGCCGTTGCGGCTCGCTCAGTGCTTCTCGCTGAGGGCGTAGGTGTAGCGCCCGGTGTCGTAGCGGACCAGATAGTGCTTATCGTCGGCGCTGAACCAGAGGGTCTGTGTCGCTTCCACCCCTTCGTACTGCGCCACGACCTTCCAGCAGGTGAAGGCGCCCGCCGGGGTCGTGATCTGCTCCTGGCCGGTCACCGTCACGACGGTGTTGATGGCGGCGGGATTCCCCTGCGAGGGGACGACCGCGAGTGCCCCCTGATACCCCTGTGCGAAAGGGAGGGCACGCAGGATGATCAGGTATTGATCGTTCATGTAATAGGGATCCTGGAGGGTGAGCTGATTGCGCGTCGTGCCGTTCCGGTCAATCACCTGGACGGTCGCGCCGCCGGAGTGGAACTCGGACTGGATGTCGATCGTCCCCTGCGCCGTGACGATCGAGCGCACCTCGCTGGTCGGGGCGAAGGTGGTGCCGTTGAAGCCGAGTTGGAAGCGATCCTGCGTGCTCCTGACCGTCAGGTTGGCGCTGACCGTCGCCGCCTCGAACTCGCCGCCGATCGTATACGTCGCATTGCCCGCCGCTTGCCCGTCGCTCGTCGTCGTCACGACATAAGCGGTGCGCTCGCCCTGGGTCCACGGAGCCTTGGCGAATGTGACCCGCGCGGCGGCGGGCAGCACGCCCGGCGTCCCGCTCGCTACCGGGCTCGCCCCGGTCGTGGCGGTACGGGTCGCGGCGACGCTGCGTGTGGTGAGGGTGCCGGTCGGTGGGGGGATCGCCGCGCCGACCGTCGGGATCTTCGTCGCCCCTGCGGGGGTGCCGCCCAATATCTCGAAAGTGGGGAGGGCGTTGCCCTCGCTCGTCGGCAACACAGCGCCACCGGGCGCGGTGTTGCTCGTCGCCGGGGCGCTCCCGCCGCACGCCGTCAGGCAGGCCAGGAGCCCCACCACGATCGCCATTCGCTTCCGCATCGAACCTCGCTTCGTCTCATGCGCCCTGCGGGCCGTGCGACCACGCGCCCTGTCCGTACAAACACAGCCTACGCCATGCCCCGCCGCCCCTGCAACCTACCTCCTGTCTCCTGACTCTCGGGCGCCGACCACCGTTACTGCCACCAAAGCTCTGTCTACCCACCGCACTTTTTCCTGATGCCCGGCGATTGCCCCACGGTTACTGGTATCATGCCCGCGCCCGCGACAGGCGGGCGTGGGCAATGAAGGAGGGCTAGACGTGACCGCGAAGATCTCGCTCTTCGATGCGGCGTGGGAGCTCGGCCCGACGGTGGTGGCCGACCGCCGCTATCTGCACCAGCACCCCGAGTTGGGGATGCAGGAGGAGAATACCGCGCGTTTCGTCGCCGAGAAGCTGCGCGACCTCGGCATCGCGACGACGGTCGGCATCGCCAACACCGGGGTGCTCGGCCTGTTGCACGGCGCGCATCCCGGCAAGACCGTGCTGCTGCGCGCCGACATGGATGCGTTGCCGATCGAGGAGCTGAACGACGTGCCCTACAAGTCGCAGAATCCGGGTGTGATGCATGCGTGCGGCCACGACGCGCACACCGCGATGCTCCTCGGCGTGGCGCGGCTCCTCAGCGAGCGACGCGACGATCTTCACGGCACGGTTAAGTTCGCCTTCCAACCGGCGGAGGAATCGGTCGGTGGGGCGGAGCCGATGATCGCCGCCGGGGTGATGGAGCATCCCCATGTGGACGCGGCCTTCGGCGTCCACATCGCCCAGGATCTGCCGGTGGGGACGATCGGGGTCGGCGCGGGGCCGGCCAACGCCGCCGTCGATGAAGCGACCATCACGATCAAGGGGTTAGGGGGCCACGCCGCGCGCCCGCAGATGGCGGTGGACCCGATCCTGATCGCCGCGCAGTGTATCACCGCGCTCCAGACGCTCGTCAGCCGGGAGATCAATCCGCTCCGTTCGGCGGTGGTCACGGTCGGGGCGTTGCACGCCGGGACCGTCTCCAACATCATCCCCGAGGAGTGCGAACTGCGCGTCACCATCCGCACCAGCGACGAGGAGACGCGAGGGCAGCTCTCCGAGCGGATCCCGGCGCTGACGAAGGGGATCACGGCGGCGATGCGCGGCAGCGCCGAGGTAGAGTACACCTTCGGCTACCCGGTGCTGGTCAACGACGCGGCGATGACCGACCTGGTGCGCGAGGTGGCGCGGGAGTTGATCGGGGCGGACAAGGTCCACGAGCGGGAGATGGGGATGGGCGCGGAGGATATGGCGTACTTTCTGCAAGCCGCGCCAGGCTGCTTCTTCCGCATCGGCTCGCGCAACGAGGAGCGAGGGCTGACCTACGGCCATCACCACCCGCGCTTCGACATCGACGACGAGGGCGCGTTGCCGGTCGGGGTGGCGGCGGTCACGGCGGTGACGCTCCGCTACCTGAACGGGGCCGAGTAGCGGCGAGACGACCAGGATGGAAGGGGGCGGAGGGGCGCGCTCCTTGCTCGCCCCGTAGCGCTCCGGCGGGGCGAGCGTCTCCTGGGCGTGGTGTTCGTATGGTACGGTAGGTGCGATCGTCAACCATCGATCGCACGTCAGCGATGGGTCGTCCACGGGGGGGAAACCGTCATGTCGGAGCGATCGACGAACAGCACCTCGGAGGCTGATGATCAGGCGCGAAGCTGGCTGTTACGGGTCTTCCCCCAGCTCCCGGAGCAGGATTTAAGGGCCTTCCTCTTCAGTATGTCCGGGCAGGAGCCGTATACGCTCGGCCCCGACTCGCACCCCCAGGATGGCGTGCCGCAGGGGCGTGTGATCCAATACCACTGGCGCAGCGAGCGGATCTATCCCGGCACGGAACGCGATTACTGGCTCTACGTCCCGGCGCAATACCGCGACACGGAACCGGCCTGCCTGATGGTCTTCCAGGATGGCGGGCGCTATGTCGGCTCGGAGGTCAATGTGCCGACCGTGTTCGACAATCTGATCGCTGCAAGGGCCATACCGGTGACGATCGGCCTCTTCGTCAACTCGGGCGATACCGGACCGGGCGATCTGCTCTACGGTGGGACGAGCAATCGCGGCTTCGAGTACGACTCGCTGGGGGATGCCTATGCGCGCTTCCTCCTCGAAGAGGTGATCCCGGAGATCGCGAAGGGCTATACCCTGACCGCTGATCCCGCCGGGCGGGCGATCTGTGGGATGAGTTCCGGCGGCATCTGCGCCTTCACCGTGGCCTGGGAGCGCCCCGACGCCTTCGGGAAGGTCGTGAGCCACTGCGGGAGCTTTACGAGCATGCGCGGGGGGAATGCCTATCCCGCGCTGATCCGCAGGATCGAGGCGAAGCCGATCCGGGTCTTCCTGCAAACAGGCGCGCACGATCTCGACGTGATGTATGGCAACTGGCCGATCGCGAACCGAGATATGGCGACCGCGCTGGCGTATCGGGGCTACGATCACGAATTTGTTTTCGGAGAGGGCGGGCATACGCTCGGCCATGCCGGGGCAAGCTTCCCCGATACTATGCGCTGGCTCTGGCGCGATTATCCCGCCCGCGCGTGAGGCGGGGCTTTCGCGGAGAAGAAGCGGGCAATTGCCCCGCCCCTCGCGGTATCGTGAGCACGCGGTGCGGTCAGTTCTCCGTCGGTGGGGCGGGGCCGCTGCCCGCGCGCCCGCGCCCGCGCGAACCGGAACGGCGGCGGCTGCGCTCCGGCTCCTTGTCATCGGCGGTTCTTTCGGGGGCACGCTCGGCGGGGCGCGAACGCCCCTCGCTGGAACGCTCCTGGGGGCGAGGTCGCCCTTCATCGGCGCGGCGACGCCCCTCCCCGGCTGGCCGCTCGCCACCGCGCGGACGGCCCTCGGAGGGGGCGATGCTGATAGGGCGATCGCCGCCATCGCCCCCTCCGAGGAAGGCTTTAAGCGTCGGATACGGTTTGCGTGCGAGCGCGAACGCCTCGCGCGCAACAGCTACGTCGGTTACCTCGGCACTGCCGTGATAGCCGCTCTCATCGTTTGTGGGCACCACGATCAGCGTCGTGGCTTCCTCGCCGAGCGCTCGACGGAAGCTCTCCAGCACGCGCGGCGCGCCATCGCCGCGCAAGGAGAGGAAAATCGTCGGCATGACGCCTCCTGCCCCCTGGACTGACTTAGCGGGTCGCTGCGGCGCGCTGAGCCTCACGCGCGGCCTTGCGGCGCTTCTTGCGCTCGCTGGCCTTCACCTTGGCGCGGGCGGCCTCACCCTTGGAGAGGTAGTGGCGCTTGCGCTTCGCCTCGCCCAAAATGCCCGACTTGATGATGGTGCGCCCGAAGCGGCGCAGCATCGCCTCGAAACTTTCGCCCGGCTGCTGATCAACCTGCATTGGGTCTCGTCCCTCCTCGCCTCACGCTCGATTCCATTGGCCGCGCGCCCGAAGATTCGGGCGTAAAAAACACGATACGACACGCCGCAGCGCGGCGCGTCCGCCAATTATCGCACATCGCGCGCGCGCTGTGCAGCCCCCGGGGTGACAGCGCGCCAAATCCGGCTCCGGTGCGTCCGATCTTGCCGGGCTGGGTATACTGTACGGTGGGGCCGGTCCCTTTCACTATTGCTATGCCCGTCAGGGGTCCAGATGGTTGCGTTTCCTTCACTCGCCACACTGATCAGCCTCGCCTGCGCCATCCTGGCGACGCGGCGCTACGTCGCGCGCCACCGCGCCTACGAGCTGAGTTGGGCGATCGCCTTCGGCTTCTTCGCGCTCGGGGCCGGCGCGGCGACCGTCGGCTATCTGGTCGGCTGGACGCCCCTGCTCGTCCGGCTCTTCTACGCTTCCGGCGCGATCCTCACCACGGCGTTCCTCGGCTTCGGCTCGCTCTATCTGCTCCTCGGCACGCGCCTCGACCGCTGGGGGCCGGGGGCGATGATGATCGTCACCGCGTTCACTTTCGCCTCGGTCTTCAACACGGCGGTCGATCCGGTGCGTCTCGGCGAGGCCTGGTACGCCCTCCAGACGGCGGGGACACCGACAAAGTTCCTGGCGATCGTGGCAAATATCTTCGGCGCGACCGTGGTTGTCGGCGGGGCGCTCTACTCCGTGTCGGTCGGTCTGCGGCGCGGGATGCCGCGCGAGCGGGCCTTCGGCGTATTGCTGATCGCTATCGGGACGCTCGTCGTGGCGAGCGGCAGTTCGCTGATTCGCCTCATGGGCGATACCGCTTTCCTTTTCGCCGCGATGGCCCCCGGTGTGGCGATCATCATGGCGGGCTATCTGCTGGCGAATCGCGCGCCACGGCTGGATACGCTGGCCGTCGTCGCCACCGCGCGCCCTGGCCCCGCCCTCGCGATCGTCGGTGCTGGCGCGGATCGCGCTGCGGGCAACGGCTATCATCCCGCCACCCTGTCGGCACCGGTGGCAGCCCCGGTCGGTGCGGTCGTCACCTTGCCGCCGCGAGCGCGGCGTGCGGCTCCTGCGGTCGCCGGGCGCGACACCCCCGCGCCCGCGCTGGCGGCGCGCGTCCTCGGCCCGGACGATGCCGCCGCCGTGCGTGCGGTCGCCGCGCAGGGCGATTGGCCCTCCGCGCTCCTCGCGGGACTGCCCTATCTGCGTGACGCGGCGCTCGCGGCGGAACTCGGTGGGGATGCGGCGCTGTGGCTGGGGCTCGTGCGGGAGGGCGCGATCGTGGCCGTCGCGCGGGTGCTGCCCGGCAGCGCGCCCGCCGCGCGCCACACCGCACACCTCGATTTCCTCCTCGCGCCCGATGCGGCGCTGACCGCCGTGCTCCTCGGCGCGGTACTCACCTGGGCGGACGATCATCTCGGCCTGGCCCGCCTCTCCGCCTGGACTTGGCCCGACGACGAGTGCGGGCTTGCGGCGCTCGCCGCGCGGGGCTTCGCGCGCGAAGGCACCCTGCGCGCGGCCCTCTTCACCGGCGGGGCGCGGCGTGATGTGACGGCGCTCGCAAGGCTCGCTGACGAGCCGACGGTAACGTGAGCCGCTGTCAGGGTATATCTCTTGCGTAGGGGCGGGATGTCGCGCGCCCTTGCTCTGCTGGGGGGCGGCTGTTTTACTCCCTGGCGCGCTTCCCCTGCGGGAACCTTTGCCACCGGGGCATCGTTGTACACACGCCCTCATGCGATGGCGGTTAGCCGCGCCTGCCGGCGTCGTAGCGACGCCCCGCCGGGTTTTGGCTGGATTGAAAGATAGGATGTTGATGGATACACCCGGCACTAGAGACTGGCGCGCGCGCGCCGAGGATCGCTTCCCCGCGCCGCTGCTGCGCCTGGTCTCCCCCGAGATGCTGCGTTTCGTTCGCTTCGGACTGGTTGGCGGGAGCGGGGTGCTGGTGAACTCCCTCACCCTCTACCTGCTCCACGACGAACTCGGCTTCGCGCTGACGCGCTCGATGGTCGTGGCGATCACCCTCGCGATTCTGAATAATTTCATGTGGAATAACTTCTGGACCTTCAAGACGAGCGGGATCCAGTCGCGGCGCCTGATCCAGTTCGTCATCATTTCGCTGATCGGCATGGTGGTGAACTTGATCGTCGCCAACATCCTCGTCGCACAGGGGATGCACTACGCCGTGGCGAACCTTGTCGGCATCGCGCTCGCGACCGCCTGGAACTTCTACGCGAATGCCCGCTGGACGTGGGGTAGTGAACCGCTCGTCTGAGCGGCGCCGCTCAGGATAGAGCGGCGGCGAGTGGTGGGGGGGGGGGGGGGGGGGCCGCCCC
>JAABUU010000916.1_pt1 | contig 57543 bp, 54 predicted proteins | sample 5559301 | NCBI WGS metagenome assembly JAABUU01 (sample SAMN10711884, study PRJNA513360) | rock metagenome | isolation source: Antarctica rocks | place: Antarctica: Victoria Land, Richard Nunatak white
TGACAATCGCCGCACGGTCCACCAAGCGTTGTTCGGAAGAACTCGCCCGAACGATGCGCCGCAGTTCGCGGCGCTCCTCGTCCGTCATGGTAATCATCGTAGCGATGCGACTCATGGTTTATTCTAGCATAAATACGGTTATTTGTGTCACTAAGCACTAGTCCGAAGCGCTCGGACTGCGCTGGGCCGACGTCTCCGACGACGCAGTTATCGTCCGCGGCAAGCTCGACGAGCATAGCCGCACGGTCGAGGCGCCGAAGACCGCGCGGAGCCGCCGCCGCGTCGACCTCCCGAGCGTCGTCGCCGATGCGCTCGAGACGCATCGCTCGCGCATGCGGGCCGCCGAGCGCCGGAGCGTCTCGGGAAGCGCTTTCGTGTTCGTGAACGAGGCGGGGAGGCCGATCGTCGCGAGCAATCTGCGGCGCGCCTGGCGGATCTTGCGCGCCCGGCTCGACCTCCCGCCGATCCGCTTCTACGATCTGCGCCATGCGCACGCGACCGCGCTCGCCGTTGCCGGCGTGCATCCGGCGGCGGTCTCCGCGCGGCTTGGTCATGCGAGCACCCGCCTGACGCTCGACACCTACTCGCACGTGATGCCGGCGATGAGCGACGCCGCGGTCCCGGCCTCAGCCGCGCTTTTCGAGAAGCCCGTTCCCCCCAAAACTCGCCCCAAGTCGCTAGGGAAAACGCGCCGAAACACGCCCTAGAGCGCGTTCAGACTCCGGATGAACCCTCGCCGGTCATCCTGTGATGGAGAACGCGTTAAAGCGCCCGGGACACGGCCGTGCTCGACGCCGCCGCGCTCGCGCCTGGGTTACGATGAGGGACGAGTGAAATATCGAGAGATCGTCAAAATGATCGAACGCGACGGCTGGACTCTCAAGCGGGTGCGCGGGTCTCACCGACACTATAGCCATCCGACGAAACCTGGCATCGTAACCGTTGCCGGGCACCTCATGAGCAATGATGTGCCGCCTGGACTCGTTAACTCCATTCTCAAAAAGGCAGGGTTGAAGTGAACGACTACGTTGCGATTCTCGAGCCGGCCCCAGACGGGACTTGGGGCGCGTACGTCCCTGACCTACCCGGCTGCACCAGCGGCGGCACAACGCGCGATGAAGCTACTCGCAATATTCGCGAAGCGATTACCGGACACATCGAGCTTTTACGTGACACCGGCCAAGCCGTTCCAGCACCTGTTTCTGCTGCGGAGCTCGTTCATATCGCCTGAGACCAAGCGCCGGCTACCAAGGCGCCGAAGGCGACCAGAAAGCGCGAAGGTGGCGGTGACGCGTCGCCCATCCGGCGGTCTCCGCGCGGCGCGGCCATGCCAGCACCCGCCTGACGCTCGACACGTACTCGCACTGATGCCGGCGATGAGCGACGCCGCGGTTCGGAGCTCAGCCGCACTTTTCGAGAAGCCCGTTCCCCCCAAAACTCCCTCCAAGCCGTAAAAACGTAAAGCGCCGAAATAAACAAAACCCTTACGTGGTAAGGGTTTGCACTGAGCCGACGAGCAGACTTGAACTGCTGACCTGCTGATTACGAATCAGCTGCTCTACCAACTGAGCTACGTCGGCACTCCGCACGCCATCTGCGCGACGGCCGTACGTTGGACGCGCCGGGCGGGAAAGCCTGCGCGGGCTCACCGGCCGCGAACGCGATCTCGCAGTCGGGCCGTGCGGCACGACGATGGTAGTCGCGACGGCGACGAGCGGCACGAACGTGAGCGCGAACCAACGCAGCGGTGCCGCCGCGCTCAGGCAGGGTGCGCGTCTTCGTGCTGCAGCTTCGTCGCCTCGTGCGACATCACGAAGAGCGGCGACCGCGTGTACGCCGATTCGCCCTCGGCGCCCGTCGTGCGCTCGGGTTCCTCGCGCCGATGCCCGGCGCACCCGAGCCGGCGCAGTTCTACAGATGGATGTCGGTTCTATCTCTGGCAACACGTTGCCGATGCTCCGGTAGCCGAGAGGGTCAAACAGGCTCGGGCGAGCGCCTCGGGCGCATGTTCGACGTGATTGCCAATCAGCTTGGGGAAGGACCGTGGCTGCTCGGGCGGGCCAGCTCGCGCGCTCGGCGCAGCAGATGGCCCGATGATCGCCATGATGGGCTCGACCAGGCGCCGGGAACCCCGGCCGCCGTCTCGGTTTCTCAGCCGCTGAGGACGGCGAAGGGAGTGCAATGAACGCGCAGGAGGCCGGCAACGCCGCACGGCGGAACTCGCCGGTGCGAAAGCTCGCAGTCGGGTCGACGCCTATGCCCGGCTGGCGGATCAGTTCCAGTCCGAAGCTTCCGTGATGCTGCCGGCCATCCTCACCGGCCAGGCCCGCCGCAAGCACGTCCGCGCCTGCATCCTCGAGGACCATGCGGAGCGCATCGACCGGCATGCCGAGGGCACCAGCGCGAAATTCGAGAAACTGGACGGCTCGGTCTACTCGTTTTTTCGTGGGAGCGCCCTGCTGTTCTATCGCGACATGGCCGGCACCGACGCCCGGATGCCGACCGTGCTGCTGCTCGGCGACGTGCACCCCGACAATTTCGGCGTCATGCCGAACCGCGACAACGTGCCGATCTTTTCGGTCAACGATTTCGACGAAGTCAGCTACGGTCCGTTCACCTGGGACCTGAAGCGCGGCGCCACCGGCTTCGCCGTCGCCGCGCGGGAGATCGGCGGACACGGCAAGAAGCGGCGCCGCGCCATCGCCCGCCGCTTCGTCGAGGGCTATGTCGAGGCGATGCAGCGTTGCGCCGAAAACTCGGCCGAGACCGACACCGTGTTCCGGATGGACAACAGTCCGAAGGTGATTCGCGAGCTGTTCGAGGAGGCGATGCAAGAACGCCGGACCTGGCGCGAGGACCGCTATCTCGACGAGACCGGCACTTTTTCCGCGCGAGCGACGAGCTGACCCTGATCAGCGATCGCCGCGACGAGTTCCAGTCGCTGATCGAGAAACTCGCCGCCGACAATGGCATCGAGCCCGGTGGCCGGATCGGTCCGCTCCATGTCAAGGACGTGGCGATCCGGCACGGCCAGGGCACCGCATCGCTCGGCCTCGACCGCTACTACGTGCTGCTCGAGGGACCGGCGGGGACGCGACCGACGACCTCATCGTCGAATTCAAGCATGCGCGCGTAGCGCGCCGCACGGGCTCGTTCCCGCCAGCGGTTTCGACGCCGGCGAGCGGGGGCGGCGGATCGTGCACGGTCACTCCGTGCATCTGCCGGGCGGCGACCAGTTCTACGGCAGCAGCGAGCTCGACGGAAAAGCCTCATGACCCGGAAGCGGGCGCCCTACCGCCAGGAGATCGATCTCGACGAGCTGTCGGCTGCGGATTGGAAGCACTATGCCCATGCATGCGGCCGAGCGCTTGCGCTGGCGAACGCGCGCTCGGACGAGGCGGGCAAAATCGATTACGACGTCGAGCCGCACATCCTCGACGCGATGCAGCCGTTTCCATTGTTCATGGACGACATCACCGAGTTCGCCTGCGACGCAGCGAAGCGGGTGCGCGCCGACCACCGGCATTATCGGCGCGACCACGCGCTTGGGGCGTTCGAGGTCCTACCGAAGCACTATCGGTAACGAGACTACTCCGCCGCACGAGCTACCGGACCACTGCGGCGCGAACCGCCGCAGCGGTGCCGCCGCGCTCAGGCAGGGTGAACGTCTTCGTGCTGCAGCTTCGTCGCCTCGTGCGACATTGCGAAGAGCGGCGACTGTGTGAACGCCGATTCGCTCTCGGCGCCCGTCTTGCGCTCGGGTTCCTCGCCGCCACTAGGCAGGACGTAGCCGCTCGCCGTCATCACGCGATTGACGAGCCACGGCGCGAGGCCCTCGAAGAAGAGCGCGAAGCGCGCTTGCCACGTGATGACGTGCCGCTCCCGGCCGCGCTCGCACGCATCGACGATCTGACGTGCGGCACCCTCGACGGAGATCGACGTCAGCGGCGTCGCGTCGCTTGCCGCGAACATCGCGTATTCTTTCTCGGGCTGGCCCGTGAACGTGGCCTGCGGTGGGCTACCCGTGCGCATGAGCCCCGGAATGATCGTCGTGACGCGCACGCGGTCGCGCGCGACTTCGCTGTGGAGGCCCGTCGAGAACGCGTAGAACGCGAATTTGCTCGTGCAGTACGGCAGCATGTGCGGAATCGCGATCCGCCCGCCGAGCGACGTGATGTTGACGATCGAACCGTCGTTGCGCGCGCGCATCGCCGGCAGCACGGCCGCCGTCGCCCTGACGGCACCGAAGAAGTTTGTCGCCATACTATTTTCGAAGTCCTCGATTGTGAGCGACTCGATTGGACCGACGCCGATGACGCCCGCAACGTTGAAGAGGGCGTCGATCTCGCCGCCGAACTCGCGCGCAAATCCGAGAACGCGGCGATCGCCGAGGCGCCGTCGCGCAGATCGACGACGGCCGTCGCGCAGAAGGTCCCGACGGACGCGAGCTCGTCCTTCGCGAGCTCGAGCTCATCCGCGTTCCGGGCGCAGATCCCGATGCGCGCCCCGCGCGCGGCGGCTTCCCGCGCCAGCTGCAGCCCGAGCCCGCGGCCGCCACCCGTGATCACGACGTTCTTGCCGGCCAGCCGGTGGGGCCGGCGACGGCGCAACAGGGAGATCCCAATATACGAGACGATGGCGAGGACGACGAGCGGACGACGCATGGTCGCGGTCGTACCCGAAGCGCGATGCGTCGCGACGTCCTGCTGCCCGCGATCGCTGGCGCGGCGATCGTCGTCTCGTCGCTCGCGTACGGCCGGTGCGCCGCCGCCTTCGGCGGCACGTGGCCGACGATCGCGGCCTACGTCGTCCTGACGCTCGCCGGACTCGCGGGCACGCGACTCGCTTGGGCGCGCGACGACGCGCCGCTCGTCGCAATCGTGCTCGTCACGGCGGTGGCGGCACGCCTCGCGCTCGTGCCGTTGCCGCCCCTGCACTCTCTCGATGCGTACCGCTACCTCTGGGACGGCGCGGCACTGCGCTTCGGTCACGATCCCTACGTCCTGCGGCCCGACGACTTCGCGCTCGTCGACCTGCGTATCGCCTATCCGTGGCTGTACGCGCACGTCGACTGGACGGCCGTCCCGACGCTCTATCCGCCGTTCGACCTCGCGCTCTTCCGGATCGCCGCCGCCTTCGGACTCGCGTCGCTCCGGGCGACGAAGCTCATCATGCTCGCGGGCGATCTCCTCGCGCTCGCCGCCGTCTACGCCGGGCTCCGGCGGGCGACGCTCCCGCGCGGTCGCGTCGCGCTCTACGGCTGGAGCGCCCTCGCGATCACGGAGTTCGGGCTCGAGGGCCACGAGGAGGGCTGGGCGATCGCGGGGATCGTCGTGGCCCTCGTCGCGGCGTCAGCCGGCCGCTCGGCGATTGCGGGGGTCGCGCTCGCCGAGGCCGTGCTCACGAAGCTCTATCCGCTCGCCCTCGTCCCGGCGCTGTTCTGGCGCCGCCGCGATCTCGCCGCCGTCGGCATCGTCGCGCTCGCCGTCGCCCTCGCGTACCTGCCGTTCGCGCTGCGAGATTCCGACGTGTTCGGCTTCCTCCGCACCTTTGCGCTCGGCTATGCATACAACGACTCGCTGCATCTCTTCTTCGGCAACGCGGGCTCGGCCGTCGCGCTCGGCGGCATCGTCGCGACGGCGTTTCTCGCGCGCCGGCGCGGCGCGGCGGCCGTGCCGGTCGCACTCGGCGTCGTGACTGCCTATCTGCTGCTCTCGGCCAACGTGTATCCGTGGTATCTCACGATTCTGCTCGCGCTGCTGCCCGTCGTCGCCGGACGCGGCGCGTTCGCCGGTCCGCTCGGGCCGCTCGGTTGGGGGCTCGTCGGCTGGACGGTGCTCTCGCCGCTCGCCTACGTCGATACCTTCGTCTACGCGCAGGACTCGCTCGGCGATCGCATCGCGCACGCGGTCGAGTATCTACCGCTCGCGCTCGCTACGCTCGCGTACGCGGCGCGTCCGCGGACGACGCTCGTCGCACTGCGCGCGTCGTTCTTTCCGGCGAAAGAGACAACGCGCGGCTAGCCGATCCCCGCGTTGGGAACGGCGCCGCCATGTCGTCGATCTTTCAGACCTGGCCGCCGGTCGTCCACACGATCGTCGTCGGTACGCTCGGGTATCTGTCGATGATCGTCATCGTGCGCGTTTCCGGCAACCGGACGCTGTCGCGGATGACCGCGTTCGACTTCATCATCGCCGTCTCGCTCGGCTCGCTGCTCGCGCGCTCGATGCTCTCGCCGACGAACTCGCTCGTGCAACTCGTCGCCGGCATTCTCGTCCTCATCGTCTTGCAGACGATCGTCTCGCTGATCGCCGCGCGCTCGAACGGTTTCTACAAGGCCGTCACACCGCAGCCGAAATACGTCTTTCGCGATGGGGAGTTCGTGCGCCCGACGCTGTTGCGCGAGGGCATCGCCGAGGCGGAGGTCCTCGCCGCGGCGCGCGCGGTCGGCATGCGCGATCTCGACGACGTCGAGTCGGTCGTCCTGGAAACGCAGGGCGGGCTCTCGGTCGTTTGGCGGGGCGAGCCCGGCTCGCAACCGACCACGAAGAATGTCCTGGGCATGAGTCACCCCGAGATCGGCTGACTCCCGACAACCGCGCGGGCGGCGCGCACGATCTCGTCGAGATCGAGTGCGAGCGTGGCGTCGAGTGCGACGAACTCCCAGCGCTGCTTGTCCGGCAGCGTCGTCGGCGCGAGCCGCGCGAAGACGAACGTTCCGGTCTCCCGAGCGTACGCGTCGGCGCGTCGTTGCAAATCGCCCGCGTCGCCGTCGAGATAGACGTGAAAGTGATTGGTCTGCGGGGGGTGCGGCGTAACGCGCACGCCCGGCACCGTCGCGAGCGCCGAGGCGACCTCGACCGCACGGTCGCGGTACGCCGCCATGCGGCCGAGGTTTCGCTCGAAGCCGAGCGCCGCGGAGAGGGCAATGGGTAGCATCGAGACGAGCCGCCCGCCGTAGCGATGCTGCCAGACGCGCGCCTCGGCGATGAACTCCGAATCGCCGGCGAGCGCGGCGCCCGCGATTGCGCCGAGACCCTTGTAGAAAGAAACGTACGTCGAATCGAAGCACGCCGCGATCTCGGCGTGCGACCGCCCGAAGAACGGGGCCGCTTCCCAGAGCCGTGCGCCATCGAGATGGACGTGCGCGCCGCGTGCGCGAGCGGCGTCGCAGAAGGCGACGAGGTCGTCCCAGTCCGGCAACACGCAGCCGAGCTCGCGTTGCGGAAGTTCGACGAGCACGGCTCCGAGCGCATCGGGGATCGCCGCGAGGTCGGCCACCGTCATCGGTCGCGTCGCCGGACCGCACGTGATCCCGCGCAGTCCGCCGAGCATCGCGTAGGCCCGCGCCTCGTGGAGTTCCAGATGACAGAGCGGATGGAAGGCGACCGTCGCGAGTCGGCGCCGGTCGCAGGCGGTGCGTAACGCGATCTGCTGCGCCATCGTTCCCGAGGGCAAGAAGACGGCCGCCTCCGCCCCGAGTTCCGCAGCGATCCGCTCCTCGAACGCGGCGAGCCAAACACCGCTGCCGTACGAATCGAAATCGACGTCACGCGCGCCGGCGGCCAGTTCCGCGAATGCATCGGCAGGAGCGACCGGCAACCGATGCGTCAGCGCGCGCCGGGCAGGCGGCGCGAAGCGCACGAGAATCCACCGCGGGGCCTTCCGTCGCGGCGGGGGAGTTTCCGTTCCGCGTCTCCGAGAGTAGCGCGGCCATGCACGACCGTCATCCGTGAACCCGCAACCGCTCGCCGGCCGACTGTGGATCGTGATCCCCGCCCTCGACGAAGCCGACTCGATCGGCGCCGTGCTCGCGGCGATCCCCACGGAGCTCGGCGCACGGATCGTCGTCGTCGACAACGGGTCGACCGACGACACCGTCGCGATCGCGCGCGCCGCAGGCGCAACGGTCATCCGGGAAGCGCGCCGCGGCTACGGCCGCGCGTGCCTCGCCGGGGCCGCGCTCGCGCTCGCGGACGGCGCAGCAGACGTCGTGTGCTTCCTCGACGGCGACTACAGCGACCGGCCGGAGGATCTGCGCGAGCTCTACGCGCCGGTCGTCGCGGGCGAGGCGGATCTCGTCCTCGGCTCGCGGCTGCGCGGCGGGCTCGAGCCCGGTGCGATGCCGCCGCACGCCGTCTTCGGGAACCGGCTCGTCGCGACGATGCTCCGCGCGCTCTACGGATTGCGCCTCACCGACCTCGGGCCGTTCCGCGTCGTCCGCGCCGACCTGCTCCGGCGCCTCGACATGTCGGAGATGACGTACGGCTGGCCCGTCGAGATGCTCGCGAAGGCGGCGCGACTCGAGGCGCGCGTCGTCGAGCTCCCGGTCACGTATCGCCGGCGCCTCGGCCGCTCGAAGATCAGCGGAACGCTGCGCGGCACGATCGGGGCGACGTACTATCTGCTGACGCGGACGTTCGCATACGCGCGCTGGACGGAGCGCCGAGCATGATCCGCGAGCTCCTGGTGGTCGTCGCGAAGCGGCCCGAGCTCGGGCGCGTCAAGACGCGGCTCGCGCGAGGCATCGGCGACGCGGGCGCGCTCGCGCTCTACGCCGCCTTCCTCGACGACATCGTGGCACGCTGCGGCGCGTTGCCGCACGCCTTCGCCGTCGCCTTCGTGCCCGGCGGGCCCGACTATCCGCTGCCCGGGGTCGAGACCTTCGATCAGGTCGGCGCGACGCTCGGTGAACGGCTCCTCGCCATCTTCGAGCGCAGCGCACGCGTCGCCGAGAAGACCCTCGTGATGTCGAGCGACTCGCCGCAGGTTCCGGACGCGTGGATCGAGCGCGCGTTCGAGATGCTCGAGGACGCCGATGCCGTCTTCGGCCCGACCGAGGACGGGGGCTACTGGTGTGTCGGCATGCGGCTGCCGCACGACGTCTTCGGCGGCGTGACGATGAGCGTGCCGGAAACCTTCGAGCAGACCCGCGCGGCCGCGCGGCGGCTGGGGTTGCGCGTCGCGCTGCTGCCGCCGACCTTCGACGTCGACGAAGTCGCCGATCTCGCGAAGCTGCGCGCGGCGCTCGCGGCGGGGTCCGAGCTGCCGCGCACGCGCCGCGTCCTCGCCGAGCTCGACGGCGCGGCGACCTAGCCGGCTACCACAGCGGGAACCGCGGTCGCGGCTCCGCGCGCGCGAACAGCGCGTCCAAGCCTGCGAAGCGGCCGGCCCGGCTCGCGGCGACGCAGAGCATCACGACGATCGGGATGATGTACGTCCAGGGCCATTCGTGGCCGTACGTCGCGAGAAAGATGTTCAGCAGCAGCACCGCCGCGCCGACGCCCACGACCGGCGTGAAGAGTCCGAGCAAGAGAAAGACGCCGATCCCGAGCTCCGAGGCGAACTGCACGTGGCCGAAGATCTCACGGTTCGGCAGGATCACGCCGTCGATGAAGGCGGCATAGCCGCGCAGCGGATTGGCGGCTTGCGGATACACGTGCGTGAAGAACGCTTGCAGACCGGCGGCCGTATAAAAGCCCTTCCGGACGTTCTCGACCCAGACCGAAACGAAGAGCAAGCCCATGGCGATGCGCAACGCGGCGAGATAGCCGAGGACCGAAGGGGTGCGGCGGTCGATCGTCACATGCATCTCCGGCGGCGATTGCGTCGTCGCGTACTACCTTCACGAACCGGAATCGATCACCATGCAGAACGTCGATCTCATCGTGCGAGCCGCCGACGCGCCGCTCCTCGCGCGGCCGTATTACGGCGACGGCGAGCCGAGTCCGATCGTCGCGGCGCTCGCGCAGGTCCCGGAGTTCCTCACCGTGGCGATGCCGTTCGTCGGAACCGTTCTCGGCGACTCGGCGATCTGCGAGCGGTGGAAAGAGATCGTGATCGTCCGCGCGTCGGCCGTTCGCGGGTGCCGGTATTGCGTCGAAGCGCACACGGTCGTTGCGTGGGAGGCCGGGCTGACGCCCGACGAGGTGCGGGCGCTCCGCAACGAGGGTCCGTTTCCGGCGTCCTTCGATGACCGCGAGCGCGCGATTGCGGCCTTCGCGACGGCGCTCTGCGACGCGCCGGCGGATGCCGTCGCCCACCTGCGGCCGTATTTCGGCGATCACGAGATCGTCGAGCTCACGACGGTCGGCGCGGCGACGATCATGCTCAACACGTTCGCGACCGCCCTCGGGCTGCCGACGAGCGCCGCGACGCGCGATCGGCTCGCAGCGGAAGGGATCGCGGCGTGACCGCGTTCGCCGAAGCCGTCGCCGCTGGGACGATCGGCGGCCGGCTGTGGTTCTACGCAAACTACCATTGCAACCTGACGTGCACGTACTGCCTGACCGAATCGTCGCCGAACGCCGAGCGCCGCGTGCTCGACGCCGAGACGATCCGGAACGTCGCCGATGCGGCGGTCGCGCAGGGCGTGACGTCGTTCGGGGTCACCGGCGGCGAGCCGTTCCTGCGGCCCGACATGATCGACGTGCTGCTGATGCTCGCCGAGCGGCTCCCCGTGCTCGTGCTCTCCAACGCCACGCTCTTCGGCGGCCGGGTTTTCGAGAACGTCAAGCGCCTGGCGGGCTCGCGCGTCGCGATCCAGATCTCGCTCGACAGCGCCGCGCCCGACGACAACGACGAGATGCGCGGCCCCGAGAACTTCGCAAAGGTCGTCGACGCGATCCCGAAGCTCATCGCCCTCGGCATCACCGTGCGGATCGCGACGACGGGCGACCACGGCACACCGGCCGAGAAGGCCGATCTTTGCGCGCTTCACCGCTCGTTCGGCATCACCGACGACGATCACGTCGTTCGTCCGATCGTGCACCGCGGCCGTGCCGCGAGTAACGATCTCGGCGTGTATGCGACCGCTGCGGATTTGCCGGCGGAGCTCACGGTCACGCGGGACGGGGCGTTCTGGTCGCCGTTCGGGCCGACGGTGCAGGGCGGCAGGCTCGATCTCGACCTGCTGCTCTCCCGGACCGTCTATCCGCTCGAGATCCCCATCAACGCGATGCTCGAGGTGGCCGGCCGCAAACCCGGCGGCGGCGACGCGACGCTCGCGATTCGCTGAGCGTAAACGCGGCGTCCGGTCGGACGCACCCAGCCGAAAGTTTTTTGATGAAAGCAAACCGAACGGCTCGGTCGACCGTTTCATCTCGCGAATGGACGAGCAGATCTCGATCGGCAACCGAAGCGTCGTCACTCGTCGTCGGGGCGTTCGCTTGTCATCAACCGGCCTCAATCGTTTCTCGAGCGCCCGGACACAGCTCGAGCATGCCGAGCGCGAGGCGCACGTCCGGCAACGCTTCACGCTCGAGCGGTGCGCTCAGCGCGCGCGGGTCGGGTTGCGGACGCTGACGCGGTGCCTCAGCGGCGAGCGCGTCGATCGCCGCTCGGCCGACCTCATCTTCCGCGGCGTGAACTTGGAGCTGAGCGCCGACGATCTTCGAACGTTCTGACCGTCAGCTCGTGAGCGGCGGTCGATCGAGTTCGAGGCTTGCCGCCCGCCGGGCGAGCCACGAGTTGGGACGTCTCGCCGCTTCGCGCCGGGCGTATGCCGCGAACTGCGGCGACCCGGTCAGCCCAACGATCTGGATCGATGCCGTCGCGGCGAGCCAGCGATAGCCGACCTCGTTCCAGATCTCGAAGGCGTCGACGAACGCGCGCGTCGCCTCCTCGAGCAAGCCTTCGGCTTGCAAGACGAAGCCTTCGGCGATCCGCTCGTAGGCCACGAGCCGTCGGTCTCGATTGTTGAGCAGGCCCGGATCGAGTCGGGACGTGAGTCGGCGATAGCGTTCGAGAAAGCGCCGGCCGTCCCGACCGCGCGCCGCGAGTTCGCGCACGACCGCGATGAGCCCGTAGCGCTCCTCGCCCGTCTGCTCCCAATCGACCTCCTCGGTCAAGCGCTCGAGGCGCGCGAAAGCGGCCCAGGCGCCGTGGCCGTCGCGCTCGCGAGCGAAATATGCCTGGTCCGTCAGGGCGATGATTTCGAACGGTCGAGACGGCGCGGCCGTCTGAGCCTTGAGAAATCGCTCGAGCGCGACGCCTTCATCTCCGGCAAGCGCCGCTTGCCAACCGATCGAGCGTTGCATTTCGAAAACCGGTCGGCCGACGTCGGGACTCCACGGCCGATCGAGCGCCGCGACGATCGTTTTCGCATCGACTGAAAGATCGAGATCGCGAGCGCTGATCGAAAGATTCATGAGCAGCGATGCGTAGGTCCAATCGTCCACGAGTCGAGATTTCTGGAAGACGTCGACGGCGCTACGGTAATAATGCGCTTGTCGGTGATAATCTTCGCGTGCTCCCGCGATGACCCCGAGTGCCGCGGTCGCTCGAGCGCGCGTGTTTGCAATGGGGATGAAATAGAGGCTCGGTTTTGCGGACGTGACACCATATTCGAGATCCGCATGAATCGCAGCGTTCGCGGCGGCTTCCGTCGCGGCGAGATCGCCGCTCGCAAAAGCCAGTAACGATTCGTAAAAATGATATTCCGCTTCGACGGCGCGGTCATCGACTCCAAAAGCGTAAAAACGAGCATTATCGAGATTGACGCGTGCGGCTACAAAGTCTCTCATCTGAGTCGAGAGGGCGCCTCGAAGGATATAGACCTCCGCGAGTTCGCTTTCCGTTCGAACGAGCGTCTCGACAGCGGCGATGACGTCCAATCCGAGCCGGGGTTGCCGCAAGCGGATCGCGAGACGCGCCGAGAGCGTCCGCTCTGCGAGCGTCTTCCCTCCTCGTAAGAGCCGCTCGGCGGACCGGTGGTCCGCCGAGAAATACGCGATGACCGGATCGACGCACGCTTTGTGCGAAGCGCCGTTATCGATTGGACTCAGTCAGCTTATGAAGCGCTCGTTCGAGCGGTATCGGGCATGCCACCGTGCGAGTTTCGTGGAGCGGCCGCGTCGGGCATTCCCCCATGCGAATTCTGAGCGCTCACAGTGTCGGGCATCCCACCATGGGAGTTCTGTGCGTTGACGGCGTCGGGCATGCCGCCGTGCGAATTCTGCGTCGTCACCGTCGGCGTGCCGCCGTGGCTGTTGGCGGGCGACGCGCCCGAGATGCCGAGCAGAACGCTGAGCAGGATCGTCATGTCGCAGTCCTTCCGGAGATGAGAAGTGTGGCGTTTGATAAAATCTTATCACAATACGCCACTTATCGCCACTTTAGAGGATAAGCATTATGTAAAATTTACGATATCGTTAAAAGTCACGCTTTAATCCGTCGCGGCGTTGTCGTGAAACGTACCACGCTTCGCGCTTTCGTCGAGCACCAGGTCGTCGAGGAGGTAATACACGATCTTCCGATCGTCGAAGCCGACCTTCGCGAGCTGGCGGCCGCCGATCTCGACGACCTCGTGGATGTGGCCCACGACTCCCGCGTACGCGTAGTTGACCGGGCCGTAGGTCGGATCGTCCGGGCGCGGCTGCGGGGTCGCCTTCGTGCCTCGCAGCGGAGTCTGGTGACGATGGTCGCTCATATGGGAACTCCTTGCGCGTGGGACGCTCCCGCACCGCCCTCGCTGGAGGCGCCTGATGTTCATCGAGTACAACGGCCGTTCACCGCAGGTCGACCCGACGGCGTTCGTCGCGCCCACCGCCGTGCTCATCGGTGACGTTTTGGTCGGCGCCCAATCCAGCATCTGGTTCGGCGCGGTCGTGCGAGCGGACAACGGTCCCATCCGGATCGGCGCCCGCACGAACGTCCAGGATAACGCCGTCATCCACGTCTCACCCCGTGGGACGACGAGCATCGGGGACGACGTCACGATCGGTCACGGCGCGACGATGGAGGACTGTACGATCGGGAACGGCTCGCTCGTCGGCTCCAATGCCGTCGTGCTCAACGGCGCCGTCGTCGGCGACCGGACGCTCGTCGCGGCGGGGAGCGTCGTCGCAGCGGGTGCCGTCATCCCGGAGAACGTGCTGGCGGCCGGAGCGCCGGCGACCGTAAAGAAACCGATCGACGGCGCATCAGCGACATGGCTCGAGGCGGGTTCGGCGTCGTACGTCTCGCTCTCGCGCGTCTATCTCCACCACGGTTACGGCGATCCGGAGATTCACGAGCTCGTTGCCGAGCACGTCGTCTCGTAGCTGCTACGGGCCGGCGTAATGGCCCGCATCGCCATACGGCACGAAGAGCGTGTGCTCTTTTAGGAAGCGGAGCTTGACCGTTCCGGTCGGACCGTTCCGTGACTTCGCGATGATGAATTCGGTCGCATCGGGCTCGGCCGCGCTCTCCGGATTGTAGTAGGCGTCGCGATACAGGAACGTGACCATGTCGGCTTCCTGCTCGATCGCGCCGGAATCGCGGAGGTCCGAGAGCATCGGCCGCTTGTCGTTGCGCGACTCGACGCCGCGGTTGAGCTGCGCGAGCGCGAAGATCGGGATCTGCAGATCCTTGGCCGTCGCCTTGAGCGTCCGGCAGATTTCCGACAGCTCGTCGTTGCGGGTCTGCGACTTCGAGCTCGCAGAGGGCCGCACGAGCTGGAGATAATCGATGAAGACGCCGGCGAGCCCGTCGCCGGAATGGAGCCGCCGGCAGCGGCTGCGGATCTCACTGACGGTGATCGTGCCGGAATCATCGATGTAGATCGGCAGCTCGGAGAGGACGCTCATTCCCTTCGAGATCTTCTCCCACTCGTGATCGCCGATGTTGCCGCGCCGCAGGTTGAGCGCGTTGATACGAGCCTCCGCGCAGAGCAGTCGCGTGACGAGCTCCTCGTTCGTCATCTCGAGCGAGAAGAACGCGATCGGCTTCTGCTCCTCGCGCGCCGCCGCCGCCGCCATCGTGAGCGCCATCGACGTCTTGCCCATCGCCGGCCGCGCGGCGAGAATCACGAAGTTGCCGGGCTGGAACCCGGCCGTGTACTCGTCGATGTCGCGGAACCCGGAGGTGAGTCCGGTCCGATCGCCGCGGCTGTGGTAGAGCCGGTCGATCTGCTCGAAGGTACCCTTGAGCAGCTTGTAGATCGGGCTGAAGTCGCCGCGCTTCTGCTGCCGGCCGACCTCGTAGACGATCTGCTCGCTGCGATCGAGCGCGCCCTCGACGTCCTCTTCCTGCTCGAACCCGATCTTCGTGATCTGCGTGCCAGCGTGGATGAGGCCGCGCAACGACGATTTCTCGCGCACGATGTTCGCGTAGTACTCGGCCGAGGCCGCGGTCGGCGTCGTCTCCATCAGCGCGCTCAGATAGGCGAGCCCGCCCACGCGCTCGAGGATGTCACGGCGACGCAATTCCTCGGCGAGCGTGATGCGGTCAAGGGGTTCGCCGCGCTCGTAGAGCTGGACGAGCGCGGCGTAGATCGTCTCGTGCACGTGCGCGTAGAAGTCCGACGGCCCGAGGAGCTCGCTCACCGTCGCCATCATCTCGCGATCGACGAGGATCGAGCCCAGCACGGCCATCTCGGCCTCGACATTATTGGGCGGGACGCGCTCCGCGCCGCCGATCCCGCCCGCCGGCGCGATCATACCGCTAGGACGTTGCGGCCGTGACCTTCACGGTCGCCTTCGCGGTGATGTTCTTGCCGAGCTTGATCGTGATCGGATAGCTGCCGAGCGACTTGATGTTGTCGGGCACCTCGATCTTGTGGCGATCGACTTCGACGCCGTGCAACTTCTGAATCGCCTCGGCGACGTCGCCGTTCGTGACGGCGCCGAAGAGCCGGCCGTTGCCGCCCGCCTTCGCGAAAACCATTAGGACTTGACCTTCGAGCTGCGTGCCGAGCGCCTCGGCGTTCGCGAGCGCTTCGGCGTCGCGGCGCGCCTTCGCCTTGCGCTGCTGCTCGAGGAGTGCGAGCGAGCCCTTCGAGGCTTCGGCCGCGAGCCCACGCGGCAACAGGTAGTTGCGCGCGTACCCGTCGGCGACCTCGACGACGGTACCGGTCGTACCGAGCGGCTTGACGTCGCTCATCAGGATGATCTTCATGTATTACTCGGCGACGAAGGGGAGGAAGGCGATGAAGCGTGCGCGCTTGACCGCGACCGTGAGCAGCCGCTGATGCTTCGCACAGCTGCCGCTGATGCGGCGCGGCAGGATCTTCCCGCGTTCCGAAATGTACTTCCGGAGCCGGGTGGAGTCCTTATAGTTGATATCGACGACCTTGTCGGCGCAGAAATTACAGACTTTGCGCTTGGGACGACGCTCTTTTTTGGCGTTGTTCCGTTTCTTACCGGCGCTGCTGGCCATGGTGACGATCCCTTCTCATGTAGGTGGAGACGGCGGCGGAGCGACTCGAACCCTCGAATCGACGCTGCCCTACACACGTGCGGCGAAGCCGTACGGCTCGCGCCGAAGCGCGAGCGAGTTGCTGCGGTCGAGACCGCGACAACCCGCAAAGTATATCGCACTTCGGGTTCCGGCGCCAGGGTCGCGGCGCGAGGGGTGCGGTCGGGCCCGCCGTCGCAGAGCGGCGGAGTGACGCGCGCGCGCAACGTCCTGGTAACGGGAGCCTCGACGGGGATCGGCTACGCGACGGCGGTCGCCCTCGATGCGCGCGGCTGGACGGTCTTCGCGGGCGTCCGCTCGGACGCGGACGAGGCGGTGATCCGACTCGCGCTCTCGTCGCGCTCGGAGCCCGTCCGGCTCGACGTCACGAGCGAGACCGCGATTGCGAGCGCCGTCGGTCGGATCGCCGCAGCGACGGACGGCCGACTGCAAGGCCTCGTCAACAACGCGGGTATTGCGGCCATCGCGCCGTTCGAGACGCTCGGCGCGCAGGCATGGCGCGACGTCTTCAACGTCAACGTCTTCGGTACGGTCGACGTGACGCGGGCGATGCTGCCGCTCCTGCGGGCCGGTCGCGGCCGGGTCGTCACGATCGGCTCGATCGCGTCGCGGGTCCCGTGGCCCATGCAGACCGCCTACGCCGCCTCGAAGGCGGCGCTCGCGACGACGTCCGATCTCCTGGGCGCCGAGCTGCGCCCGTTCGGCATCCGCGTCTCGCTCGTCGAGCCCGGCGCCGTCCGGTCCGCGATGGCCGCGAAGCGTTCGGTCCCGCTGCGCCGGGATGGCGAACTCGAACCTGCGCTCGCGACGACATACCGCACCCTTGGTTCGCTCGCCGAGCGCGCCGCCGGCTGGTTCGCCGGGCGGAGTCCCGCGCCGCGCGCGACGGTCGCCCGCGTCGTCCACGCCCTCGAGTCGTCGCGACCACGCGCGCGGTACGTCGTCGGCTTCGACGCACGGGTGCAGACCGTCGGCCGCCGCCTGGTGCCGGCATCGATCCGCGAGGCCCTGTTCGCGTTTGCGATCGGCCGCGTCGTCGCTGCGACGCGCGTCACTGCCGGCGAGGACGCGGGCTCGGGCTCGCCGTGACCGCCTGGTGTCGGGTGACACGATCGTCACGCATCGCATCGGGGGGGCGCCGGGAGCCGCCGATAGCCTAAGCATCTTTATCCGACCTTGCGCTTTCGCGCGAGAGGTACGAATCGATGCTGCACTTCCGACCATTCACGCTCGCCCTGCTGCTGGGCGGCTTCGCTCTCGCCGGCTGCAGCGGAGGCGGCGGTGCGTCGGCTTCGCTCCCGGGGCTGACGGCGGCCGGCTCGGCGTCGGGCGCGGCGGCCCCAGCCTCGGTTCCGATCGCCACCGTTGCCAACGTGGTTGCCTCGACGGAGCCGACGCTCCTGCCCTCGGCGACCGCCGCGACGAGTGGCCTGTCCCTCGATGCGAGCACGACGCTCTCGACCGGCACGCCCGTTTTCAGCGACACGTTCGCGAACGTCGCGGTCGGCGCAGCCGATCCGAACTGGGCGATCGGCGGGGGCACCTGGCGCGTCTGCGCGCCGACGGGCGCGCACGAGTACTGCGCGGCGGGCGACAACAATATCGCGGCGGCCGGCTCGGCGTCATGGACGGACTATCACCTCGACGCGGTCGTCGTCCCGGACACGGGCACGAACGGCGTGGCGATCATCGGCCGCATGCACGACGCCGGACACTTCTACCAGCTCGAGCTGCGGAACGACTATTCGGGCTCGGGCAAGGAGATGTGGTACCTGTGGCGTTTCGATGGCGGCTGGCGCCTGCTCAAGGGCGGCCCGCTCCAGCTCGACACGACGAACTCCTACAAACTGCGCCTCGGCTTCTCGGGCACGACGATCTCTGCGGCCGTCGCTTACGACGGTCAGCCGACGTTCCACGCGCTCGGCTCGGCGACCGATACGGCGTTCGCCAAGGGAAACGTCGCGCTGCGGTCGTGGGGAACTTCGAAGGGGCGCTTCAGCAACGTCGCGGTGACGCTCGACGGCGCCGTCGCGACGCCGACGCCGACGCCGTCTCCGGTCAGTTCAGCCCCGCCGAGCCACCCCACGAGCACGCCGATGCCCGCCCCGACGGCCACGCCCGTCGCCGCGAGCGGCTACTCCGAGAGCGGCCAGCGCTATCCCGCGGCGGGCACGTTCACGTACTTTCCGAGCTCGCTGATGCTCGCGAACTACAGCCCGACGATCGATGCGAACGACGCGGCGTGGAAATCGAAGAACTCGATCACGGGCTTCGATTCGATCCGCGTCGCGACGGGCGACGGCGGCACGGCCGACGCGGGCTATAAGTACGATCCCGGCGAGCCGCTCTACTATTGCACGCCCGGCGCCCCCGGCTGCGTGAAATACGCGATGAACTGCACGCAGTACACGGTGAATTGCACGAACGGTACGCCGTTCTGGTGCCCGGCGAAAGCGGTGCCGCAGGGGATCAACGACGCGCACGTGACGTGCATCGACGAGCAATCCGGCCTCGTCACGTCACTCTGGGCGGCGACGTCCAATCCCGGCTCGGGCGGCGGCACTTGGAGCTCCGGCGCCGGGGTGCAGTGCTCGCTCTCCGGCAACGCTCAAAACTGCGGATCGACCGCCTCGAACATCCCGGTCGCGGTCGGTCTCGTCAAGGCGAGCGATCTCCAAAGCGGGGCCTACACGCTCCCCTACGCCATTCAGACGGCGGTGAAGTGCGAGGCGCCGCCGCAAATGGGCCTCGTCGCCCCGGCCACCTGGGGTGACGGCTCGACCGCCGGCTGTCCGCCCTCGGGCCAGCGGATCTTCCTCTTCGGCTACACCGCCGCCCAGATCGACGCGACCTCGAACCCCGAGTGGGCCAAGAAGATCCTGCGCACGATGCTCGTCGGTTCGCACGGCCTCGTCCTGACGGATACGAACCCGTATGCCGGGATCGACGGCGGCGGCGGCATCTCGATCCAACCCGAGAGCGCCCTGAGCTATACGCAGTTCGGCATGGCGAACCCGTGGAAGCCGATCATCGCCTCCGACTCGGCGAATCTCGGCCAAACCCCGCCGCCGGGAACCGCGGACCTCGGCATTCCGCACGCCGGGATCGACCTTGCGGACAACCTCCACTTCGCCGATATCTAGCTCGCGCGCGTGGCGGTCGGACACCTCTTATTCCTGCGGTTTTTGACAGGGAGAGTTCCGGCGCGAGGCGGTAGCGACGGCGCTGATGTTTCAGATTCGTCGCCTAGCGATCGTCTCGGTTCTCTGCGTGCTCGCGCTCGCAGGCTGCGGCGGCGCGGGGCAGAGCGCCCTGCCCGCCGCATCGTCCGCCAACTCGAAGGCCGCTTCGAGCCGCGCGACGATGGCCGACGTCGTCGCGTCGACGCAGCCGATCATGCGCGCGGGCGCAACGACGGCGAGCACGGCGCACCAGCTGCGAACCCTCGACGCGACGGTGCTTTCGAACGCCGCGCCCGCCTTCAGCGACGATTTTGAGAACGTCGCGGCCGGCGCGAGCGATCCGAACTTCACGGTCGTCGCCGGCACGTGGAACATCTGCGTCCCGCCGGGCGCATCGCACGAGTACTGTCCCACGGGCACGAGCAATCTCGTCGCCGCCGGTTCGCCCGCGTGGACGGACTACCACGTCGACGGCTACGTCTTCCCGGACACGGGCGCGAACGGGATCGCCGTGCTCGGTCGCATGCAGGACTCGAGCCACTTCTACGAGCTCGAGCTACGCGACGACGTCGCCGGGTCGGGCACCACCTGGTGGTATCTCTGGCGTTTCGACGGCTCGTGGAACGGGCTCGCCGCCGGCCAGCTGCACCTCGACGGCAGCAACTACTACCGGTTACGGCTCGCGTTCTCGGGCTCGACCATCTCGGCCGCCGCGTCCTACGACGGGAAGAAGTTCGACGCGCTCGCCTCGGTCACCGACGCGGCATTCGCGTCGGGATACGTCGGTCTTCGCACGTGGGGCACGGCGAAGGGGCGCTTCGATGCTGTCGACGTGACCCTCGATGGCAGCTCCGCGGCTCCCACACCGGCGAAGACTCCGTCGGTCCCGGTGAGCGGCGTGCGTTACCCCGCGGGCGGCTCCTACACGTACTTTCCGAGTTCGTTGATGCTCGCGAACTACAGCGCGAGCATCGACCCGAACGACCGCGCATGGAAAGATCGAAATCACATCACCGGACTCGATCACATTCGCGTCGCGGCGGGCGACGGCGGCGCTCGCGATTCGGCGAATGCCTACGACCCCTCCGAGCCGCTCTTCTACTGCGCCCCAGGCGAAAGCGGCTGCGCCAAATACACGATGAACTGTACGATCTACACGGTGCACTGCACGAACGGCAAGCCGTTCTGGTGCCCGGCGAAGGCTGTACCGCAGGGCATCTCCGACGCGCACGTGACCTGCATCGACGAACGAACGGGAGTCGTCACCGCGCTTTGGGAGGCCGCGGCGAACCCGGGCACGGGCGGCGGAACGTGGAGCTCCGGTGCGGGCGCTCAGTGTTCGCTTGACGGCAACGGTCAAGATTGCGGCACGTCGGCCGCGAACGTCCCAGCAGCGGTCGGCCTCATCAAACCCGAGGATCTCCTCAGTAACGCGTACTCGCTGCCGTACGCGATCCAGGCGGCCGTCTCATGCGAAGCGCCGCCGACGGCCGGCGTGATCGCGCCGGCGACGTGGGGCGACGGAACGACGGCGGGTTGCCCGCCAACGGGTCAGCGGATCTTTCTCTTCGGCTACACGGCGGCGCAGATCGACGCGACCTCAAATCCGGAGTGGGCCAAGAAGATCTTGCGCACGTTGCTCGTCGGGTCGCACGGCATCGTCCTCACCGACACGGATCCCTATGCTGGCGTCAACGGCGGCGGCGGCATCTCGATCCAGTCCGAAAGCGCGCTGACGTACACGCAATTCGGCCTTGCCAACCCGTGGAAACCGATCTTCGCGACGGTGACCCTCGCGAGCGGGGCCCCGGCGGGCATCGCCGACATCGTCGTGCCGCACGACGGCATCGATTTTGGAAACCTCCACTTTGCCGACATCTGAGTCGCGCGGCATGCGGAGGCCGCGCCGGGTACGGGCGTCAACGCACGCGCGATGAACGTTTCGCTCGGCTTCGCCGGCACCGTCGGCTCCACGCCGCACATCGTGCTGCCGAAGCTGTCCGCGGCGCTCGGCCGGACCATCGTCGGCAAAGCGGAATTCCTCAATCCGGGCGGCTCAGTGAAGGATCGAGCCGCTCGCGGCATCGTCGAGGCGGCCGAGACGGCAGGCGCGCTCCGGCCGGGCGGGACGATCGTCGAGGGCACCGCGGGCAACACCGGCATCGCCCTCGCGCTCCTCGCGAACGTGCGCGGCTACGGCGCGATCATCGTGGTTCCGGACGATCAGTCGGACGAAAAGATCGCAACGCTGCGCCGCATCGGCGCGGACGTGCGCGTCGTGCGGGCCGTGCCGTTCGCCGATCCGGCGAACTACTATCACGTCGCGCGGCGGATCGCCGAGGGGCTGCCCGGGGCGCTCTGGGCCGACCAGTTCGAGAACACGGCGAACCGCGACGCGCACGAGAGGACGACGGGGCCCGAGCTCTGGGACGCCTTCGGTGATCGCCTGACGGCCTTCGTCGCCGCCGCCGGCACGGGCGGCACGCTCGCGGGGACAGCGCGCGCGCTCAAGGCGCGCAATCCGCGCATCCGGACGGTGCTCTGCGATCCGTACGGCTCCGCGCTCTGGGCGTTCGTCACTCGCGGCGAGCTCGTCGCGGAGGGCGACTCGAACCTCGAGGGGATCGGCATCAAGCGCATGACCGCGAACTTTCGCGACGCGCCGGTCGACGACGCGATCCGCGTCGACGATGCGGACGCAATCGCCATGTCGCGCTGGCTTCTTCGCGAGGAGGGGCTCTACGTCGGCGGCTCGGCGGCGCTCAACGTCGTCGGCGCCGCACGCGTCGCACGTTCGCTGCCCGCCGGCAGCACGGTCGCGACGATCCTCTGCGACGGCGGCGACCGGTACCGGTCGCGGCTCTGGAACGACGCGTGGGCGGCGGCAAACGGCGGCTTGCCGCACACCGACGACTTGAGCTTCCTCTGAACGCCGGGCACCGATGATCAGCAATCACCTCGACGCGCTGCTTGCGTCGTACGGCTACGGCGCGGTAGCCCTCTTCATCTTCCTCGAGAGCACGGGCGTTCCGTCACCGGGTGAGACGATGCTCATCACCGCGGGTGCCTACGCCGGCGCGACGCACCGGCTGGAGATCGTCTGGGTTGTCGTCACGGCGTGGCTCGCGGCCGTCGTCGGCGATAATGTCGGGTTCGCGATCGGGCGCGAGGGCGGCTGGCGGCTCGTGCGCGGCGTCGCGCGCCGGTTCCACGTCGACGACCGGACGCTCAAGATCGGCGTCTATCTCTTCCGCTGCTACGGTGGCCGCGTCGTCTTCTTCGGTCGCTTCGTGCCGCTACTGCGGACCTGGGGCGCGCTGCTCGCGGGCGTCAACCGAATGCCGTGGCGCCGCTTTCTGGTGTGGAACGGCACGTCGGCGCTTGCCTGGGCGACGCTCTGGGGCGGCCTTTCGTACGCCTTTGGAAGCGTGCTACAGGCGTACGCAGCCAACATCGCGTTCATCGCGGTCGGCGTTGCAGCCGTCATCTCGGCAGCCGTCAGCATCGCCCTCGCCCGGACGCGCCGCGAACTCGCGGCGAAGGCCGACGCAGCGCTGCCGGGAGATCTCGCGCGCTACTGAGCTGCGCTACACGACGACGTTGCGGGGTTCGCCCGAGACGAAGGCGTCGATATTATCGAGCAGCTGGTCGGCGAGGATCTGCTGCGCTTCGGAGCTCGCCCAGGCGACATGCGGCGTGACGAGAAGATTCGGTACCGTAGCGTCGAGCAACGGCGAGCCGTCGCGTGGCGGCTCCTGCACGAGGACGTCGAAGCCTGCGCCCGCGAGCTCGCCCGCGCGCAGCGCCGCGGCGAGCGCGGCCTCGTCGACGAGGCCGCCGCGCGCGGTGTTGATGAGGACCGCGCCGCGCTTCATCGTGCGGAGTTCCGCCGCGCCGATCATGCCGCGCGTTTCGGGCAGCAGCGGCGCGTGCAACGAGACGACGTCGCTCTCGCGCAGCAGTGTCGGCAGGTCGACGAGGCCCGGCGCGTCGCTCGCGGGATCGCTCGCGAGGACGCGCATGTCGAGCGCTTCGGCCCGCCGCCCGAGCGCGCGACCGATGGCGCCGTAGCCGACGATGCCGATCGTCGAGCCCGCGACATCGTGAATCGGATGATCGAGAAAGCAGAATTGCGTCGCGCGCTGCCACGCGCCCGCGCGAACGTCGCTCACGTACGGCACGAGGCTGCGCCGCAGCGCGAACATCAGCGCCAGAACGTGCTCGGGGACGGTGTTGAACGCGTAGTTCCGAATGTTGATGACGGCGATGCCGCGCTCGCGCGCGGCGGCCTTGTCGACGATGTCCGTGCCCGTCGCCGCGACGGCGATGAGGCGCAGCGACGGCAGCGCCGCGAGGCTCTCGGCGCGCAGCGGCGCCTTGTTCGTAATGGCGATCGTCGCATGCCGTAGCCGCTCGACCGTCTCCTCGAGCGCGGTCGCCTCGTGCTCGGTGTAGCCGTGCTCGAAGTGCGGCGGCCGCAGCGTCGCGCCGAGCGTCCCGCGATCGAGGAAGACGATCTCGTGGCGCATCAGACGAGCGCGGCCTCGCGCTCGCTCGGCTCGGGTGCGTTCGCCGCGTAGAAGGCCTGCGCCGCCGCGACGCCGCCTCCGAGCTCGACGTCGAAACCGAGATCGCGCATTGCGAGCTCGCTGCCGGCGATCGCCGCAAGGAGCATCAGCTCGTTGTTGTCGCCGACGTGGCCGATCCGGAAAAGCTTACCCGCGACCTTCGAGAGCCCGGCGCCGAGCGCGAGCTGGTACCGCTCGTACGCGCGCGCGATGACCTCGGCGCCGTTCTTGTCCGCGGGCACCATCACCGCGCTCACCGTATCGCTGCGGCGCGCCGGGTCGCTCGCGCAGAGCGTCATGCCCCAACCCTCGAGGACGGCCGCCTGCACGCCCCGCGCAAGATAGCGGTGGCGCGCGAAGACGTTCTCGAGTCCCTCCTCGCGCAGCATCGCGAGCGACTCGCGCAACCCGTAGAGCATCGGGATCGGCGGCGTGTACGGGAAATAGCCGTTCTTGTTCTGCGCGCGGTGGTCGGCAAAATCGAAGTAGCAGCGCCGGATCGGATCACGACCGCGCACGGCTGCCTCCGCCTCGACGGCCTTGGGGCTCATGACCGCGAACCCGATGCCGGGCGGAAGCATGAAGCCCTTCTGGCTGCCGGAGACGGCGCCGTCGACGCCCCATTCGTCCATCCGGAAGTCGACCGAGGCGATCGAGCTGACGCCGTCGATGAAGAGCAGCGCCGGATGATTCGCGGCATCCATCGCGGCGCGCACGGCGGCGACGTCGGTCGTCACGCCGGTTGCGGTCTCGTTCTGCACGAGGAACACGGCCTTGATCGCGTGCCCGGGATCGGCGGCGAGCGCGTCGCCGATACGCGCGGGCGATGGCGCGTCGCCCCACGTGAGATCCTGGACCTCGACGTCGAGGCCGAGCCGCTGCGCCATGTCGATCCAGAGATGGCTGAACTGCCCGAAGCGAACCGAGAGCACCTTATCGCCGGGCGAGAGCGTGTTGGTGAGCACGGCTTCCCACGCGCCGGTCCCCGACGACGGAAAGATGAACGCCTCGCCGTCCTCGGTCTTGAAGACCTCTTTGAGGCCGGTGAAGAGCGGTAACGTCAGCTCTGGAAAGTCGGGGCTGCGATGATCTTCCATCGGCACGTGCATCGCGCGCAGGATGCGATCAGGCGTGTTCGTCGGTCCCGGGGTGTTGAGAAAGGTGCGTCCGGCCATGAGTCCTCCGAGCGGTTGGCGTGCGACGCGTTTCGATGCGTGCCGGGCGCGAGCCCGCATGCGCGGCTGAGGATCAGGTCTGGGGCAGGACGCTCGAGCCGAGCTCCACGGTCGTCGCGTTGCTGGGCGAGCGCGCGAAGCCGAAGTCGCGCGCGAGCCGGATGGCGGCGGGTGAGGAGCCGATGACGGCAGACGTGGATTTTGCGGGCTCGTCGATCGCCGTCTTGACGTTCCAGCCGCCGCCTCGCAGCGCGCCCACGACGAAGCGTTCCTCGTGAGGAAGCCCGGTCGCGTTGACGACGAGCACCTCGTCCTGGGGCGGGTCAGAGGCCGCGCAGACGAGCGAGCCCAGCGCCTTGGCCCAGTAGTCGCTCACGAGCACGACCGACGCGTCGCCGACGAAGGTCGAATAGCCGGGCAGCGTGAGGGTCCGAACGTTGTCGCTCGGCACGCCGCGATAGAGTTCCACGAGCGCCTGGAGCTGCGCGTCCGTCAATGGCGTCTTGACGTCCTTGCGCGCGAGCGCGACGAGCCGCGGGATCTTCGGCCAATTCTGCGGCTCGCCGATCTCGCGAACGATCTCGTGCAAGACCTGCTGCTGGCGACGCATGCGCCCGAAGTCCGACTCCGCGTCATGACGGAAGCGCATGTATTCGAGCACCTGACCGCCGGAGAGATACTGCTCGCCCGCCTTGAAGTGGATGTGCAGGTTGCCGTGGCTGTCGTCGTAGTCCATCGCGTGCTCGACGTTGACGTTGAGGCCACCGAGCGCGTCGACGATCTGCTTCGCGCCCGTCGGATCGACGACGAAGGTCGAATCGACGTGCGTTCCGAGCAGCGTTCCGACGACGCGCGCCGTAAGCTCGATCCCGCCGTAGCCGAACGCCGAATTGAGTTTGTCGTGGCCGTGACCCGGAATCGCGACCCACGTGTCGCGCGGAATCGAGATCAGCGTCGCGAGCCGCCGATCGAGATCGACGTGCGCGAGCAAGAGCGTGTCGGTCGTGCCCTCGTCCTCCTGCGCGCCGACGATGAGAAAATTGAGTCGCCGCTTATGGAACGCCGCCGTGACGTCGCGGCGAGCGAGACCGATCGAGACCGTCTCGGCGAGCGGTTTGCGTGCGTACTGAAAGGCCGCATAGCCGAGCACGGTGGCGACGAGGAAGATCGCGGCGAGCACGATGGGGCGGGACCGCTGGAGCAACGCAAGACCTCTCATCCGGCGCCTCGACGACCGGACGCGGGCCGCCCGACCGCTTCGCAAGCCCAAGGTCGGAACCTCCCAGACGCGATCGTCCGGAAAGTTCATCGGCGTAGCAAAACGATCGTCGAACGGCCAGTAGGCGGCGACGCCGAAACGGGCTGCGCCGCTTCCCGGTCGAAGCTGGTCACCGTGATGCAATGCGGGCTCGACGTCGCCTCGAATCCGTGGGGCGTCAAGATCCGGACGTTGCCCGACGACGACCGGCTGACGCTCGCTTCGCGATCGGCAGGGGCGTGATGTCGCTCGGACTGCTCGCCATGGTCGCCGTCACCGTCGGCTTGACGAATCAGCGCATCGGCGGCAACGGCGCGTTCTCCACGACGGCTCCGTAGCCGTGGCCGCGCGCGCAGGTGCGGTCCTCGCAGTCGTGATCCCGGCGGCGGCGCTCGTCATCGGCCTCGTCGGGCCGCGCGCGTGGCTCGACCGGCCGCTTCGGGATCGCACTGCGGACCTCCGATTACGTCGCGTTCTCCTGCGGCGGGCGGATCGCGGGGCGCGCCGATCCGTACCGCATCGAGCCGTTGCGAACGTGCGAGCACACGTTCCGCGGCGTCGAGGTCGTTCTCCCGGTTTCTTTACCGCCGTACGATCTGGCGGCGCTGCGCGTGCAACGCTGCCGGATGCGGCGCGCGCGCGATTCGTCTGGATCGGCGCGCTCCTCGCCGCGCTCGTCGCGGCCGCGGTGCTCCTCGCGCCGTCGCTCGCGATACCGTGGCCGGTCGTGCTCGCGGCGTTTCTCATTGGGACCGGACGTGACGAGCTCGAGCTCGAGCAGATCGTGCCGTTCGCGCCCTGGGCATCGCGGGGGCGGCGGCGTCCCTCCACCGGGCGATGCCGGCGCGCGCCGGCACCTGGGCGCTGCTCGCGACGTGCGAACCGCATCTCGGACTGCCGCTCCTGGTCTCGCTCGCCGTCTGGACGCCGCGCGCGCGACCCGTGCTCGGCTGCGGCGTGGCGCTCCTCGGGCTGCTCTCCGTGGCATCCTCCGGGCTCGCGGACTCGCTCGAGTACGCCCGCGCAGAGCTCCCGCTGCACGCGCTCGCCGAGAGCTCGTTCCGTTATCAGGACAGTTTAACGTACGCGCTAACGATGATCGGCGTGCCGGAGCGCGTCGCGCTCGGCGCGGGCTCGCTCTCGTTCATCGCGATGCTCGTCGCGGGCGTCGCGCTCGCGGGTCGCCTAGCCCGGCGCGCGGCGCGGCCCGGTCTCGTCGCGATCGTCCCACCGGCCTTTGTGCTCCTCGGCGGCACGTTCATCAAGGAGCAGCAGCTCATCGTCGCCGTGCGCTCGGCTTCGCCCTCATAGCGGCGACGACGGGCCGGGCGCGCGCGTTGGCGCTCGCGGTCTTCTTCCTCGTGACGTTTGCCTGGCAGCCGCGCCTCGGGCCCGGGCCCGGCAACGACATCGCAGCCGGGCTCCTGGCCCTCCTCGTCACGGCCGCCGCGCTGCGCCCGCTCCACGGCCGACGCGCCGCGGCGGGCGCGGTCGCGATCGCGGTCCCGCTGACGGTCGCGACGGCGTACTCGGCGATAGCGGCGTTCGAGCACGGCGCCGTCGGCGCGCGCGTGCTCGCAACGGGCCCGAGCGTCGCGAGCTTTCTCGCGCAGGTGCCGCGCGATCGCGACCTCGCCTCATTGCCTGGGGCGTCGCCGTTCGCGCGAACGCCGCGCGCTATCCGCTCACCGTCGGCTTCGCCCTCGCGAAGGCGCTGACGTGGACGGGACTGCTCGCGATGGTCGTCTTCACGACGCGCCTTGCCCTCGGCGCGCAAGCCTTGAGCGGCACTCAGCCGGCGAATCGCTCGTAGCTGACGACGTCGGCGAGCGGCACGCGCCGCTCCCAGCCGTCGCGCTCGAGATCGGGTTCGGGCGCAAATGCGCGAACGTAGCCGACGCACAGATACGCGACGAGCGCGAGCTCGGGCGGCGCGCCGAGCGCGGCGTGCAGCGCGCTCGGATCGACGATGCTCACCCAGCCGATCCCGAGCCCCTCCGCTCGAGCCGCGAGCCACAGGTTCTCGATGGCGCACACGGTCGCGTAGCGTGCGGTCTCCGGCATCGTGTGCCGGCCGAGCCCCGCGCCGCGGTCGGGCGCGTCGTCGCAGAAGACCGCGATGCCGAGCGGCGCATCGAGGATACCCGCGAGCCGCAGGTTTCGATACGTCACGGCGCGCTCGCCCTCGTACGCGCGGGCGGCCGAGTCGTTCGCCTGCGTGAAGAGGGCGTGCACGGCTTCGCGCGTCGCCCGTTCGCCGATGACGAGAAAGCGCCACGGTTGCGAAAGCCCGACCGACGGCGCGCGATGCGCCGCCCCGAGCACGCGCGCGAGGACGTCCGGCTGCACGGGGTCGGCGACGAAATCCGCGCGCACGTCGCGACGCTCGTCGATCGCGCGATAGACGGCCGCGCGTTCGGCCTCGGAGAACGCGTTGTTCAGGGCAGCGATTCGAGCCACGCGAGCGCGTCCTGCGGCGTCGCGAGCCTCGCCACGGCATGCCGCGCCGGCCGATCGATGACGACGACCGGTATCGCGAGCGCACGCGCCGCAGCGAGCTTGGCGATCGTCGCATCGCCGCCGCTGTCCTTCGTGACCAGGACGTCGATTTGGTACCGAAGCATCAGCGCCCGTTCGTCACGTTCCTCGAAGGGACCGCGGGCGAGCTCGAGCGTGGCACCCGGCGGAAGCGCTTCGTGCGGCGGCTCGATCGCGCGCACGAGCCGGCAGCGCTCGCCGAGCGCAGCGAACGGGGCGAGCTCACGGCTCCCGACGGTCACGAAGATCCGCGTGCCGAGCTCGGCCGCACGCAGCGCCGCCGTCGCGACGTCCGGGACGCGATGCCAGCGGTCCCCCGGCTGCTGCGCCCACGCTGGCCGAACCAGTGCGAGCAGCGGCACCCGCGCGCGCGCGCAGGCCTCCGCGGCGTGGCGACTCATACGCGCGGCGAAGGGATGCGTCGCATCGACGACCGCGCCGATCGCTTCCGTCATTAAGTAGTGTACCAGGCCGTCCGTGCCGCCGAAGCCGCCGACGCGCGTGCGCCCGGGAAGCGCGCGCGGTGACGTCGTGCGGCCCGCGAGCGACGTGAGCACGCGGCCCGGCGCGCGAGCTTCGAGCAACGTCGCGAACGCCACCGCCTCGCTCGTGCCGCCGAGCACGAGCACCGTCCCGCTCACGCGTCGCGCTCGCGGCCTGCCGAGTAGAGGTGACTCTCCAGAAAATCGCCGTCACCGACGGCGGCCCCGACGACGATGAGGGCGTTGCGCGAGAGCTCGGCGGACCGCACGCGCTCGGCGATATCGCCGAGCGTGCCGCGCAGCACGCACTCATCGGGCCAACTCGCGCGCGCGACGACCGCGACCGGGCAGTCGGCGCCGCGCACCGGCGCGAGCCGCGCGACGACCGCGTCGATCGCCGCGATCGAGAGGTGGATCGCGAGCGTCGCGCCCGTCGCCGCCAGCGCCGCGAGATCTTCGCCCGGCGGCATCGCCGTCGAGCGCGTCGACGTGCGCGTCAGGATCACGGTCTGCGCGACGCCGGGCAGCGTGAGTTCGCGGCACAGGGTCGCCGCGACGGCGGCGAACGCGGCCACGCCCGGCGTCACGTCATAGGCAATCCCGAGCGCCCGCAGGCGCCGCTGCTGCTCGGCCATCGCGCTCCAGATCGCGACGTCCCCCGAGTGCAGCCGCGCGACATCCTCATCGCGAGCGTGGGCGCGCGAGAACTCGGCGACGATTTCGTCGAGCGTGAGCTCGGCCGTGTCGACGACGCGCGCGCCCGACGGTGCATAGCGCAGGATCTCGGGCGGCACCAGTGCGCCCGCGTAGAGGCACACGGGCGAGCTCGCGATGAGGTCGCGGCCGCGCAGCGTGATGAGGTCGGGCGCCCCGGGGCCCGCGCCGATGAAGTGCACCCTCACGCGCGCTCGGCGATCGCGCACGTGCAGCGGCGACCCGTCCGGCGCGCGATCCGCAGCGTCGCGTCGCGGCCGACCGCGCGCAGCGCCGCGGCTTCGGCGACGCTCGGCGTCCCGATCGCATGCAGCGCCGCGACGCTTTGGAAGACGACGCCGCGCGTCGCCGCGAGTTCGTCCGCTCCCAAGAGCACGACGTCGAAGCCGAACTCCGCCGCGACGACGCGTGCGAGCGCCTCGCGACGATCGACCGACGCGAGCACGGTCGGCCACCCGAGACCGCTGGGACCGCTGGGACCGCTGGCGAGCGCGAGCGTTTCGCGCACGAGCGCGACGCAATCGCCGACCGTCGCGGTCGTGGCGGCGCCGAGCCCGACGCCGCGCCGAGCACTCACGGCTTCACCGCCGCCCATTGCGTGACGGCCATGAGCGGGCGCCAGCCGAGCATGCCGCCGACGGGCTCCGCGCGCGAAACCGCGATCCGTGCGAGCTCGCCGCCGTACCGAGCATGCGCTGCGGCGACCAGGGTCTCGCCCTCGAGCGTCACGACGTTTGCGACGAGGCGACCGCCCGGGCGCAGCGCGGCCCAGCACGCCGCGAGCAGGCCCGGCGCCGAGAGTCCGCCACCGATGAAGATCGCGTCGGGCGGCGCGGCGTACGCCGCGACCCCGGCGACGGCGTCGCCCGTGACGACGCGGAGCTCGGGAACGCCGAGGGCGGTCGCGTTGCGGGCGATCCGCGCCGCGCGCTCGGGGTCGCGCTCGAAGGCGACCGTCCGGCACGCCTCGTGCGCGCGCGCCCACTCGATGCCGATCGACCCCGTGCCCGCGCCCACATCCCACAGCACGTCGCCCGGCCGTGGCTCAAGTCGCGCGAGCGTCGCCGCGCGGACCTCGCGCTTCGTGAGCTGCCCGTCGGTCTCGAAGGCGTCGTCCGGAAGGCCCGGCACGGTTGCGAGCACGCGAACGCCCGGCGCCGCGGCGCAGGCGATCGCGACGAGGACGAGCGCGTCGCATTCGGCCGTGATGGGCCAGGCCTCGGCGCGCGCTCCGGTTCGCCGCTCCTGCGGACCGCCGAGCCGCTCGAACGCCGTGAGATCGCTCGGGCCGAAGCCGTGCGCGACGAGCAGTGCCGCAAGCGCGGCGGGCGTCTCGCCGTCGCGCGCGTACACGACCACGCGCGCAGCAGGCCGCAGATGCTTGAGGACCGTTGCGATCGGCCGGTCAACGACCGAGACGAGTGTGACCTCCGCCGCGGGCCACGCGAGCCGCGCGCACGCGAGCGCGAAGGCCGACGGCTGCGGCAACACGCGGAGCTCTCCCTCGGCGAGGCGCCGCGCGAGCGTCGCGCCGACGCCGTGCAGCATCGGGTCGCCGCTCGCGAGCACGACCACGGGGCGGTTCGCCGCGCGCTCGCGTGCGAGGAATGCATCGAGGGCCGGCACCATCGGTACGGGCCAGACAAGCCGCTCCGCCGTACTCGGCGGCACGAGCGCCAACTGGCGCGCGCTGCCCGCGACGAGGACGGCGTTCGCGAGCGCCGCGCGAGCCGCGGGCGCGAGGCCGTCGTAGCCGTCCTCGCCGATGCCGACGACCGTGAGCCAGGGGCCGGTCATGCCGCGAAGGCGATCGGGCGGCCGGCCCGGTTGACGACGAGGACGTCGAGGGCGACGGGCGCACCGTCGAGCACGCGCAGCGCGACGTCGCGCGCGCGATACGCGATCGCTTCGGCGAGCGGGACGCCCGCCGCGTCCGCCGCGCGGAGCGCGTCGAGCGCGGTCGTCGCGGCGGCGACGCGCGCGGCGAGTTCCGCGCTCGCACCGCACTCGCGCGCGAGCTCGGCGAGCCACGGCAGGTCGACGGCCCCGCGGCCGGAGTGCAGATCGAGCGCCCCGGCCGCGAGCTTCGAGAGCTTCGCGAACCCGCCCGCGATGGTTAACCGCCGAACCGGTTTGCGACGGACGTACTTGAGCAGACCGCCCGCGAAATCGCCCATCTCGATGAGCGCGGTCTCCGGCAGGCCGAACCGCGCCGCGACCGCCGCTTCCGAGGCGGACCCCGTCGAGCCCGCGAGGTGCCCGAGCCCCGTCGCGCGCGCGACATCGACGCCCTCGTGGATCGAGGCGATCCACGCGGCGCAGGAATACGGCACGACGACGCCCGTCGTGCCCAGGATCGAGAGCCCGCCGACGATGCCGAGCCGGCCGTTCATCGTGCGCGCCGCGAGCGCTTCACCGCCGGGAATCGCGATCTCCACCCGCGCGTCCGGCGCGACGCCGAGCTCGGCTGCGATACGCCCGATCGCGGCACGGATCATGTCGCGCGGCCCGGGATTGATCGCGGGTTCGCCGACCTCGAGCGGGAGCCCGGGCTTCGTGACCGTGCCGACGCCGGGCCCCGCGGCGAACGCGACGCCCGAGCCGCGCGTCGCGCGCGCGACGGTCGCGAGCACGAGGGCGCCGTGCGTCACATCGGGATCGTCGCCCGCGTCCTTCACGATGCCGACGGTCGCGGTGCCGCCCGGGCCGAGCGCCTCGCGCGCCAGTGCGAAATCGACGCGCCGATCGTGCGGGAGCACGACGCTCACGGGATCGGGGAACCGGCCGGTCACGAGCGCGGCGAACGCGGCCTGCGCGGCACCCGTCGCGCAGGCGCCGGTCGTCCAGCCGCGGCGCAGCGGTCCGCGCGGCATCAGGTCGTCGCGCACGTCGCACCCCGCGCCACGCATTCGGCCTCCGCATCGCCGATCGTAAAGCGCGGCGTATAGACCCACGGTCGCGCGCCGCCCGGCCGCGCGACGATGCGCGTCGTGGAGCAACCGACGAGCACGAGCGTTCGCATGTCGGCGTCGCGCGGGTCGAAGTCGCCGAGCGTCACGAGCGCGATCCGTTCGCTCGCGCCGCCGACGTCGCGTGCCAGCACGACGGGGGTTTCGGCGGTTCGGTGCCGTCGAATGATCTCGCGCGCTTCGCCGAGTTGCCACCGGCGCTGCGACGAGATTGGGTTATAGAGCGCAAGGGCGAAATCCGCGGCGGCGGCGGCATCGAGCCGGCGCGCGACGAGCTCCCACGGCTTGAGCCGATCCGAGAGTGAGATCGCGCAGAAATCGCCGCCGAGCGGAGCGCCGACGCGCGCGGCCGCCGCCATCATCGCCGAGATGCCCGGTACGACGCGCACGTCGAGCGCCGCCCATGCGGGCAGCCCGCCGTCGACGGCCTCGAAGACCGCACTCGCCATCGCGAAGACGCCGGGGTCGCCCGACGACACGACCGCGACGTGCGCGCCCGCGATCGCGAGCTCGAGGGCGTGCCGCGCGCGCTCGACTTCGACGCGGTTGTCGGAGCCGTGCCGGCGCAGTCCCGGCCGCGTCGGCACGCGATCGACGTAGGGGGCGTAGCCGACGAGATCGGTCGCCTCGGCGAGCGCGTCGCGCGCCTCGGGGGCGAGCCAGTCGGGGCCCGCGGGTCCGAGCCCGACGACGACGAGCGAGCCCGCCCCGGGCACCGGCGCGGGCGCAAACGCGGGCACGTCGTCGCCCGGCACGAGCACGACCGAAAAGTACGGCACCGTCGTTTCGTCGACGTCGGCGACGCGCGCGACGCGTTCGCCCGCCATCGTCGCGCGTTCGACGTATCGCGCGCGCTCGAGCAGCCCCGCGCGATCGAGCGCGCGGCGAACGTGCGCGAACGTCCGGCCGAGCTTCATGACGGCGAAGGCACCGCCGCGTGCGAAGCGCGCCGCGAGCACGCTCTCCGGCAGCGTCCCGGGCAGGACCGTGAGCTCGGTATCGCGCCGCACCAGCGGCTCGCCCGTCCGCGCAGCGGCCGCGAGCACCGACGGAATGCCCGGGACGACCTCCGTCGCGTACCGGCCCGCGAGCCGGTCGTGCAGATACATGTACGAGCCGTAAAAGAACGGGTCGCCCTCGCAGAGCACCGCGACGTCGCGGCCGGCGTCGAGGTGCGCCGCGATCGCGGCCGCGGATGCATCGTAGAACGCGCGCATCGCGGCCTCGTAGCCTTCCGCGGGCTCGTCGCGCTCCGTCGTGACGGGATAGATGAGCGGCATTTCGATCTGCTCGGGCCGCAGCTCGCTCGCGACGACGGCGCGTGCGTTGCTGCGACCGTGACGCGCGGCATGGTAGGCGACGACGTCCGCGGCGCGCACGAGCCGCAGCGCGCGCAGCGTCAGCAGCTCCGGGTCGCCCGGTCCGACGCCGACGCCCGACAGACGACCGACGAGCGGAGCGGTCATTCGAGCTCGCTCGCGAGCGCGTTGACGGCGGCAGCGGCGATCGCGCTCCCGCCGCGCCGGCCGTGGAGCGTCATGAACGGGACGCCCGGCGTCGCGGCGAGCGCGACCTTGGACTCCATCGCGCCGACGAAGCCGACCGGCATGCCGACGACGAGCGCCGGCAGCGGTGCCCCCGCCGCGAGGAGTTCGAGGAGCCGGAAGAGCGCCGTGGGCGCGTTTCCGATCGCGACGATCGAGCCGCCCAGCCGAGCTCCCCAGAGCGCGAGCGCCGCGGCGCTGCGGGTCGTGCCGAGTTCCTTCGCGAGGCCGGGCACGCGCGGATCGCGCAGCGTGCAGATGACGTCGTTGCCGCGCGGCAGGCGCGCGAGCGTAATTCCCGCCGCGAGCATCTCCGAGTCGCAGAAGATCGGCGCACCCGCGGCGAGTGCGGCGGCACCGGCCTCCGCGGCGCCCGGACTCGCGGCCGCGTCGCGCGGCAGATCCGTCATACCGCACGCGTGGATCATACGCACGAGCGCGCGGTCATGGGCGGGCGAAAGTCCCGCGAGATCGGCCTCCGCGCGAATCGTCGCGAACGACGCATGGTAGATCGCCGCACCGTCGTGCTCGTACGCCGGAATCACGTCGCGCCGCAGGCTGCGAGCGCGTCGGCCGAGGCGAGCGCGGCGCGGCACGCATCGCCGGAGCTCGCACCGCGGCGGACGAGCCGGCCGGCCGCGAGCACGTCGTAGCCCTCGGGCGTCGCGACGAGATCGAGCGCGGCGCCGCGCCGCATGCCGCACCGCTTCGCACAGCCCGCGAGATTGAGCGTCGGCGACGTCGCGGCGCCACGCCGCATGCCGGCGATCGTCCGGGCGTCGCCGCGCACGTCGGCGAGCGCGTGGGCGCACCCGCCGATGCCCGCGCACGCCGCGAGCCCCGCGAACCCATCGCGACCGTCGAGCGGCAGGCCGATCCGCGCGAGCTCGAGCGCCGCACGATCGACGCCCGCATGCGCGATGTCGCAGAGCGCAACGCCGCGCCACGGCCCGAGCCGCACGTCCGCCCGGGCCGCCTCGGCGAGCGCCGCGAGCGCGTCGAGTTGCGCCGCGGTGAGCCGGCCGAGCGGGACCGACGGCACGAGCACCGCGCGCCCGGCGTTGCGCGAGGGCAGCGCGCCGAGCGGTCGCGCCGCCGCTGCAGGCCGTTCGGCGGCTTCGAACGGCTCGAACGTTTTGTTCTGAACTATGTCGGCAGAGGTCGGCTCCGGAGTTTCGTTCGAGCCGAGCGCACGCGCCGCAGCGACGACGCGCGCATCGGCGGCCGGCAGTTCGGCGAGCCGCCAGAGCCGATCAGGCGCGCCGAGCGCGCGTGCGGCCTCGATCGCCGCGAGCGCCGCGCGCACGAGCACACGGGCCGCGGCGGCGGGTGGCACGTAGACGTCACTCGGCCGGCCGCCGATCGCCAGCGACATGACGACGCGGCCGCCCGCACGGTGCGCGCGGAGCACCAGATCGCCGCGCGCGAGCGAGCCACGCGCTCCGCAATCGAGCCCGAAGGCGAACTTCGCGGGGAGATCGGCGAGCGCTGGCGTCGCGACGATGGCGGCGTCGAGCGCGCGGACGAGCGGCGCGACGTCGACGAGTTCGCCCGGATCGAAACCGGTAAGCGCGGGCGCGACGATGTTGCGCACGCGATCGTGCGAGCGCGACGGCAGCAGGCCCGCCGCTTCGAGTGCGTCGCCGAGCGGCGCGAGCCCCTCCGCCGCGATGCCGCGCAGCTGCACGCTCGCGCGCGCCGTGATGTCGATGCGGCCGTCGCCGAACGTACGCGCGATGGCCGCGAGCGCGCGCACCTGCGCGATCGAGACGAGCCCGCCCGGCGTCCGGATCCGTGCGAGGAGGCCGTCGAGGGCCGGCACGGCCCGCAACGCGCCGGGACACGCGGCGTCGGGGACGCGAGCGGTTACCACGCGCGCGACCACGGCGGCCCCGGATGCGCGTCGTCCCGTAACCGCGCATCGACGCCAGCGCGCGCCTCGAGGACGCGCGCGCAGAGCCACAGCACGTCGCTGAGCCGGTTGAGATATTCGAGCACCGCGGGCTGGATCGCGCCGCCGCCCGTCACGTAGCGCACGTTCGCGCGCTCGGCACGGCGGCAAATCGCGCGGGCGTGATCGAAGTGCGCCGACGGCAGCGACTCGCCGGGCAACGACCAATCGCGCAGGACGTTCGGCTCGGCTTCGAAGCGCTCGACGAGCGCGTCGAGCCGGTGGATCATCGCCTTCCCCACCTCGGGGATCGGTTTTTTCGCTTCGGCGCGCGTCGAGACGGCCGAACCCACGAGGAAGAGCTCGCGTTGGATCGCGCGGATCTCCCCGCGGATCTCGGCATCCGCGCAGTGGGCGCGCGCGATCCCGATCGCGGTATTGAGCTCGTCGATCGCGCCGTACGCTTCGACGCGCGCGTCCGCCTTCGAGATCGCCTCGCCACCGCCGAGCCGCGTGATGCCGCCGTCGCCGCGACGCGTCGTCACCGAGGCCTGCGGTCGCCGTTCCGAATCGCTCATGCCGTCGCCATCCATTCGCGCACCGTTGCGCCGAGGGCACGCTCGTCGCACTCGTCGAGGTGCCGGTACGTCGCGTCGAGCTCGTTCGCCAGCCGGCGCGTCTGTCCGAGCCTGACGGGGCCGCGTTCGGTATCGACGCAGAGCGCGCGCAGGCCCGTCGCGCGCAGGAGGGCCGCTTCGTGGAGCGCCTCGCCGAAGGCGTTCTCGCGCGGCGCCGTCGCGCGCGCGTCGCCGACGACGACGAGGTGGGCCCGCATGCCGGGATCGCGCCGGGCGTGCGCCGCGACGAGCTCGCGCGCGCCGCGCAAACCCGCCGCGAGCGGGGTACGACCGCCCGTCGGCAGCGTGCGCAAGCGGCGATACGCGACGACGGCGCTGCGCGTCGGCGGCACGAGCACCTCCGCGTCCGCCCCGCGAAACGCGAGTAACGCGACGAGATCGCGCCGCCGGTACGCATCCTCGAGCAGCGCGCAGACCACGCCCTTGGCGGCGCGCATCCGGGCCGCGGCGGCCATCGAGCCCGAGGCGTCGATCGCGAAGACGACGAGCCGCCGTGCGGCGCCGCGCCGCGCGACGTAGCGGGCATGGTGCGGCGCGACGGCGAGCGCGCCCGTCGCGCCGGGCGCGCGTTCGAGCGCGGCCGCGCGGATCGTCGCGAGCGCCGCGAGTCGCGGCGTCACCCGGCGCACCTCGCGCGCGCGGCCGCTCGCGACGCTCGTTTCCGCGCGCCCGCGCGCGCCGTCGCGCGGCGTCGCGCGGGCGGCGAGCGACTCGCGCGCCGCGGCGTCGAGCGCGAGACTCGCGGGCGCGCCGATGTCGCAGGGCCGCGCGCTCGGATGGTCACCGTCGCGTGCGTCGCTCGCTTCGTGCGGCGCCGCGGGCTCCGAGTCGTTCTGGCGCGGTGCGCAGTCCAACTGCGTCCCGTGCGGCGTCCCGTCCGCCGTCGATGGCTGCGAGGCCGGTGACGGCGACTCGGCGTGCGAGGCGCCGGTCGACGGCGACGGCGACGGCGACGGCGGGGTGCGGGGCGGCGCCGTGCGCGACGGTTCACGGCGGCGGTGCGCGAGCGCGGGCTCGGCCGCGCGCTCGACGTCGCCCGCGGCGACGGCCGTGCGACCATCGAGGGCGGCGACGACGCGCGCGGCACGCACGATCGTGAGGTCGGCGCGCATGCCCTCGACGCGCGCGTCGAGCGCGAGCTCGGCCGCGCGCCGAACGCAGGCGCGCGATGCGACGACGAACGGCAGCAACGCTCGCGCCGCGACGATGCGGCCGCGCACGCGTTCGCTCTCGGCGGCGAACTCGCGCGCGAACGCCTCCGGTGAAAGTTCGAAGCTCAGTCGACGTTCGACGATCTCGACGCGCCGCTCGACGTCGGTGTCGTTGCCGACCGGAACGCAGAGCCCGAAGCGATCGAGCAGCTGCGGCCGCAGTTCCCCTTCCTCGGGATTCATCGTGCCGACGAGCACGAAGCGCGCGTCGTGCGCGTGCGAGGCGCCGTCGCGCTCGACGACGTTGCGGCCGCTCGCCGCGGCATCGAGCAGCACGTCGACGAGATGGTCGGGCAAGAGATTTACTTCATCGGCATACAGGACGCCGCCGTTCGCGCGTGCGAGTAACCCGGGCTCGAACCGGCGCTCGCCGCCCGCGAGCAGCGCGCCGACGTCGAGCGTGCCGACGATCCGATCCTCCGTCGCACCGACGGGCAATTCTACGAACGGCGTCGGCTGCGGCAACAGGTCGACGAGTCCGCGCACGGCGGTCGATTTCGCCGTGCCGCGCGTGCCCGTGACGAGCACCCCGCCGAGTAGCGGATCGACCGCGAGCCACAGCAGCGCCTCACGGAGCGCGTCTTGGCCGACGATGGCCGCGAACGGATAGTGCTCAGACATCGGCCGTCGCCGTGCGGTCTTCGAGGTTGCCCTCGATCGCAATGAGCTCGTCGCGCAACCGCTCGAGCGTCGCGGGATCGGGCGTTTCCCAAAGCCCGCGCTCCGCGGCTTCGAGCAACCGTTCGGTCATATCGCGCGCGCTCCACGGATTGGAGCGCTCGAGGAACGCGCGGTTCTCGGGATCGAGCACGTAGGCGTGCGTGATGCGCTCGTACATCCAATCCTCGACGACGCCCGCCGTCGCGTCGTAACCGAAGAGAAAGTCGACCGTCGCGGCCATCTCGAGGGCACCCTTGTACCCGTGGCGGCGCGCGCCCGCGAGCCACTTCGGGTTCACGACGCGCGCGCGAAACACGCGCCGTGCCTCATCTGCGAGGGTGCGGACCTTCGGCAATTCGGGATCCGACGAGTCGCCGAACAACGCCTCGGGCGCCTCGCCGCGCACCTCGCGAATCGCGGCGATCATGCCGCCGTGGTGCTGCAGGTAATCGTCGGAATCGAAGATGTCGTGCTCGCGATTGTCTTGGTTCTGCACCGCGACGCTCGCCGCCGCGAGCCGCTGCCGAAATTCGGCGTGGGCGGGTTCGCCGTAGGCACCCGCACCGTACGCGAACGAGCCCGACGTGAGGTAGAGCTCGGCGAGATCGCCGTCGCGCCACGTCGCATCGGAGATCGCCTTGAGGATGCCCGTGCCGTAGGCGCCCGGCTTATTTCCAAAGATCCGAAAGCGCGAGCGGCGGCGCGCGTCGTCGGCCGAGACACCCGCAGCGATGTGCGCGCGTTCGTCGGCGGCCGTCGCCGCGCGGACGTAATTCTCATCCGCCCGTTCGTCGAGGTCCGCGACCATCCCGACGGCGCGGTCGAGCAGCGCGACGACGTTCGGGAACGCATCGCGAAAAAAGCCGGACATGCGAACGGTCACGTCGATCCGCGGCCGCCCGAGCTCCGCGAGCGAGACAACCTCGAGGTCGGTGACGCGGCCGTTCTCGGCATGCCACTGCGGCCGCACGCCGAGCAGCCAAAAGATCTCGGCGACGTCGTCGCCCTGCGTGCGCATGTTCGAGGTACCCCAGACCGTGATGCCGATCGCCTGCGGGTACGCGCCGTTCTTCTCCCACTGACCGCGCAACAGCGCGTCGGCGAGCCGGACGCCGACCGTCCATGCGAAGCGCGACGGTACCGCGCGCACGTCGACCGCGTAAAAATTCCGGCCGGTCGGGAGCACATCGGTCATGCCGCGTGTCGGCGCGCCGCTGGGCCCCGGGGGCACGTGCCGCCCGCGCAGGCCGCCGAGGAGGTTCGTCATCTCGTCCGTCGCGCGCAGGACGGCGGGGACGATGCGGCCGCCGAGCGCCGCGAGGGTCGTCGCGAACGCGCCGTCCGGCGCGATCCCTTCGGCGGCGAGCGCCGCCGCTTCGTCGTGCCGGACGAACCACGCCTCGACGACGCGGCGCGCGACCGCGTCGAGCGCGTCGCGCACCTCGCGCACGGACGCCGTGCGATCCGTCGGGAGGTCGGGTAGCGCCGGGAGCGCGCCGTCGTAGGGCCGGCCGCCGAACGCGGCGTCGGCGATCTGCGCGTCGTCGAGCGCGAGGTCGGTCGCAAGCGCACGCCGGACGCCGGGCACGCCCGGCGCGTCGAGCCGCACGAGGGCGAGCGCGAGATCGACGAGCCGGCCGCCATCCGGCGGCGAGCCGAGCACGTGCAGCCCGTCGCGAATCTGCACGTCGCCGAGCTCGCAGAGATAGCCGTCGACGTGCTGCAGGAACTCGCCGAACGCATCGGCCTGGGGCAAGGCATCGACGCCGAGATCGCGTTGCAGGTCCGCCGCGACGACGCTCTGCCAGATCGCACCCGCGATCAGCGGGACTTTCTCGGGATCGATCCGTTCGGCCGCCGCATATTCGCCGAGGAGCCGCTGCAATTTCGCGAGCTCGTCGTAGGTCTCGGCCTTCGTCATCGGCGGAATGAGATGATCGATGACGCAGGCGTGGGCGCGCCGTTTGGCCTGCATACCCTCGCCCGGATCGTCGACGATGAAGGGATAGAAGAGCGGCAGCGGCCCCTGCGCGAGGGCGGGGTAGCACGTCTGCGCGAGGCCGAGCGATTTGCCCGGCAGCCATTCGAGCGTGCCGTGCTTCCCGCACTGCACGATCGCGTCGGCCCCGAAGACGTCGCGCACCCAGCGGTACGCGCCGAGATAGTGATGCGTCGGCACGAGCTCGCCCGAATGATAGACCGCGAGCGGATTCTCCCCGAACCCACGCGGCGGCTGGATCATCACGAAGACGTTCCCGAGCGTCAACCCGGCGACGTAGACATCGTCGTCGACGCGGTACGCCGCACCGGGTGCAGCCCCCCAGGTCGTCGCGAGCTCCTCGCGCACGACCGCCGGAAACTCCGCATGCCACGCCGCGTAGTCCGTCACGGAATAGCGCGCCTCGGCGTGCGCGAGATGCTCTTCCGTGATCGCGTCGGTATCGTAGCCGCCGCGCGCGAGCAACGCCGCCATGAGCGCGTCGCCGCCCGGGGGGATCGTGCCGCAGTCGTAGCCGTCGGCCGCGAGCGCGCGCAAGACCGCGACGACCGACGCCGGCGTGTCGAGGCCGACCGCGCCGCCGACGCGGCCCTGACGGTTCGCAAAATTCGTGAGCACGATCGCGAGCCGCTTCCGCGCATTGGGCAACCGGCGCAGGCGCGCGTGACGCATCGCGAGCTCCGCGAGCGCGGCCGTCTGCGCGGGCTCGGCACACGAGAGCGACGTCTCGGGATCGCGGAACGCAAAGAGCATGCCGTCGATCTTGCCGTCGAACTCCGGCATCACGACCTTCGTCGCCGCATCGAAGGGCCCGAGCCCGGCGCCGCTGTCGCGCCACGCCGCGATCGTCTGATTGGTCGTGACGCCCTGCAGCAGCGGCACGTCGAGTGCGACATCGGCGCGCAACGCCGGGCCGACGCTGCGCACGAGCCGCTCCTCGCGCGAGAGATCGCTCGCGGCATAGGATAACAAGCCGATGACGACGTCGACCGCCGCCGCGTCGTCGCGCATGAACGCGCTCGCGTACACGAGCGGCAGATCGCCGATCCGATCGCAGTCGCGCAGGCTGTAGACGAAGACCGGCAGCACGTCGAGCCCGCGCGCCTCGCACGCCGCGATGAGCGCGTCGACGTGCGCGAGATTACCGCTCGCCCAGTCCGCGCGGTAGAACACGATGCCCGCAACGGCCGGCCGCGCGCGCCAGTAGCGCATCGCGAAGCTCTCGCGATCGAGCCGTGCGCACGCCGCGCGGTCCTCGGCGCTGGGATGATAGAAGCCCCACTCGGGTGACTCCGCGGGCGGCGCGTAGCCGAACCGCGTGCCGCACGCCGCGTCGGAGGCGTAGCGGAAAAGCTGCGCGAGGTTCTCGCCGCCGCCCGCGAAGGCGTACGCGAAGGTCTCGCGCAGCACCGCGAGCGGCTGCGTCGAGAGCGCGTCGAGCTCGGGATCGCTCTGCGCTTCACCGGAGATCGCGATGACGTGCAGTCCGCGCTCCGCGACGAGCTCGGCGAGTGCGGCGTAGCCGTGTTCGAAGTACTTCACGCCGCCGAGGATCCGCACGATCACGAGCGCGATGCCCTCGAGCCCGCGGCGCACGGCGTCGCGATCGCTAAGTTCATAAGCCGCGAAGACGCGCGTCTCCGCGAGCTCGGGCGGCACGATCGCGAGCGCGCGGCGCGCGCTCGCGAGATCGGTCTTGGTGGCCGTGACGAACGCGATCATGCGGCCGCTTCCGGCTCGACTGCGGTCTTTCCGGTACGGCGCAGCAGCGCGTAGGCCGCCGTCCCGATGAGGATCGCCATGACGATCGCGCTCTGGATGATCTCGCTGCCGAATTCGTGGCCCGCGAGCGCCGCGATCTCCTCGGCCGCCACGCCGAGCGCGACGATCGTCACCGCGACGAGCCAAATCTTGCGCACGCCGAAGCCGGTCGCCGGGTTCATTCTGATGAGCCGCGCGACGAAGAGGCTGTCGAACGTATCGGTCGAGATCATGCCGAGGCAGAACACGGCGCCGATGAAGAGGCCGGTCGCAAGGCTCGCGCTCGAGAAGGCGCTGCCGAACGCGAGCAGCTGGCTCGAGGTCTCGAAGCCGAGCCCGAAGAGGGCGCCCGTCGGAATCGCCATGAGCGGATTCGTCGCCTCGCGCAACGTCTTGGGCAGGACGCGCATGCGCGGCGTCGTCTTCGCGCCGCGCACGAGCATCGAGATGTTGAAGCCGATCATCACGAGCAAGACGGCGATGCTCGCGATCGAGCCCGCAGATTCGAGCGCCTCCGATCGGCGGACGATCGCCGCGCCCAGTGCGGCGGCGAGGCCGGCCGTGATGAGGATCGTCGCGGTGTGACCGACCGCGAAGAGCGTGCCGCAGAAACGGCTCGTGCGCGGCATGCGATCGTACGAATTCCGCGTGAGGTTATCGATTGCCGCGAGGTGATCGGGGTCGGCGCCGTGCCGCAGACCGATGGCGAGGACGCCGAAGATGGCGGGATTCATGCGCGGCCTCTGAAGGCGACGGCGCGGGCGACGAAACGCTCGGCGGCGGCAGCGTGCCCGCCGAGATGAACGTGGACGTACGAGGCGTGAAGGTGCGGCGCGAGGTGACCCTCGCGTTCGTCGCCGATGCGATAGGCGGGCGAATCGTGGGCGTAGCGCGTCTGCGAATAGTGGAACTCGTGGCCGCGTACGCGCTCGCCGGCGCGGAACATGGGGCCGTCGGCGACGGCGTCCGCCTCGACGTAGCGCAGGCGCGACCGGCGCGGCAGCATCGTCGCGGTCGAGGCGATCGCGCCGACCATCGCGTGCGTTGCGCCGTCCACTTCGAGCGCCTCGCCGAGATACATCAGCCCGCCGCATTCGGCGTAGGCCGGCATCCCCGCGTCGAGCGCGCGACGCAACCCCTCACGAGCCGGCCGATTGGCCGCGAGCGCCGCCGCATGCAGTTCGGGGTAGCCGCCGCCGACGTACGCCGCGCCGACGTCGCTCGGAAACGAGCCGGCCAGCGCGTCGTACGCGACGAGCTCGGCACCCGCATCGCGCAACGCGTCGAGGCTGGCCTCGTCGTAAAACCAGAACGCCTCGTCGCGCGGGATCGCGACGCGCACCCGTGGCGCATTATCCCGCTTGGGGGCGGCGGCGCGTTCGAGCGGCGGCGCGCTCCGCGCAATTGCGAGCAGCGCGTCGAGATCGACGTGCGCCGCGATCGTCGCGGCCGCCGCATCGCGCAGCGCGAGCCATTCGTCGCCGTGCGGTCCGTGCAGTCCGAGATGACGCGACTCGATCGCGAGCCGCTCGTCGCGCGGGACGACGCCGAGCACGGTGACGCCAGCCCGCGCGCACGCATCGCGAACGGTGGCCGCATGGGCGTCGCTCGCGATGCGGTTGAGGATCGCGCCCGCGACGCGAACGCGCGGATCGAAGCGCACGAGGCCAAGCGCGATCGCGCCGATCGTCGTCGAGGCGTGCGCGCAATCGAGCACGAGTACCACCGGCGCGTCGAGCAAACGCGCGAGATGCGCGCTCGAGCCCTCGCCCGAACCGTGGCGGCCGTCGAAGAGTCCCATCGCGCCCTCGACGATCGTGACGTCGAGCGCCTCGCTCGCGCGAACGAATGCCGTGCGAACGGTTTGGGGCGGCGCGAGCCACGCATCGAGATTGCGAGTGACGCTTCCGGCCGCGCGTGCGAGGTGCGCCGCGTCGATGAAGTCGGGGCCGGTCTTCGCGGCGCCGACCGTCAGGCCGCGGTTGCGAAGCGCCGCGACGACGCCGAGGGCGATCGTCGTCTTGCCGGATCCGCTCGCGGCTGCCGCGAGGATAAGACGAGGAAACGGGCCGCGTCGCGGCTCGTCGGATGGGGACATGGACGCCAACCTTCATGCGAGGTTACGGGAGTCTGGCGTTCGTCCGAATATCCTGACTCGCGGATCGTAACCATCGTGCCCGGCGTCTTCCCGCTTGCGCAGTGACGACGGGCGGCTCCCCGCATACAGTGGCGCGACCGTCCCGGCATCCCACCGGGTTTCTCGTGCGAACGACACCTACTTTGCGTGCCCACCCAGAGCTCCTGCCGGAACGCTCCTCACCCGAGACGTTGCGGACGCGCAAAAATTTCCCGCGATTCGATTTTATTTCGCATGTATATGGCCACCCGCTGGCGTTTGCGGAGGGTCGTTTGGCTACGACCGCGCGGGTGGCGATTTGGCAAGCATCCGCTGGCTGCATTGCGGTTCAAGGAGCACAAGACGAGCACGACGACGAGGGAAAGGGACAAAGAAATACTTCGGTCGTCGAAAAAGGGCGGGCATGTTGCCCGCTCTTTTTTTAACGTACCGGCAAGACGACTCGCGCGCGCGAACGGCGGACGGTTCGGTATAGGAACGAACCGAGAACGAATGCCGCGACGAAGACGAACGCATCGGGCGACAACCGTCCGAGCGCCGTGATGCCGGGCCCCGGGCAGAATCCCGAGAGCCCCCAGCCGATGCCGAAGAGTCCGGCGCCGACGAAGAGCGCGCCGTCGATGCGCGTGGCGGGCGGCGCTTCGAAACTCGGTTCGAGCGCCGGCCGTGCGACGCGGCGCACGAACCGGAACGAGATCACCGTGACGCCCACGGCGCCGCCGAGGACGAGCAAGAGGCTCGGTCTCAGGCACCCGCGACTTCGAGGAAGCCCATGACCTTTGCGGGGTAGGCCATTTGCGAGACCGCGAGCCCGAATCCAAAGAGTGCCCCGCAGCCGAGCGCGGCGAGCGCGCGAATTATGCGAGCCCCACGACGTGGCGCACGACGAAGACCGTCCCGATCCCGGTTGCCAGAAACGTGACGACCGCAACGAGCGAGACGGGCGAGAGCCGCCCGAGGCCGCATACGCCGTGACCGCTCGTGCAGCCGTGGCCGAGCGCCGTGCCGGCGCCGACCGCGAGGCCGCCGAGCGCGACGAGCCAAAGCGGTACCGTCACGTGCGGGCCACCGTGGCCGAGCGCCGTCCAGATGATCCCGCCGAGCACGAGCCCTACGAGAAACATGACGTCGAGCGGGCGATCGGGACCGCCTGGGAACACGGCACTGCGGACCATGCCGCTGATTCCGGCGTAGCGCCCTAAAGTAAAGAGATACAGCGTCGCCGCGGCGCCGATGAGAACCCCGCCGATCAGCGCCGAGACCGGCGTGAAGTTTGAAACGTGCATGCACCGCACGAGTCGGCGCGCGCCCCGACGGTTGCGCTCTCGGCAACGACGAACGGTGATGCCACCGAAATTCGCGGGACTCTCCGTCGGCGTCGTACCGATGTTCGTACGCGTCGTCGTTCGGACGGCGCATCCCGCGATCCGCGTCGACGTCGTGGCGGGCGACCGGCGCGACGCGGAGCTCCGGCTCGCGAGCGACGACGTCGATCTCGCGCTCATAGCCCTGCCGCTCGCGTTGCGCGGACTCAACGTATCGGTTCTCGCCGAGGATGAACTCGTACTGGTCACGGCTCTCGGCCATCCGATCGCCGCGCGCGGCGCGACAACGATCGAAGCGGTTGCCTCCGAGCCGATCGTCATGTTCGCGCCGGGTTCGGGCGTCCGCGCGCTGCTCGAAGAGCAACTCGGCGCAACGTTCGCGACCCTCGCGATCGCCCTGCAGCTTGCGAGCAACGATGCGATCGTGAGCGCCGTCGAAGCCGGCCTCGGCGTCGCCTTCCTTCCGAGGCGAACGGCCGAACGCTGGCGGCGCTGCGGCAATATCGCGAGCGTTCCGGTCTCGCGCCTCGACCTGCGACGACCGCTCGCCATCGCGCGCCGTGAGAATCGTCCGTAACCCGTGGCCGCGCAAACGTTCACGCAGTGGCTCCTTGCCTCGTTCGATAACGGGCATCGCTGCTCGATATGAGCGCCGACGGGCGCGACTACGCATTTGCGGCGAAGCGCACCCCATGCATCTCCTCGTCGACATCGTCTACGGTGCGATCGTCGGAATCGTCCTCGGTATGACGGGGGGTGGCGGCTCGATCGTGACGCTGCCGTTACTCGTCTACGCGGTCGGCGAGGACGTCCATACGGCGATCGGCACGTCGCTCGCCGTCGTCGGCGGCATCGCGACGCAGGGCTTCATCAGCCAACGCCAACGCGTCGATTGGCGGACGGGACTCGTGCTCGGCGCGATCGGCATCATCGGCAGCATTCCCGGATCGCTCCTAGCGGCACACGTCTCGGGAAACGTCTTACTCCTTCTCTTCGCCGGAGTCATGATCGTCGCTGCGATCGCGATGATCCGACGCCGGGTCTCCGATGAGGACGGCGAACGCAAACACGCGTGGGGTCCGCTCGTCGTCGCGGGGATAGCGCTCGGCTTCCTTACCGGATTCCTCGGCGTCGGCGGCGGCTTCCTGATCGTTCCGACGATGGTCTTCGCGCTCGGCTTCACGATGCGCGAGGCGATTCCGACCTCGCTCTCGGTCATCGCGCTCAACTCGTTCATCGCGCTCGCGACGCGCGCGTCGAGCGCAACGATCGCATGGTCGACCGTCGGGCTCCTCCTCGTCGGTGGGATCGTCGGAAACCTCGCCGGAGCGTATTTCGCGCGGAACCTCGATCAGCGACGCCTCAAGCAGATCTTCGCGATCTTCGTCCTCGCTGTCGGCATCTTCACCGGCGGGAGCGCCCTCGGCATCATCCCGATCAAGGTCCACTAGTGTGCTGACCTAGTATAGGCCGTCAAGCAGATTGAACATTTTGGAGTTTCGAGCGAGCTCTTGTGACTTTTTCGAGAATATCGCTTGCTTTCGCGGTCCAGATGAATGGTTTTGGGTTCGCATTGTGAGCGGCGATGTGTTCTTCGATCGCCGCGATGAGTTCGGACACGGAGCGAAAGACGCCACGTCGGACGCTTTGCATCGTTAGGTCACGGAAGAATCGTTCGACCATGTTGAGCCAGGACGAACTCGTCGGCGTGAAGTGCATCTGGAATCGCGGGTGCCGCTTCAACCATCGAAGCACGGCAGGATGCTTGTGAGTTGCGTAATTGTCTGCAATGAGGTGAATCTTCTTGTCGGCCGACGTCTGCGCGTCGATGAGATCGAGGAACCGTATCCATTCCTTATTGGTGTGGCGCGGTTGACACGTACCGATGACCTGCCCGTCAAGAATTGAAAGCGCGGCAACCAACGTCGTCGTACCATGGCGCTTATAATCATGGGTCATGGTTCCCGCGCGACCCGGCTTTATCGGGAGACCAGGCTGCGTTCGGTCGAGCGCTTGAATCTGGCTCTTTTCATCGACACAGAATACCACCGCGTGTTCGGGCGGTGATAAATACAGTCCGACGACATCTTCGATCTTTGCTGCGAAGTTCGGATCGTTGCTTACCTTGAACGCATGGCTTTGATGAGGCTTGAGTCCATTGCGACGCCAAATCCGTAGCACGCTCGATTCGCTAATCTCGACCTCCTTGGCCATCCGCGCTGCACTCCAATGCGTTGCGCCTTTCGGCTTGACACGTGTGGTCATCTCGATAACGCGCGTCTCGACATCGCGCCCCAGGGCGGGGATCCGGCCTGGCCGGTACGCGTCCCGTTCAATACCGGTAAATCCCGACTGCGCGAAACGCTTGCGCCATCGCCCGACTTTGACGGGGTCCGTACCGAGCTGCTCGCCTATCTCGATATTATTGAGACCTTGGCTGGCGAGCAACACCATCCGAGATCGTTCAATAAGACGAGCCGAAGCCGACCGACTCTTGACGATTTTCTCCAATTTATTTCTTTCGAGGATCGTAAGCGTAATTGGTTCGGCAACTCGCATGCGTTGATTATAGCAAGAACTACATAATAGTCAATCTGCTTGACGCCCTACACTAGGTGCTCTGCGAAACCATGTCTACTCAGCTCAAGATGCCGAGTGTTCTCGCTCTGCCAGCCGCAGCCGCTACGCCGTGGACGTCGAGTTTCGAGAAGATGGAGCGCGTGTGCGCTTGTATGGTCCGCACGCTGCGAGACGACGCGAGCGCGATCTCGAGCGGCCGTGCGCCGTCGGCGAGCGCGGCCAGGACCTCGAGCTCGGCACCGGCCAGGAGTCGGCTGGGTCCGCGAACCTCTGCGGAACGCCTTGCCGCGATTACGACTTCCGCGTACCCCGCGACGCGCGTCGGAGCGCGTCCGCCGGTGGCGTCACCTGCTGCTGCGTCGACGATTGCGTTGTGATCGACATCGGAGCGTAGCGACTTCACGGTCGCGGACCGACGGGCGCGAGCGTTGTCACCAATGATCCTACACGCGGAGACCGCGAGGGCGCGCGCCAGACGCCGGTACCGTCGGTCGAACGCCGGTTCCCCGACAGGGTGCATCGTCGCCGAGCGCAACGCGGCCCTTGACTGACGCCTGGCTTCAGCGACGTCGCCGAGCGCGGCAGCCGCTAGCGCGAGGAGCGCCGCACATAACGCCTTCGCGGGCCGGCTCGTCGCGCTCGCGTCGGTGAGAACCGAGACGCCGGCCCTGAAGGCCTCGAAGTCGCCGCTCCACGCGATCGGGAGATAGTCGGCCAGTCGACACGCGAAGCGTTCGCGGTACTGCTCCGGAATGGAGTGACGGCGTATCGCCGCCTTGAGGCGCTTCATATCGGCCATGTCCATGAGCTCGGCGGCTATCTCGTACTGAGCGACGAGTCCGACCGTCAGATAGGAGCGCGACCCCGCCGCCTCGGCGGCCTCGGTCATCTGGATCGCGCAGCGTCGCGCCTCCGCGATGTCGCCGGTAACGGCGTGGTGGACGTTGTACGCGATCGAATAGCTGGTGACCATGATCCGATGCGCCCCAATCGTGTGCGACCAGGAGATGCTCGCCTCGGAGAAGGCGAGGGCAGCGTGGTGATCGTGCAGGTGGTACGCGGCGAGCGCGAGTCGCTGCAGCGACCGCGCGGCGGTCAGCGGGTCGTCCTCCGACATGAGCAGCTTTTCGGCTGCCTCGACCGCCGCAGGAGCTTCGGAATCGCCGAGCGCGGAGAGGACGACAGCGCGTAGCGCAGCTAAGGGCGCGTTCATCTCGCTGACGCGGTCGAGCAGATCGGACGCGGCGTCGTATCGTCCGGTCATGACGTAGAGCGGCGCGAGCAGTTCGACGGCGTAGGCGATTTGCGGCGCAGCGGCTATAGCCGTTGCCCGCTCGAGGAGTCGTATCGCACGATCGACGCTGCCGTCCTGTTGAGCGATCGACGCGTCGATCAGAACGCGTGCGAACGTTCCCGCGGGATACCGGCCAACTAGTTTCTTGAGGACTTCGGCCGACTCGATCGCAGCGGCCACGTATGCCGCTTTCTCCGCCGATTCAGCTCTCAAGGTCGCCACTCTGAACAAGTTTCGCCAGCGTATTCAGACGACGAAGATGTAATCTGCCGGCAGTGTTCAATGGCGTCATCGCCCGACCGGGTGATCGACGCAGGTCGCGACCGGCGTGAGAGCATCGGTAGTCAAACGCTTCGAATGAATCGTCCGAGTCCTCCGGCTAGGGCGACGTCCGAGGGAGTCAAAGTCAACTGGCTCGACGACACGCGAGACAGCTCGTATCGAATTACTCGAAGGCTTGGAACGGTTCGCACGTCTGCCGCGTGGAGCGCTGACCGGTTCGGGGGGCCTTCGTTCTTGGATCGCGACGCTTGTTAAGGACGTTCGCTAATCGATGAGGCTCAAGACCGGCACGCCGATCGTGGGAGCGACCCGAAGCGAGATCAGGTCTCTCGGCTTCGCGGTACCGGACTCGACGCCGAACGCCGTCTTGAAGGGAAGGCCGGCTTGATCGGCGGCTTCTTGCTGAGTCAGCCCCTCAGCCGCGCGCAGCTTGGAGACACGCGCGTCGAGCGCTCGAAGCGCGCTGCTCGACCTCTGAGACCCGAGCGGACGATCCGGCGTTCGCGGCTTACTTTGCATCGGTCGACGGCCTACGGCGGATCGCCCGCGCTTTTGGTCGGACCTGAAGAGGAGCGCTCGTGCTCGGTCCGAGGTGTTCTTTTCGAAGGTGCTCGAGCGCCTCGGCGATGCGGTCGAGCTGATTCCGCGCGGTCGCGCGTCGTCGCGAGCAGTCGCAGATCCGAGACGCGCGACGACGTCGTCGAGCGAGACACCGAGGACTGCCGCCACCTTGCTCACGAGCTCGAAGCTCGGCTGTGCTCCGGTCTTTGGGTTCTCGAGCCGCCAGACCACCGACGGGTCGAGCTTCGCCTTTCTGGCGACCTCGCTCCGAGGCATGCCCGTGGCTTCCCGAACCTCCCGTAGAACCCGACCGATCGGCTTCGCCACACGTAGCGCTTCCCGGTCACGCGCGCTTGCCTTGTGACAGGGTAACAGGGACGTCGTGCATACACGCACTGATGCTGGCGCACGAAACCGGCCGTTCACCAGCGAGGCTTTGATGTTCCAATTGCTCAGTCGCGCGATTGCGAAGACCGCCGCGATTGCGACCATCCTCGCGATCGCTCTGCCCCCTCGTTGAGCGCGCAGCAGCTCACAATGATCCCTACGTCGATCCACGCGTCTCCGTTCGCTCCGGCGACGACACAGTCGTGTCGCGTCACGCAGGCGGCGACCCAGCAATCGCCGACAGCGAGCGTCGTTGTCGGTAACCGCACGAAGCACTCGCACGTCACGGCAAGCCTCGTCTTCATTGCGTACGACTCGGAGAACACGCGAGTCTCCCAGGCGATCGTATCGTTGCGTCTCGAGCAAACGATCGCGTCCGCGTTGAGCTCCCAGGGATCAGCTTGACGACACGTCCACTTCGAGTCTTGATAAGCAGCCCGTCGCCGACGGAAAGCGAACGTACCGAGGTAAGCCTGTGCTCCCATCGGCTCGGTTCAATGCGATCAAAATCCAGGGACGCTTCCGGTATGACGATCCCCCCATATGGGATATGGAGATTGACCTCGCCTGGGGCGTCAAAGGCACCCTTTGGGCTATTCCAAAAGTCACATTTTGGCGCAGTTACGTAAAGGTCTGCGTCTTGGATTGTGCGTGCGATCGATTCTCTACCGTCATCACTAAAACGGATGTCGTGCTTATCGGTAAAAGCAGCGCATCCAAAAAACACGGAATTATAAGAGTGAATCATCCTGGAAGCAACAGGTGTGGTCTGGCCATCAATAAATGCAATCAAGGACGAAGATCCAACCGACCGAAAAATAACGAAGGCGGCTGCGATGCTCGACTGATCTGATGATTCGTTGAAATCGAATCGCCAACGACCTCCCATCTAATTACCAACGATTCATCTTCTTTTGGGATCCGTAAACGAATAGGAACGCCGCGATCGCCGCCGATCGACGACCGCGGGTCCTCGTCTTTGAAAACGATCGGCGCTCCGTTCGTCTCGGCGGCCGTTATAAGTGCCGGCCAAGGCTGGGACGGCGTCAGAAAGCTCAGGCAAGGTAAGATAAAGATTCCGGCCGCTTGAATAGTCCTTTTAGTAGTCCTCCGCATCTTACCTCACGCCCGATTCTACGATCTATCCTAGTGGTACTGAGTATACCACCCGAGATCCGGGCTTCTCGGATTGATTGAAATATAATTCGAGCCGGTGAAGCAGTCAGTGCCTCCGGAAGGGTTGTTATTATTCTTTAAGATCTGGTTGTACCAAGGCTGGGGATACGACCACGACGACCCACTGGAACGAAAGCGTATGCCAGCGATCGCCATTATCTGCGACTGCTTTGGGCAAAGGCCTCCTACGTTAAAATAGTGGCTTTCCCATATTGCCCATCCTTCTCCACCAAAAGAATTCGTTGGTGTCGATCCAACGGTCTGAGCTATATCATTATACTGAGCAGTCGCTACGTTAGCGATTAGCAGATGAAACCTGTTGTCACCTTCGAGCTTTGCCTCAGCCTGATATTCTGGATTTCCATCTCCAGTCGAGTACACCCTGACGTACGCATTGATGAAGTTCTGGTCCATCGGAAACTTCACACCAACACCGTTGTTGCACCAATCAACTCCGTAAAAGAACGACTTGTAGGACCCGTTCGAGTACTCATAGTCCGATCCAAACTCAAGGCATCCGTTATACTGCCCCTTCATGGTGGGGGCGTACAAGATATTAACATTCTGCCCATAATTTGGAACTGTAACCGATCCGGTCAAGTAGCCTGTCATTGCGGCCCAGGTAGATCCGTCCGCGCCGCCATTACCGCCGTTGAAGTACCAACCAGCCTGACCACCCGAATCTGAACTCGATATTGCTCCGTTAGGCGTTTGCACTGGCGTGAACTGCGGATCGGATTGAAGCCGTGCAAACCGGTTGGTATGAAGGGAATACCGCGAAGATTTCCGGATGTCGGAACATAGCCGTCAGACCATGGGTCATCATAAGGTTGCACGTAGTGAGAGACAACCTGGTAACGGACGTTCCCAACCGAGCGATATCCAATTGTTCGACTAGCGCTTGCGTTGTAAGCTGCCTTTTGCATAGCGCGCGCTGTTATCGAGACTGGAAGTGAAGCGCCTGTGGCAATAGTATTAGCAGAGTAAGCGACGTACAGGAAGCTGGCAATCGCAAAGATTGTACCTCGTGCTGACATAGTCTTTCTCCCTTTAGAAACAGCAGCGTGAGTGTAGTACAGGCGATCGAGCATATTTTGTCATCAACACCAGCACGTACAAAACATCAAGCGTTGTTAATAAGCTTGGCACGTTCAGCGGTATTGCTACGAATGGCGCTATCAATTTCGAGCGACAAGACGTGACGAAAGATAGCATGATGTAGCCAAAAGATCAATTAGGGCAAGTCTGATCTGCGCAGCTAATTAACGATTAAGCGGATCGACCGCCGGATGTGGACGACTTTAGCGGCTATCGACTTACGGTTTTGCGCGATTCTGTGGTTTCGGCCGTCATTCCAGGCGTTTGGGCATGCTAAAGCGTCGAGACCCGTAGCATTCGCTTCTTTTGAACGAACAGGTTTACGAGTCCGAAGCAAACGTAAAGGCGGTTCGTGTTCTTTGCGAGACCTCGATACCGGACTTTGCGAAAGCCGAACATCCCTTTGAGGATCCCAAAGACGTGCTCAACCCGCGATCGAGTCGATGACTTGTGCTTGTTCGCTGCCAACTCGGCTTCGGAGAGCGCGCGATTGCGATATCCTCGCTTGCTCGTGAAATCCTGTGCACAGGGAGCCTTCGCTCGCATCGACTCCGTGTGGCCGGTGTAAGCCGCATCACCCCAGACCCGCGTTTCGTTCCCGTGAAGAAGCTGCGCGAACATCTTACTGTCGTGAACGTTCGCCGCTGACGTCTCCAGCGTGTGCACGATTTTGCTCGTACTGTCCACGCCAATGTGCGCTTTCATCCCGAAGTACCATTGGTTGCCCTTACACGTCGAGTGCATTTCCGGATCGCGTTCCTTCTTCTGGTTTTTCGTCGAGCTCGGCGCGTTGATTATCGTGGCATCAACAATCGTTCCCGTGCCGATCTTCACGCCATTGCGCTCCAGGTGCGCGTTTATCTCTTCAAACATCCGCTTGCCGAGGTCGTGCTTTTCGAGCAAATGGCGAAACTTGCAAATCGTCGTCTCGTCGGGTGCCGGAGCGGTTCCGAGATCGATCCCGGCAAACCGCTGCATAGACAAGACGTCGTACAGTGCCTCTTCCACGCCGGGATCGCTCAGATCGTACCATTGCTGGAGCAAGTGAATTCGGATCATGAGATCCAGTCGAATCGGGCGCCGGCCCACTTCGCCCTTGGGATAATGCGGCTCAATGATTGCCTTCAATCCCTCCCAAGGGACGATGCGTTCCATCTCGCTAAGGAACGCCGCACGCCGTGTTATCTTCGCATGACGCTTGAAGTCAGCGGAACCGAAGGAGATGTACTTGTCTTTCATCGTTTACAAGTGTATCATAAATTAGGAGTAAATCAGAGATGCCTTAGCTTGCCTCGAAGATCTTCTGCGCTTCCGCTCTTCGATGCCACCGCAGGAGAGGCGAGGCTATTCGGTCGCTCACACGAAAAGCTATCGCACACGCCGACTAGCGCAGCATGGAAAGTGCGTGCGGAAACAGTATCCTCATCGCTGTGATCGCGGACACGAAGCTTTCGGACGACTTCTCGTCGCTCGTGCGCGCCAGCTTCTCTTCGTTCCTGGCTGCGCTCGATCTTTTGCTAGGATTTATAGGTGAGTGCTGAAGCGCGCCACCGCTGTTCCCTTGTTGCCGCTCGACCCGAAGGTTAATGTTCAGCACGAGCATTTTCCCATTGTTGCCTTGCGCGAACCAAGAGGTCGCCCAAGTCCTGGATCTATCCTTGCCGTTGGCGACCGTGATGTCTTCGCGCGCTCGCGTCACGTCGACGTAGAGCCCACGGTGCGTCTGAGCTGACGATGCTAGGGCAAAAACGGCATCGATGGTCCGGCCGCCGTACAGTAAGTCATGAACGTCCCGCTGGGTCATGACTCGTACCCGGTCTGCACTTCTCGCGAAGGGCGCGTACCTGGGACGACCGTTTTTCCCGATCGCATAGGCCGCTCGTCGCTCCGACCAAATACCTACGATCGAATGCGAAGAATCCGACTAGCGAACGGGTCAATCGAGCAATCTTCTAGATCCGATTTTCGAGGACGATGCTATGCGCCGGACGTGCTTCTTACACGAGGCCGCGACGTTTCGCGTGCTGGCCATTCGAGGTTAATGCGGAGTGAACGGTTAGGAAAGCCACAGTCCCGAGGATGCCGAGAACTATGACGTGCGTGGCTGCCGCAGCCATGTGCGTTCGCCCATAAGCGAACAAGATCGGCAACGCGTCGCGCGCAGGAAAACTACCGGTCACCAGCGGGTCACGGACTCCCAGGCCCGTGAGCAACAGCGAAAAGCCGAAGACGCACAAGAATACGCGACGCACGAAGCACCGCAAACGTATCTGGTTCCAGATCGCGCTCAATGAAAGACACATTAGTAGCGAAATACCGACGAAGCGCCGCAGTCCGTACGTGTCACCGCCATAATCTGTCGTGCCGAGCACGACGCTGACTAAGTATACACTCGATGCGACGGTCACGAAGCTGAGAACGCGTCTTGTTTCCGGAGAAGACGGGAACCTTAGGCCGTGTACAAAACCGTACACCGCGATCAGGAGAATGGGCGAATATAAGAAAAGGCCACGCTGGCCGAAGGTTACCTCAAACGCATACCGCACGATCTGAGCGAGCGATCTTTCGCCAATGGACCCTAGTATGTAGCCGTGTGCAAACGGAGAGCCCGGATAATTATACAAACTCGAGTTGGTATCTGGCGGTAGAATAGTCCCGGAGAGTACGAGATTGCTCGCAGCAAGCGGTACGAGAACAATACAAGCGCCAACCGCAAACATAATGTAATGCCGAAGTGAGGCCCGGCCGATTGCTAGCGGGGCAACGATCACGAATAACGCGTACGAGGAGTCGATGCCGATCGCCAACGCGAACATACTTCCACCGAGAATGAGCAGTCTCGAACGTGCTGCGTAGCGCACGATAACAACGAGGCCGACTAAGAGACAGGCAGCCGCTGGAACGTGATTGATGAGAACCGTCGCGAATGGGAAGGCAAGCGTAGCGGAGCCGGCTACAGTCGCTATCGCGGCGGCCGCTCTGTCGGAATTGCCGAGCGCTCGAAGCAATTCGGCAATTGCTGCGATTGCCATCCCGAACGGCAATGAGACCGTCGTGATCGTCAGGACCGCAAGAAGCAGCTGCCGATTCGAAACGATGTTGATGTGGACTGCTCGAAGCCCCTCGACGACCGCGGCTCCGACGATACTCATTACGATCGGTTTGTCGGAGTAGAAGTGGCCTGCGTAAAAATACTGGTCACCCGTTTTGAACCCGGACCCCTCAATAGCGAAAGTGTCGCGATCGACTAACGATTCGACCGTTGCGAGCCTGGAGGTAACGTTCCACGAGGCTGCTTCCGGGTGGACGCAAATCGAAGCAGAAATCAAGAAAGCAAGGGCAAGGGTCAAGCGCGATCGGACGTTCATGCGCGAGCTTACTCGTAGCAGCGGGCACCTTTTCCCTTGAACCCGCTCCGCTTTCCTGAGAGGCAGCTTCGTTGCGTTCTGCAGTGGCGATTCGGCGCTGCGCGCGTCGGATTGCTGGACATGTGATGCTTCTGCGGCCGGCGGCTACGCTGGGTATCGATTGGGGCAATGCGACCCGGAGTCGGATGCAGACACTGCTGATCGATCTCGCGGAGATCGCGAGGATCTGCGCAGGCGGGTCTTGCGAGGGATTGCAGAGATTGGGCCTTTCATGCTATACCAGCTTTCGACGATCGCGGTCAGCATCATCCGCCATTGCAATCTGAGCTCGCCGTCGGACCAATGGCCAGGAAGGCCCCGTTCGGACCAGGTCGCGCGCAGAATTCGGTGGTTACACACGGATTCAATGCGGTCGTAAGCAAATGCGCTTCAAGAGCTTCTGTAACAGGTTGCGGAAAAAGCAATGCCGCTGGTGTCGATCTGGCGGGCTTTTTTCGCTATAATTGGAGCAGGTTTCCTCGATATCTTGAGGTAGCGGCTGATGCGGTCCGAAGATGTACAAAATACGG
>JAABUU010000917.1_pt1 | contig 57505 bp, 61 predicted proteins | sample 5559301 | NCBI WGS metagenome assembly JAABUU01 (sample SAMN10711884, study PRJNA513360) | rock metagenome | isolation source: Antarctica rocks | place: Antarctica: Victoria Land, Richard Nunatak white
CCGCCCCCTGCCCCCGCCCCCGCCCCCCCCCCCGCCCCCCCCCCCCCCCCCCCCCCCCCCCCCCCCCCCCCCCCCCCCCCCCCCCCCCCCCCCCCCCCCCCCCGCGCCCTTGAAGAAGGACATCATGCCAGTCTGGTTCGCGCCGCCGCGCCCCTTGCCCTTGGGCGAGACGAGGCCGCCGGGCGCGGGCGCGGTCGCCATGTCCACGCGCACGCGCGTGTGCGGCCCATTCAGGAGCGCCTGCGCGGAGCCAGAGGCCCAAAACTTTAGGCGATAGATACACAGAAGAAGGCGATGCAGTGCGGCTGCAGGAGCAGGGTTGCTGTATGGTCCGACAGGCAGCGCGCCCGCGCATGCGTGGCGCAGGCGGACGGGGCTGGAGCGGCTCAGCTTGTGGCGAGGTCAGTGCCCGTGAGCTCTCCCAGCACGCACTCGGTCTTGCTCATATGCCCGCAACGGCGCGGCCGGCCTGGGCGGCCGCGCGGGCGCGCCTGCACGTCCGCGGCCGGCAGGCAGGGCTTGAGCAGCTCGGCCAGCGGGCGCTGCAGCTTGTTGCGCCAGTACAGCTGCAGGTCGCCCTGCAGGCCGGCCTTGGCCGCAGCGAGCGGGTCCTCGGCCGCCTCGTCCTGCGTGGCCGGGCCCGGCAGCAGCACGTAGGGTATGCGCTCGCCCAGCACGAACGCGCGGCCCGCGTCCCGCTGCTGCGCGCGCGCGCGCGCGCCCCTGCTGCTCAGATCTGCATGAGCATCTGCGGCGCGTGCGCAGCGTTCGCAGACACGCATGAGCGGCCGCGCGGCGCGGCGCGGCGCCCGGCCATGCCGCGAGCTGTGCGCGCGGGGCATGCGCGCCGACGCCGAGCACGCGGGCGATGGGCGAGCCAAGGCACGGACGGCGCGCGAGGCGCGATGTCGGGCAAGGCGCGCGCCTGCAGCTTGACGGCCAGCGTGGCGTGCGGGCCGCGGACGTCCTCGTCCGCCGCGGCGCCGCCGGCTGGCCCGGCGGCCTCGCCCTCCGCCGCGCGCTCCACCTGCGGCGCCGCGCACCGAGGGTAGGGTGTACTGTACACCGGCCTCCTGCTCGCCCTCGGCTGACGCCTGCACCTGGCGTCGCCTGCAGGTCGCTCGTGTCGGGGGTACAAAGCCCTGCTCGCCGGCTGCCCGGGTTGCAGCCCCAGCAAGGCGCTGCGTCTGTGCCATGGGGCGGGACAGCAAGTGCTGCCTCAGGCGAGCCGGGACACTGCCCGCATCAGAGGCCAGCGACGGCACGCCAAGCGCAGATGCAAGGCTGCGCATCAGGCGGGCGCCGCGGCAGGGGCGCGCGAGCGGGCCCCGGGCGCGCCTGTTGCCCAGTGATGCGCCACAAGCCGCCTGTCATGACGAGGTCTGACAGGTAGACGCGGCCGGACAGCAGCCGCCGGATCTCGCCCTCCGCAAACACCACTGCGGCCTGGGTGTCATCCTGCCGCGCCCAGGCACAGGCGGACCCTGGATGCGCGTCCTGGGAGCGCGGGAACCTAACCCAAAAGGGAAGCCAGTGATTTGACACACCGAAAATATGCCATAGAGGGTGTTCGGGCAGGATCAGTGAGGCTCCGGCCACGGGAGCCAGCGGGCTGGCACGCCCGCCGCGCCCTGGGCCGCGACCGCTGCGCCGGGGGGGCACGCCTGCATCAGGATGCGCTGCAGGCAGCCGTGCAGCGTGCGCCGCACGACCGGCGCCGCCTGCCGCCACATGCTCTTCAAGCCCTTGACCATGAGCGTGCCGGGGCCGCCCAGGTCGGCCTCCTTCTCATATGCGCGGCCCGCATACCTGCGCGAGGCGCAGGCTGGGTTCAGTGGACGCGGTAGGGGTTTTGCCCAAATCGGTACAGCGCCGCCGCGAACGAGCAGCCCGCGTGTGCTCCGGGGGGTGTGCTGCTGGTGCGCAGGGGGCGGCTGCAGGCGGCGGCTTGCCGCGCGCTGAGCTGTCACGGACAGCACTGGGGCTCGCGCATGATGGTGCAGACAGCACAGTTGTCGGGTGTGCACGGTCGGTAAACAGCGTGTCAGGCCGCCACAAGCGCAGCTTGCTCATATTCGCAAGCACCAGTTGCTGCATGACGCCCCCAACTAGCATGCTCCAGCGGTGAAGGCACCAACGCGCGACCAGAGCTTGCGCGCCATCTGCGGCTCCGCCCGCCCAACGCGCGCTGGCAGGCCCCGCATGTCACGGGCCCTGTGCGCCCCCCCTGCGCGCGCCCCCGATTCACCTGTTGACGTGCAGCAGCAGGAACGGCTGGCAGACGGCCTCGAACTTGAGCTCCATCTCCGGCGGGAAGCGCGCGCTGACGAGGCGCGCGGCCGCGCGCCCCAGCGCCATCGCCTCCTCCGCAGACGTGCCCGGGAAGTGGATGAACCTGCCGCCCGCCCGAGCGCGGTGGCGCTCGCTTGCGCCTCAGATGGCGCTCGCTCGCCTATGACAGAGCATTCCACGACGGAGCTCATTTGATTTGGACGTACGCATGGCAAGCGAGCGGGGCACGCCGGCACCCCTCGCAGGGCCCACGATCCTGCACCGATTGCTTGTCCTCGGGCAGACAGGCACGGGCTCGCGGCTCCTGCCAGCAGCCAAGCTGATACCCACGCCAGGGTGTCATGAGCAAACCTGACAAAGCCTGCAGCGACCAGCACAGCGACCGACACATCGGCGGGCGCAGGATCAGGAAGCAGCTGTGGCACTCGCTGACGGCGCGTCAGAGCGCGGCGCACAGCGAGTCGGTCTGGCCGTAGATGACGCGCGCATCGCGGCCCAGGTCCCCGAGCTCGCCGCCGGCCGCGGCCGCATGCAGCGCCTCGACTGCCGCGCGGCAGGACGCCGCGCCCAGCGCGAGGCAGCTGTCCGCCAGCGGCACGCACTGCAGCGGCGACGCCTGCGCGCCTGCGCGCCGCACACGGAATGTACCGTCAACATCTGCAGAAAATAAATGGCTAAACGCATGCCCGCCGCTCCTCCAGTCCCATGCTGGTTGACGCCGCGCGGCTGGCAGCACCTAGCTGCATGCCGCACGCTTCAGGGCATGGTGCAGACCTGCGCCAGGCACATGCTGCCAGGCGAGCACAGCCTTGCACCAGCTCCTGCAAGGCAGCGGCAGGCGCACAGGCTCTCGCGCGTGTGCAAGCAGACGGCTCCGACCCTTGCTGGCTTGCATCCGAAGCTGCAAGCATGCGCGGCCGCCCCGTGCGCCAAGCCAGGGCGTGCGGGCGACCGCGCCTGCGCAGCGGCATGCAGGATTGCTGTGTGCCGCGCAAGCAGGCTGCACGCGCGCGGCGGCGGCGCGGCGGCCAGGGCCGCGCGCCTGTGAAGCCGTATAGCGCGTTGGCGGCCAGCTTGAGCGCCTTCTGGCGGCTGTCCAGCATTGTAGGGTAAGTAAAGGTAGGATTAGGGTAGGCGCGCCTGTGAAGCCGTACAGCGCGTTGGCGGCCAGCTTGAGCGCCTTCTGGCGGCTGTCCAGCACGGTGCGCTGCGCGGGCGAGGCGGTCGCCTTGAGCTCCGCGCGCGTGGCAGCGCGCGCAGCGATCAGCGCCGCCAGGATGCCCGGCAGCAGGCCAGGGCGCACGCCCGGCTTCACGAACTTGTAGCCTGCATGCGGCGTCGCACCGCGTCAGCGACCGCCGCACGACCATAAGTTAGCACCGGCACTTAGCTCCGGCCTCCAGCGCTTTGCTCACTGACACACCGCACCCTCATGCCCCAGGCTTACCTTGAGACTCACCTAAGGGTTACAAAACAATGCCAGGTTCCGGAGGAGCCAGAGCGCCCGCGGGGGACAGGCAGGGCTGCGTGGCGCCCGCGCCGTACCGGCCGTGGTGGTGGTGACCTGCGCCGGCTCCAGCGCTGCGGCGTCATCGGCGTGCAGCAGCGTCGTGTAGCACATGTTGTGCGCCCGGTAGAGCGACGGGTACAGGCTCGCAAAGTCCTGCGCGGAAGCGCCAGGCAGGGTGAGGAGCGCGGTGTGTGCAGGCGAGGGTGGTGACACAGAGGGCAGCGAGCGCTGCGAGCTGACGGCGTGCAGGTTCTTACATTTGCATGCAGTTGCACAGGTTCTTACATTTGCACGCAGTTGCACATGTCTGGGTACACACGCGGCGCACTGCGGGTGGCCCCATGCAATTGTGGCAAACATAGTACTCAAGCAGCCCGGTGGCAAATCAGTTGATAGACAGGCATGTGCCACAGCTGCAACACCTGCGAGTTTGTCAGGGCCTTAGCCAAAACAATGGGGCCGGCAGCGCACACCAGGATGGCGACCGGCGACTTGTACAATCCCGCCGTGCCCGTCTCGATCGGGTGCAGCAGGTACGGGCTTTCTGCCAAAGGTACCGCATCCTGCCGCCACATGAGAGGCCAGCTGAAGCGTGTCCGGCCAAGACATATGACACAGACCCCCGGATGGCCATGCACCCGTCCTGGCTATCTCCTCTCCGGCCCCCAACACACCGCCTCTTCGCTCCACAGCCACATGCTGCACGATTCTGACGCGCGCCGCGGGCTGCCGCCGCGCAGCAGTGCCCACACACCTGCTGCGCAGCGTGGCAGCGTGTGCCACACGGCAGGCGCGAGTATGCACCTGGCGCCCGTTGACGACGTAGCCGGCGCGCCGCGCGGAGCGCAGCAGCAGCGACCAGGTCCGGATCATCTGTGCATTGTAGAGCACCTGCGCGCCGCACGTTAGCGTTAGAGATCCACATGCCTGGCCCTCACCCGCACTCTGTGAGGCCCACCTGCTGCACAGCATGTCTGCACGATGCCTCGGGCGCCACGCGCTGCCAGCTCGGTGCCCCTCAACCAGGCCGGGAGGAGCCTGCTGAGCCGCCGGCCTGCCATGTTCACCGTGGCTGTACTGAGTCTTGCCGCCGGCTTGCTGTGCATGCGACTGCTGCTGAGGCAAGGGCTCGTGGTGAAGCGAGTCCCACCTCACCTGGCTGACGGTCAGGCCGGTGGCGCGCGCCAGCTCCTGCGCCGCGCGCCGCGGGCCGTCAGCCGGCGGAGCTGCCGCAACAATGTGCTGAATTAGGGCTGTGCATCAGCGTTCCCACGCCTAGGAGCAGCGCTGTCTCAAGAGATGGAAGCCTGCATGCTGGACAGCACCGAGGAGCGGGGCGGCCGGCACGCGCGCCGTGTGGCCCGCACCACGGCTTCCGGCAGCGTGGCCAGGCGGCCGAGCAGGGCAGCCACCACACGGCCGCGCCGCAGCGTGTACCGCGCCAGCCGCGCGCAGCGCGCCGCCGCGCCCTCGGCTGCGCGCTCTGGCCGCCCTGCGCCGTGCGCGGGCCCTCTCGCGTCGCCGTGCAGGGTCGGCTGCGGCTCCCGCACCGCGGCCGCATGCAGGCCCGCGCCCCACAGGCGCATGCAACGTGCCAGCCCATGGGCGGCGTGCCCGCGAGACAGGCAGCACAGCAGCGCCATGCGCCTTGTCTGCCGCAGACTTGGTGGCCATGTGCGTGCACGCCTGCATCCCATGTGACCCTGACGCTAACCTACACGCAGGGTGGGAGGCCAAGCATTGACACCCATATGCCCACCCCCAACGCTACGATTAGGCCCACCGGCCAGCTGCGCAGGCGTCACGGGCGGCGCGCTGCGGCCGGGCATGCCCGCCAGCTCCGCGAGCGCGGCCGGCGGCAGCAGCTCCAGCGTCTGGCCCTGCGCCTGGCCTGCTTCTCCGTCAGTAACCGCTTGACAGACCCTTCCCAGGCTCACAAGACAGCCTCTGTGGCCGGCCGTGCACACCCGGCACACCCGGGCGCAGGCGCGGCTAGAGCCGCCCTGAGAAGCACAGCGGTGCAGCACTCACAGTGCATGCCATGTATTACCTGAATGCGCCACCACTACGCCAGCCCCTCGTGCCCCTTTTTCAAGGTTGACGAACGAATGGGGACAGCTGCAATCACGGCGAGACCCTCTCAGGCGCGGGCGGGGCGGGCGAGGGCGGCGCGCGCGGCGCGCGCCAGCAGGCTCTGCGCGCAGTCGGCCAGCGAGAACGAGGCCAGGGAGCAGGCTGTCAGGGCGTGGCGCAAGACGTCGAGCACCAGGCGGCCCTCGACTCGCTCCACACGGAAGGTCTCCTGCAAGCCACCGCCAGGCCCTCCTCAGGGTGTGTGGAGGCTTAGGGTTTACGGATGCGATGCACAAAGCGCCAGCCAGAGGCGCCCAAGAGGGATCCGGCAACACAGGCGCCTTATTAGTTGGTTTGTGGCTCCAGGAACATGGCAAGACAGGGAACTTCAGCGCCAACAGCTTGAGCAGCGGCGGCCGCGGCGACTCAAACCCAGCCGCTTCCCATGCGAGCAGCATCCTCAGCAAGACACACGCAGGGGAAGTCCGCGCACACGCTGCAGGCCACGTGAGAAATATCGGGCAGAGAAACTTGCCTGGTTGGAGGTGGACGCCATGCGGTTCTGCGACTTGACCCACGCGGGCGAGTACTGCACCACGCGCTTGAGCAGCAGCGGCCGCGCCTGGCGCGCGCCCAGGCGCGACAGCGCCAGGCCCGGCGCGCCGCCCGGGCGCAGCGCGGCGAAGCGCTCCGCCAGCGCGCCCAGCGTGTCGCGCACCTGCGCCGCGCTGCGCTTCACCAGTGCGCCGCGGCACTGCTACAAATTATGCAAACAAGGTTGCTTGGCCACCGCACCCTTCCAAAGAGCGACGCACACAGTTCTTTCCAAACACGACAGCGCTGGACCCAGTCATGTGGCAGGCATGCGGCCGGCCTTGCCAGCGCGGCTGCCCGCCGCGCCGCGCAGCCGCACCCCCCGGTCAAGCGGCAGACGATGAACACGGCGCAGCTTTGCACGGGGGTTGCGCTCATCAAAGAAATACGCACGTTAACCAAACACCTCACGACATGAGCTGACAGCCCTCGGCCCGGCCGCGGCGCGGCGCGCGCCTGGAAGATGGCAAGCACGTCCGGGTCGGCGTCCAGCACCCACGCCCGCCACGCCGCCAGCATGGCCGCCTCGTCGCCGTGCACGCGCACGTCCGCGCCGTCCGCGCCCGCACCATGCAACCCTGACCCTAACCCCAGCCCCGCCGCGCCCGCCGCCCAGGTGAACACGACGGCCTCCACGTCCGGCGCGCCGGGCGCTGTGTCGGGCGCTGACTCGGGCGCGGGCGCCGGCGGCGAGCCGCCGCGCGCGCCGCCGTCGCCCAGGCCACCGCCGCCGCCGTCCTCGCCGTCCTCGTCGGCGATGGGCGCCAGGTCCGCGCCACCGGTGGCCAGCACGGGCGCCGCGGGCGCGACGGCGGCCGTGCCCGCCGACAGCGCGTCGGCGCGCATGCGCAGGCAGGTGATCGCCACGATGGGGTCTTTGGCCGCGACAGGGACCCTGCGCGGCGCCGGCAGGCATCGGGACGCGCGCGTGCGCCGGCGGCAGCCTCGCCTGGCAGGCTGCGGGGCGGCGCGGCGCGGCCTCCGACGCGAGGAGACCGCTGGAGGGATGCCACCACGCCTTTCGCAGCATTTATAAGACATCCTGCCGAGGCCGTCTCCTGCAGTGCTGTCAATGGGTGCCTAAGTGCAGGTCCGGGTGCCTGCACTGCTGGATGCGGCGTTGCGTTGTGGGTGCCCGCAGATATGCCAGGTTTGGCTGACGCTTGCAGGGCCACCAGGAGACGCGATGATCTGGATCTGGCCGGCAAGCACGGCCGGCCGCCGGCGCTTGCCGCGCCCCGCGGCCGCACCGGGGGGCGCCGTCGGCGGGCGCGCTGACGACGTCGAGCGCGAGCACGCGCAGGTTGGCGATGTTGCCCTGCCTGGCGAGCTCCAGGCCCGTGCGCCACGCCGCGCTCTCGCGCCCGCCCACGCTGCGCCAGTGCGGCACAGACCCGCTCGGCGCGCGGGACGATGCAGGGCTTTATTGATGACAAGCTCCGCTGTTCCTGTTTTGCATAGGGGTAAGAAAGAATACCGACCACAGCTGCACTGCTCACGACGGGCCTGTCGTCGCAGGTGCATCCAACCCAGAAGATCGTCTCACCGTGCTGCCAGAGCGCCAAGCAATCGACCTCCAGCAGGAGCCAGCGCGGCCGCGCGCACCAGTACGGCATCGGCGCCCAGTCCGCGCCAGGCGCGAGCTGCGTGGCGTCCGGCGTCAGCGCCTGCACCGCGCGCCAGGGTGCGCCCGCCTCCACCGCGCAGCCGGAGATGCGCAGCGCCACCGGCACCGACTCCAGGCCCGGCCGGCCCGGCGCGGCGGGCGGCACGTGCGCCCAGGCGCCTGCGCGCGGGCGCGCGGCCGTCCGGCAGGCCGGCGGGGCGGCAGGCGGGCATGCGCCGGGGCCAGTCAGGAGCCGCGCTGCCAGAGTGGGCGGCATGACGGTGACCTCAGCCCATCGGCCTCAGAGGACCTGCAGGCGCCAGGCTCAGCCAAGCCAGGCCGCAGGGCACGGCATGGCCGAGCCTGGCGCAACCTGCAGATCCTGTGAGGTCGCTGGGCCGAGACCACCGTCATGCCGCCCGCTCTGGCAGCGCGGGTCCCGATCAGAGCCCTGTGTGCGGCTGCACACCCCGGCCTGCCTTACCATGCATGTGGGGACTCGTTGCAGAGGGCTGCGCGCGGCCGCGTGCACGCAAGGCGATGGAGACGCGCGCACCGCTGGAGAGGCCGGTGTCCACGAGGAAGCGCTGCTGCAACGCGACCTCGGCCTCGTACGCGGCCGCGTCCGGCCAGGCCCAGCCGCTCGCGCGCAGCGCGCCGTGGCCCAGCGCCTTGGCCGCCGCCGCCGCGGCCTTCTTCGGCGACGCGCCCGGCGCCAACACCAGCTGCGCGCACAGGTGGGCGCCGCGCCATCAGATCACAATCGGGTGGGAGGGGTGGGGTCGGCGGGCGTGAACGGCCGCGTGTCTGCCTGTGGGTCAGCCAGGGTGTTGCGGTACAGGCCCGTGCACAATGCCCAAGCTTGGAGCTCTTGACAACGGGTCTCACCAAGAGGCACCCCAAACAAGAAAAACTGCGTGGACAAGGTGCAGCGCAAGACCCACATCAGCAGGCACCTGATTGCAGCGAGCCCCGGGCCAGCCCTGTACCCGTGCGGGAGCAGACCACGCAGGCCCGCCGCCCGCCAACAAGGGCAAGGCCTGCCCCACTATCCCAGCCCGGGGCCCGACGCAGCGGGGCGGGTGTGCCGCCGGGGGCGCCACCCGCAGGAACGCGGACGGCGCCGGCGCGTCCGGGCGGAAGTACATGACCGGCAGCCGCTGCGCGGCCTCCGCGCGGCGCAGCTGGCAGTCGGGCGGCAGGTGCCTGCGCGCGCGGCGCGCGCGCGCATCAAGCCAGGCGGGGCGAGCGCGGGAGGGCACGGCGCGTGGGGCTTCCGCGCAGAGCGCAGCCGGCGGCACGTGCTCTGACCTGCGCCGCGTCCGGCGGCGCCATGACGGACATCAGGGCGGGCGCCACAGGAGCAGCGTGCATGCAGGACTGATGGCCCGGCCCAGCACGAGCGCTGGCCTCCACACATTGCGTATGTTGACCAGTGAGGCGCTCGCAGCAGGCATCGCCGGCATCAAGCTGGCGCAGCGCGTCGGCCGCCGCGGCGTCGCAGCGGCAGGCCCCGAAGTCCGCCGTGGTCAGCAGGCGCTGCAGGCTGTCCAGGTGCTCACTGCTGGGGTCAGCAACGTGCCAATGACGAGCGCAGGCGCCACGCGAGCCGGGAGCGACGCGGACAGACAGCTGGTTGACGTGCAGCATCAGCGAGGCGCTCGCAGTCGGCATCGCGGACTCGACGCCGGCTCAATGCCGGCAGTGCCAACGGCAAAAGCCTCGCTCGTGCTCCACGCCAACCAGCTGGCGCGCCGCGTTGGTCCCGGCCCGCGTGGCACCCGCGCTCGTCGTTGGCACGCCATCGACCCGAGAGCATGTGCAGGCTGGCGCACGGGGTGCGCACCCGTTCAGAGCGCGGCGCATGCGGTCCAGCATGGTCGCATCCACCGTGACCTCGCGGCCCTCCTGCACCGCAAATGCATACCTATAACCAATGGATGCTACTTACTTAATACTTAGAACCAATACCACACTCCTGTGTCGGGTGTACAGACCTGGACTTAAATCTCAGCTTTGTTGATGAGCTGCTGACCCTGCACGGCTCTCTAAGAGAGCACTGAGTGGCACACAACATGAAAGACAGAGGCGGGGAGGCCTCCACCAGACCGCAGGCGCCCTCACCTGGTCGCGCGGCGCGGCGACATAGAAGTAGGGCTCGAAATCGGCGACGCAGAGCAGCACGCTCTCGCCGGCCGCGCCGGCGCCCCAGATCAGGAAGCGGCCGCTGTTCTCCTCCACCACGTCCAGGACCATGAACACGAGCTCGCCCGCATCTGCGGTCCCCGTCCTGCAGCACGCGCACATAGGAGGGTGTCAAAGTCTCAGCGGGCAGCTGCGTGTTTTAGTGCCGCACAGCATGTTTGGCTCTAAGGTGGGTCAGCAGGAGACTTGGGAGTGCCACAAGTGTCAGCGCAGCTTGTACAGAAAGAGCATGTGTGATTACATAAGCGCGCCGCTTGCGCCAGGACAGATGTGTCGCCAACGAGGCGCGCTGCTTGGAGGTCAACTATGAAGCTCACCCAAAGGTACGGAGCCTACTACTGTGCGTTCTTTCTGCCCGACTCGTTCGCAGCCTGACTCTAGACCATAAAAACAGACTGCCCCTAGTGCTGCAGCTCCACGCTGCTACTTTTGCATAACCTTGCCGTCAGGCCACGGCCTTGGCGGGCTGCCCAGTGCAGTGAGCTCGAGCATGCCTATTAACATGCCCATGCTTGAATGCAGTTTCTTGGCACCAGGTGTTGGTTCATGCTCTTTGGAGGCAACATATGTACTGACACCAACGTATCAGAGCGGTCTTCAGTAAAGGGGCTTGGTGCAGCAAGCGAATCCGAAGTGCGCACCCGTCAGCCGCGCCTTCAACAGCTTTAGGCTGCCCCGGGCGCTCTGTGGTGCGCTGGACCTTGTGCGCTGGGACGTCCAGGTCGCCCAGGTTGCCCAAGTGCTCGTTAACGTGCTTTCTGCTCCTGAAAGCCAGGTGCGCCATCCTTGCTTCGTGCCTTGTCAGGGGTATGCTGTCTCAAATGCTTGGCACAGAGCACAGGAGCCATATAGTTTCACACACGGAAGCTTGCCTTGCTCTCCTCCCTCGGGCACTGCGCCCAAGAAGAACGTTGGTTGACCCCGAGATTTTACCCAGCGAGTCGACCCGGCCGAGAGCTCCATCAGCAAAGTGCATTTTCCTTGTGTAGGCAACGCTTACCAAGGCGTCAAGCAGAGATCACTAAGCACGCATCAGAGAAGTCGCAGGTGCTGTTTGAGCGCCCGCAAGGCCTTTAAAGCATCCAGGGGGCGAGTCCATAGACATGGTGCTCCCCCATGGGCATGTGTTGCGGCGATAGTCGCGGCGCTTATGAGCTGGAGCAGCATGGCATGCACGCGGTGGGCGAACGTCTGAGCAAGTCACTGCAAACACTGCGGTAGGAACAAGCTGCACAGCCCGGCGCGATGGACCGCTACTCCGGCCGCGACGCGGACCTGGACGCGGCGCCGCAGCAGAAGATGACCAATGTGGAGCGCCACGGCATTGGGAACGTGTTTGTGCGCGCGGCGCCGCCCGGCGCGGCGCCGCAGGCGGGCAGCGCCGCGCCTGTCTCAAAGCTTGAAGTCGTGCCCTCGCGCCGGGAGGTCAAGCGCGCCGCAGCCACGGCGGCGATGCCGCCGCCGCCGCCCGCGGCCCGGCCGGCGCCGCCCGGGCCGGCCCCGAGCGCGAGCGGCTACCAGCCGCCGCCCTGGGCCAGCCAGCCCCCAGCAGGTGCGGGCGGGACCAACATAGCCCTGCTGGCGAGGTCTGGGTGACCCTGCTTGTGGAAGCGGGGTCGGCCTTAACCTAGCGCGCGCCGGGCCGCGCCCGGCTTGCAGGCCCTGCCTCCGCATGGCGTGCCTGGTGTGCGGGTTGAGCATTTGGGTCGATGCTTTCATGCTGGCTTTTTGAATGTTGCATGTGGTGCCTTGGCCCCTGTTAGAGCATGCATGCAGAGGACGTTAAACCCATGCATGCGAAAAGCGCGCCGCTGGTCATGCGCGCGCCACCCCTTTGACCGCGCTGCTGCTCGCGCACTGCCACCGCTCCGGCGGCCTCGGGCCGCATCGGCTAATCCTACCCTACCCTATCAGGCGGCCGGCGCGCTGCGCAGGCGCAGCCCTGGTGGCGCTCAAGGACGGCGCGGTGGTGGCGACCATTCCCCTGGAGCGGCCCGCGACCGTGCTGGGCAGGCGCGCGCCGGCCCTGCCGCGTGCGGCATGCGCCGCCCGCCTGTCGCGCTCGCAGCGCTGCGCGCATGCACGCGTATGCTCGCCGGCGGAGGCGGGCTGATAGGCGCTTGTATGTGCAGTGGGACAGCGCGCGGGGGTTTCCAGAATGCCGTGGCTTGCTCCAGGGCCAGCACGCCCTTCAGCCTTGCATCAGCACACGCCTGCGGACCGCCCGCAGCACCTCCTCTGCCTGCACGCGGCGGTGAGCTGCCGCCAAAGCCCGGGCCGCTCACGCCGCACTGCAGTCGCACAGGGCGCCGGTCGCGGACGTGGTGCTGGACCACCCCTCCATCTCACGCCTGCACGCGGCCGTGTGCTACGAGGGCCGCGCACGCGCCTGGCGCGTGCTGGACCTGGGCAGCGCGCACGGCACCTTTGTCGATGGCCGGCCCGTGGGCAAGGCGCGTGGCACGCGCCGCGCCCGAGCTGTATGCTGTGAGCTCGGGAGTCTGGTGGCGCCCGGCGCGTGGTGGCCCTTTGCGGCGCGCCTTGGGCGGTCTTTGACGGCGGCCGCCCCGCGGACATGGCGCGTGAGAGACTCGTAGCTGAGGCTGCCCGCCCCGTTACCCTCTGAGTACTCGATAGCGCGTTATGTACTTGGACTGGCGCGCGCATCTGTGGTACTGCAAAGCCTGCTCTGCCGCCTGTGCTGCCGCGGTCGCTACTGATCAGGGCCTTGGCACTGTTCGCATGCGGTCTGCTGTCCGAGCACCAACACCTTTCAAATGTTGCGGCGCAGGACGCGCCCGCGGAGCTGCGCAAGGGCGGCAGCCTGCGGATTGCGGCATCGTCGCGGCAGTACGCGCTTAGCGCGCCGGCAACGCCGCCGCCTGCACCGCCCGATCCTCCCGCGCCCAGCCGCGTCTCGGCGCCTGGCGACGCCGGCAGCAGCGACGCCCGGGGGCCCATGGTGCGGCCACACCAGTGTGCTGCGCATGCGACAAAGCGTAGCATGCGTGCGCTCTGCTGATGTTGCACACTCCCACATCAAGCATCTTGCAGCCACCAGAACCCTTGGGACAGTCCGTACAAATTGATCCTTCTTTGACACAGGGCGCCTGCGTCATGCAAGGATACAGTGTCGGGCGCGTCTGTTGAGCACGCCGGCTACCGCAGGCTGCCGTGCTCAGTGCTGCGCAGCGGCGCAGGGCGACGCGCAGAGCAAGCGCGCGCGGCTGTGGGGGCCCGGCGGCGGCGGCGGTGGCAGTGGCGGGCGCGGCGGCGGCGGCGGCGGCGGCAGCGGCGGCGGCGGCGGCCCCGCCCGCGCCAGCGCGCCCGACGTCGGGCCCAGCCAGGCGGGCGCGGGCGACGAGGGCCGCTTTCGTGACCTGGTGCGCCCGACGCTCGTCAAGCCGCGGCCGCCGGCCGACGACAAAGAGCGCCAGGGCGGCGGCGGCGGCGTTCGAAACGGCGAACGTGGCGGCGGCAGCCGCGGCGGCGGCGAAGCCGTTGGCACTGGCAGGGACGAAGGCGACTGCACCGGCAGGGAAGAGGGGCCCGGGAGCGCGGGCCCGGGCGGGGCGCGGGCGGAGCGCGGCGCGCCGCGGCCGCAGCAGGGCAGCCCCGAGCGCAGCCGGCGCGCGCACCGCGCGGCGCAGCCGCTGGGCGTCACGCCCTACACGCTGCTGCCGCCGCCACGCGCGCGGCAGGGGCAGCCGTGATGGCGGCGGCCGGCGGCGGCGAGGCAGTACAGGATGCTCGCATGACATGTGTGAGGGTTGACGTGCCACGGCGGAGCCGGCTGAGCCGCCCCTCTGCTGCTGGGCACTGCTCTGCTTGGTGCAGGGCAGCTGCGGCCCGGGGCGGGGCGCTTGCGGGGTGGCCAGATGGACTTTGAGGAGCTTGCAGCAGAATGGTCCAGCCAGGGTCTGCTGGCGACGTCTGAGCAACCTCTATGAGGAGGTTGCGAGCTATGGTGCAGCTGCAGCTGAGGGATTCCTGACCACACGTCTTACACACACGATGCCAGCAGTACCTGCTCGGGTAGCGCCCTGCAGAAAGCCACAGTGGCCAAGGACCTACAAACTTGCCCACCTGGTCCCACGCTTGCGTCATGTTGCCGGGCAGTGCTGCCGCCAGCAGAGCGCTGCCACGCTTGTGCTGTCGGAGCCTGCCGCTCCCAAGCTGGCTAGCACGACGCGCCCGCGCTTGCAGAGCAGGAGGGCGCGCATGGCAGGCAGCGCGGGTAGGCAGCTCTAAAAGAGGTGCTCCTCCAGATTGCCTGCAAGGCTGTGGCGACTTGACGCAGCATCGCTGAGCGCGCAGCGGTGCGGCGCCGCTGCGCGCGATCTCTGCGCAACACACTTTGTGGGCCGGTGCATGTCGGATGAATGCCAATCCCTGCACAGGGCCTCCACGAAACAGGCCACGCACCCTTCAGCATTGGCAAGCCGCAAGGAGCACGTACGGCAGCACCTGTGGCTTGGCAAGTGACCACGTCGACGGTGTGCGCCGCGCGCGCGCGCCTCACCCACACGGCCGGCGCAGGTGGCTCTGCCCGTGCCCACAACTAGTCTGCAGCAGGGACCACAAAGCATCATAGGAATCTGTCGCTCCTGCGCAATGCCTCCCTCGGTGCAACCCGTGCAGGCTCAGGCGCGTGCGGGTCACGCACAGCGCCGGAGCGCCCTACCTCCGCACGCCTCTGAGCCTTGCCGGCTGCGGCATGCAGCGCGGACGGCTGCGCGCCGCTGCAGCCTGCTAGCCAGCTGCGGTGACCACCGCCCTGCTCAAGCACACCTGCGCACACAGGCCTCGCCTCAGCCAGGGCCTGCAGCAGAAGCCCCCCGCCGCGCCGGGCCAGCTATCCGGCTTGCCTGTCAGAGCCGCTCTGCTCCCCCGGGTCCCGCGGCGGGCGCACACCATGCCGTCGTCGAGCATGTGCGCCTTGCATCGCCGCCTGAGCTCGCCCGGGTATCCGAAGGAGCTGATGGTGTCGCAGCCGGCCACCTCGCACCGCTTGCTCACCAGGTCCACCTGCGGCCGAGCGCGCCCGCCTCGCACACAGCCTGCGAGCGGGGCGCCCCGCAACCGCTGGCGACGGCCGCTCGCGCCGGCTCACCATCCCGCTGAGGGCGTGCGCCCGGCATCGCCGCGCGGGCTGCCCCGGGATGCCGAACCAGCGCTGCGCCGCGCAGCCCGGCGCGTCGCACCGCCGGACGATGAGGTTCTCCTGCACGCCGTGGCCGCCGGGTCAGCGCGCGCCCGACTCGGCCGGCTGCGCCCCGCTGCGGCGGCCGGGCGGACCATCATCTCCAACCTGTGCGTCGTGCACCGTCGCGGCTGCCCCCCGCGAACGCCGAAGCTGCACCGCCCCCGGCAGCCCTCCACCTCGCACCGCGGGTTGGCCACATCCTCCTGGCGCGCCCATGCACACCCGCTGATCAGCGGCGGCGCCGCGCGCGCGTGGGCGCGGCCGCGGGGGGAGCCCGGCGCACCATATTATTGGCCTTGTGCGCGCGGCAAAATTTTGGCCGCATGCCGGGCAGCGCGCAGGTGGGGCGCTTGCTGCAGCCGGGCGCCGCGCATCTGGGGTTCCGCGTGTCCACCTGCGGGCCCGCTTGCCGGTGTTGTCAGCACCGGGCGCGCGGCGCGGGACGGCACCGAGCGCGTCGCAGACGCTGGGTCGCCCGGAGGCACGCACCATTTCACTCGACTTGTGCACCTTACAAAACCTCGGCCGCTCGCCCTCTAGGCTGAAAGTCGCCGACTTCAGGCACCCCGCCGCCTTGCAGTCGCTCAGACCGACTGTGACCTTGAGGCGCGCCCGCGTCGAGTGAGTGGGTGTCGCGCCCTGTCTCCGTGGCAGGGTAACGTTCCGCACAAGGTCTCAGACGCACCAGGCGCCCCTGTCTCGGACGCGGCGGGCTCCAGGAGGCCGGCAGTCTGTGCGCCGACCGCAGCTGCGCACGCTCGCGGAAGCGCAGCCGGCCCTGCGGGCCACCACAGCCACTCACACTCCAGTTCACGAGCTCGAGGCCCAAAGCAAGGACACTGCGGTGTCCGCAAGTGAGGCGCCGCGGCCAAGGCACACCACGGCTGCAGGGTCTGTGTGCAGCGGTGCAGGGCGTGCCGGGCAGGAAGGCGCTGCCGGGCAGCCGCCAGACGCGCGCGCCCTGCCCGCAGGAAAGCAGAGCATGCTGCCCGAGCACAGGTGGCCGAGCTTCGCAGCGGGCTGCAGGGCGGAGCGGCCGCCTGCTGCCCCAGGCACTTTCCCGGCAGCGGCCTTGTGTCTGCAGGTGCGCGCGGGGCGTGACAGCAGCTCCGCAATCGCGCTGCGGCCCTTGCCCCTCCCTGTTTGACAACCAGGACAGGAGTCTCCAATAGAGTGATTGACTTGATGAATAAGGCGTGCTTCAGACTGGAGCCAGTTCCAGCTCGTACTAGCGTGCGGCTTTACAGTTCCCGTAATCCCTGATGGTGGCCTGGCGGAAATGCACAAGCAACGGAGGAGTGCCAGGCATGAGGCTGAGATGAGGGTCAATGTAAAAAAAATTTGCTGGCTATTGCACCATGTCGCACCGACGACATCCTGCAGCAACCCGTGCATCGGTGCATGCCCATTGGCTTCCTTATGCATGTCACATGTCCGCCAAATCGCACGTCCATCAAAGGCCTACCACCGGCGTCCTCCTCACTCAACGATCCTTCTCTCTCTCGCAAGTGCAGGACGAGGATGCACCCCCAGCAGACTTGCTACCCCTTCCAGCTCAGCCACGGACACCCTTTACTATTGCACGTCAATAAAAAAGCCCACTCATCCGCCTGTGCCAGCTAGACACTCCGGCTCTCCAGCTCAATGCTGACCCTGCACCGGCCCGCCAGCAGGCGCGCTGGCAGCGCGGCGCCGCCTAGGAGCCGCAGCCGCAGCCCGCCCTCCTCCACATCCACCCGCACCCTCTGCCAGCCCGCCGCTTCCTGGGGGCCAGCCGGCAAGCTGCCCGGCGCGGGGTCCTCCGCTGGGCCGCCGCGCCCATGCACTGCCCTGCCGCCGCTTCCGCAGTCGCTGAGCGCGCCTGGGCCGGCGCCGGCGGCCTGGTCGGCGCCCGGCCACGCGTGATCGGCGCCGACCTCGCCGCCGCAGCCGGCTGGGGGCGCCTGCAAGGGCGGCGCCGGGGGGGCCTCGGGCGGCGGCGCCGGCGGGTCGGGCAGGCGCTCGAAGAACGCGTCCGCGAGGTACGCGCCCGCCAGCGGCGCCTGGTTTCGCAGCGCATCCACGGGCAGCCTGCGCACAGCGCCGCCCTTCAGGACGGCGGCGGCCAGCAGCGCGCCGCGCATCGCGTTCGCCCCGCAGGCAAGCCCACCGGTCGCCGCTCCAACGCTGTGCGCCAGCTTGCCTGGCTATCACGAAGCGCACACCGTCAATGCCTGCCACTTGGGCCTTCTCCATCGGGTCTTCTCCAGTCCGCCACGAGCGGAGTGCGCACCACAGGCTATCGGGCGGCTGCAGGGCCGCGCCGCCGGGGCCGGCGACCGCGACCAGGCGGTAGCGCCGGCCGAGGTAGCCGGCCACGCGCTGCAGCTGCCCCGCCGCCAGCGCCTCGCGCACCCGGGACGAGGACGCCTGCGGGGGCCTCCAGGGTCAGCGCCGGGATGCGCTTGACCAGGAGGGTCGAGAGCACTCGGCATCGGGCTCGCCCTCGTCGAGCTGTGCAGGCAGCGAAATTATAGCCCGCATACAAATACATCGTCATGTTGCAACCAACCCAGCCTGGCGTGCATGGCAATGTGAAGCTCGCTTGACGGATGTCTCGCCTGGTGCACAGCAAACCCCGATGCTGGGCTCCATGGCCAGCTTGAGCAGCCGCGCAGGCACGGCCACGCTCCGGCGCGCCCGCCGGGCAGCCAGGGCGGCCGCAGCGGCGCCGGCATGCACCGTCCCCCGCCGCATGCCGCGGCGCCCCGGGCTGCGGCGGGGCGCGCGCCTTGACGGCGAGCCCCGGCTCGCCCGCGTCCACCAGGTCGGCGACCGCCACGCGCAGGCCGGCCGCGGCGCCCAGCATGCGCAGCGCGTCGCAGTCCCCGGCCGCGCGGTAGCCGAAGCGGAAGCCCTCGCCCACCACCACGCCGGCCACCTGGGTGCAGCGGATACCCTTTAGGGTGTTTGGCAGGGCAGAGGAGCAGAGGACCGGCCGAGTAAGCGGGGCACCCTCCATACTACGTCACACAGGCCGGCTGCACAGGCTCGTCAGCCCTGCAGACGGGTTCAAGCAAGTCAGGTTGAATGGCTTTGCATGTCTGTGATGACCTGGCGATGTGCAGGCGGCACCTGCCTGCAAGCGACTGCTCGTCCGGCGCAGTGCACGAGGCGCATGGTTGCAAAGGGGGTGACAATGCGCCGAGGCAGACGCCCGCCGCGCGCGCACGTCCAGACCGTGAGCAAGGAGGCGCGAGCTGGCATTGAGGTACAGCGCCTCCAGACGAGCGGCGGCCGCGCGCCTGCAGGTCCTCGGCCAGCGCGCGCACAAAGTCCTCCGGCGCCATGGTCCGCACGGCCGCAAAGGGGATGAGCCGCTGCCGCGGCCGCCGCCCCCCGCACGTGGCCGCCCAGGAGGCCAGCACACGGCCGCGGTCGCACTCAGCCACCAGCGGCGCGCGCGGCGGCCAGCCCAGCACGCCGGCCATGCCGCTGAACGACAGCAGCCAGGGCGCGCCGCCCAGCGCGGCCGCACGCGCCGCCAGCGACCTGGGCCGGGCAGGCTGTAAGCGTCCTGTGGCGCGCCAGGTGTCGCAGCGGCTGTATCGGCTATATCGTGAGGTGATGTTCAGCGACTTAAACCAGTGCGTACGCACCCACACATACAACCAGCGCCTTGACCAAGCTGTCCCAGACGCTGGGCTATCCTATCAGTACTGTTCTGAAACTCACGATACGCCCAAAGCTACGGTGTGACACCATGCAGCTAAACATGGAGCAGCCGAGAGAGCCTGCCTGGGCATAAACAGTACAGTTCAGCAGCTCTGCACGGACCAGCGGGTGTGGCCGCACTGGTGGCCCTTATGCAGCGCGTCAAACTTCCCCAGTGCCACCACTGCCCCTGTGCGGCGTCCGCCATGCACGTCGCCAGGCAGCGGCGTACGCCAGTTGTCCAAGGTACACTCCTCGACGGCCGGCGCGCTTGCGCCTGCGTGACGCCACAAGGTCGTCTCAGAGGTAAGGCAGTCAGTGCCTCGAGTTACGCAAGCCGTAAGTACATACTGCTCTTGACTGAGCACATGAACATAGCCCGACTTCTGGACGTAGCACGCAGTTTAATCTGTCTACGGCTTTGCAGCGATGCGCTTGAGCACCGGTGTCTCGTGGCGCTCACCGCAAGCGCACCGGCGAGTGCACGCTTGCAGGAGACGCTGCGGGGGCAGCGGCATGCTCTGCATGGCACTGCAGGACCTCGCACACGCTGGTGGCGCTGCACCGCGCCGTGCCATGCTGCTCAATCCCGCAGTCATGCAATTTGCAGGCATATCGCGTGGTACTGCCATGTGCAAGGTATCTCTGATAGTGAGCAGCACACACTTGGTGGCCACTGATGTCTCGATTTATTTTGTAGGCCTAGGCACAGGAACGCCGAGGACCAGCTGCAGGCACAAGAGCCTATCAACCCCACCTATCAACATATCATCGCCAACTGCCTCTGGTAGCTGCTGAAGAAACAGAGCTTTGCCTTTATGCCGGCGCTCGTGACGCACGCTGGCCGCCAGTGCCCGGCCGCGGGAGCGGCGGGCTGCCGCCAGGCGCGGCGAGCTCGCAGCGGGGCCATCACGCGAGCGTCAGCATACGGCAGCGACCCATATGGGGCCCCATCAGACGCCGCAGCCAGCAACGGCGGGGGCCTTGCACGGTGGCTGCAGTCGCCGTGGGACGTGCTGGCGTTTGGGCCGCGCGCCACCGCAGGCGTCCTCCTGCATGGCCAGCAGCTGTGCGCCGCCTGCCCGCTGTTCTGCACGTGCTTGCCTGTCTGTTGGTGGCTGCTTTCTGCTTGCTGGCAGCTCCGAGTGCTCTCAACGCTATAGTGGTCTGCTTGCTGTTGTGCAGGCAGCGGGAGATCGACCGGGTAGCATACGTGCTGCAGGACCCGCGTCCGCTCGACGCCAAACAGTTCGACCTGCTTGAGGTGCGCCACTGCCCGCCTGTTCCACACCCCCGTCCGTGTGGCTCCTGCGCACTAACGCAGGAGGTAATACCTGAGTGGCCTGGAGTTTGCCAAGCACCAGCATGTGCAGCGGTGCGCTTGCAAACGTGCAATGCACAAGCATTGAGGCAGACATTAGAGCAGCGGGAGGCTCAACGAGCTCCGCACTCCCCTTGGGATGGTTGGCACAAGCTTGTGCGCTTCTCGCAGGCGGCAGAGGCAGTCGCGGCGCGCGCGGTGGAGGCCGGCGCGGCCAGCCTGGCGGCGCTGCTGCCGGCCGAGCTGGCAGCGCAGCTGCCGCCGGAGGTGACCGCGCGCGGCGGCCGCGCGGCGCCGCTCGCGGGCGCCGCCGCAGGCGTGGAGGAGGTGCTGGCCGCGTACCCCGAGCCGGCCGCGCCCGCTACGCTGGCCACCAGCCAGGCCGGTGCGGCGGCCCGGCTGGGGCGTCTGAAGGCTCGGGAGCTGTGCGCCGCAAGAAAGCGTGGGTGTATCTAAGGCTTGCTCGCGTGCTGTATCAAGGGCTTAGGCGGCAGGGAGCCGCACTGTTCATGTTCATCAAGTTCACGGCTCTGTATCGAAGACGCGGCGCATGGGGCGATCGCGTGTACGCGACACGCACTGGTGCACGGGTGTGGGGCGCGCAGTGCGGCTGCTGCTTGCAGGGTGTGCTGGGCATGGGCCTTTGCGTGTACCCTTGAGTATAGGGTTAGGGTAGGGCAGCTCGGGCGTGCGCACGGCTGACTCGGCAGATTGGCCACACGCAGCTGCGGAGGTGGACTTGGTGCGCGATGCGATGGCCGCGGTGCGCCGGGCGCTTGAGGCCTGGGCGGGCAACGCGGACGCGACGCTGGACGCCGTCCTGCGCCTGAACGCGCGCGACGCACGCACCGGCCTCGCGCGCCGCCTCGACCAGCTGGCGCCCGCCACTATGGCGTCGGCGGTGCGCGCCCTGCTGCTATGGATGTAGCACTTGGCGTGCTGAGTTATGTGCCATCAAGGCACCCCCACCGCCCTGCTCAGGGTGGAGGTGCGTCAGCGACAGACATGCATGGATGCATGCGGGCATTGCCGCTCACGTACAGAGTATTCAGTCTGCCAGGACTCTGCCGGCACCCCTGCAGTAGGCCCCATGCAGTGGTCTCCGCCTGGTCGTGCTTTTGCTGGACTGGCCAGTGGCTAGCAACAATCATAAGGTGGTGCAAGGTTGCCTGTACGACCTGGAGTGCTGACTGCAGCCAGGACGTGCGGCAGGACCCCTCGGTCACCGCGGCGCTGGACGAGGCGGCGGTGCTGATGGACGAGCTGGACGCACTGACCATCTAGCAGCCTGCACAGTCGCGGACACCCGCGCACACAAAGAAACCCCTTATAGCAGGGATAGAGCAGGAGTGTGAGCAAGTGAGCGAATGTAGCTTGGGGGTCTCTCCTTCTTACAGAAGGGTGGTGCGCGACTAGTAGCAGGCTGATGCGGACCCATGTCTCGGCTGCAGTGGACGGCACTGTTGGTCCTTTAGTCCAACTGCTCCCTATTAGGAACTACAGCGCATGCTGCGCACCTGTTGGGGAGTAGGCCTTCATTCATGGACCATCACTCCGCATGGCATTGAGTAACTAGATGTTTGCAGAGCAATGCAAGCAGATGAGGCGGAGCCAGACACATGCATGCTAGTCACCCATGAGTGGCCACTACATTTGAAAGCTTGTCACAAGAAAATCACAATCAACCTGTGCTCCCAGGAATTTTCGAGCACAGCTGCTTGTGCAAGCAGCTCTTGTCCTCCAGTCGCAGCCTGCCAGCCCCTGTCCTGCAGCCCAACAGCTCAACTGACAGGCGTGCCACAGCACATCAGCGGGCTGGTTTGCTGGGCAGCAGCATGGCCACGCCAGAGGCTCAAGCGTTCTCACAGGCGCCTGGCAAGCCGTCAGGCCGCGCTGGTGATATGCCTCGCGGCGAACCAAAGAAAAAGAAGCGACGCACTGCAGCGCCTGTGTCACGCGACGCAGCGCTGGACGCGCAGAGCAGAGCCGTGCTGGCTCAAGCCGGCACAGAGCCGGTTAAGGGTGCTGGCAGCGGCCAGCACGCGGACGCCAGCGCAGCATTGGACGCGCACGAGGTCCCGGCACACGAGGCGCCCGGAGCACCACCGGAGGCAAGCCGCTTGCGGCAGCAGGCACGGCTGCAGCCTGTTCTGTCTGCTGCTGCCTTGAGCTGGACGCTCGCGCCAGCGCAACCGCTTCTGCGCCGTGCCCTGTAGAAACGAGTGGCAGACACAATCTTCCAGCGCGCTGCTTTCCTTGACGACCGTGCCAGGGGAGTGCCGCTCTACGGGAGGCAGCGCGCTGTCCCGCATCCGCACGCACTCGAATAGTGCAGCTCGAGGACGCGCGCGCAACCCACGCAGCTCCTGGCAGGAGCCCGCTGCGGTCCCACCGCGCGGGGCTGGCCGCAGGCGCAGAAGGCGCCGGGCCGGGACAGCAGCCGCAACCACTGCCGCTGGACGGACGACGAGGACGGCCTGCTCGTCCGCCTGGTGCTTGACGACGACCACCGCGCGGCCGTGTGCGGCGCGCGCGCGCTGCGCTGGGACCTGGTCGCCGGCGCGCTCGCGCGTTGGAGCCCCGACGGCCACACCGCGCGGCAGCGGTACAGCCAGCTGGAGCACTGGCACGGCGCGCGCCCCCTGCCTGCCCATTTCACGCCCCTCTGCATTCCCAATAGGCGCGGCCTGCTCCTTGCTGACGCCGTCTGTGTGCTCTGTGTCCGAAAGCTACGGCGCTCCCTTGCATTCCCCTGTCTTTTTTCCTGGCGCCTTTGCCCTGTATGCGGCCGCCACCCGCATGTGTTCTGTCAGCCTCAAGATAAGCTGCACGTGCGGCAACATGTGCTGCTGCAGAGCTCGCTTGCGACGCGGAGGCGGCGCCCGGCGCGCAGACAAGCGCGCTCCCAAGCCCGCCAAGGCGCCGCCCGGCGCCCGCGCGGCCGGCGACGCGAAGCGCGCCGACAGCGACGCCGCCGACCGCGCGGCCAAGCCGCGGGCGCGCGGCGCAAGCGGCCGCGCGCCCCAGGAGCGCGGGGAGGCGGAGGGGGCCGGGCCGGCCGACGCAGCGCGCGCGCGCGGGAAGCGCGGCGGCGTGCCGTACAGGCTCATGGCGGTGGCCGCGATGCTCGCGCGCGACGGCTGCGAGGGCTCGGCCGCCCAGGCGCTGCCCCCGTCCGCGGCAGCGCCCGGAACCTGAGAAGAAACCTAACAACGCCCGAAACCCAAGCGACAAAGAGCGTGCGTGCCAGGGGCATGCCATGCGCAGGGCCAGTGAGGCGGCCGGGGTGCTCAGAGCCTGCCCCAGGCGCTCTGCGGCCCTGACACAGGCGGTGGGGGTGGTACCTCGCGCTGCCTGTCTGGGTGCGCGTCCTGCTTGGCACTGGGCGGAGGTGGCAGGGTCAGGAAGTGCCGCCTGTCACCAGCGGAGGCGTTCATGCGTGCGCGCGGCGCCTGCCACTGCCGCCCGCGCCTGCTCAGGACCGCGTGTGTGATCGCACTCATGCCGTCCGCGCCGGGCATAACATGTCACCAGACTGCATGTATCAAAGTGCCACATAATGCAAGCCAGGCGGCTTCCCGGCATGACTGCCGCGCCTGCCGCCGCCAGATCGAGGACGCCGTGGAGCGCGACCCGGCGTACGCCGCCCAGCTGGCGGCGGCCGACGCGGCCGGTGCCGCCGGCGGCAAGGCCGGCAAGAGCCGCTGGCGCGCCGGCCTGCGCACCGCGCTCAGCAAGAGCGGCGGCCTGTTCACGCGCCTGGGCGACAACGACGCGGCCGGCCACGCGGTGTACCGGCTGGGCGACCGCCAGGGCGCGGCCGACCTCATTGCGGCCTGGAACGCGGGCGCCGCGCGCGTGCCGGGGCGGCAGGCGCTGCCCGCCGCGCCGCCGGTGTGACCCAGGCTGACGCGCCAGGGGGCTGCTGGCGGCGCGGACCTGCGCACCGCGCTCATTCTGGGCTGGCGGCCTGCGCGCGCGCCCATGCATAGACACTGACCACGGCCTCCTACCCCCCTGCGGCCGAGCAGGCCGTGCACTGGCCGAGCGCAGCGGCAAGCGCGGCCGCCGGCGGTCGCATGGAGCGGCGTTGCAACGGGGTTGCCGCCTTTGTCGGCGGCGCTGCCAGGGCGGCCCCTCGGAGAGCTGCTGGGCGCAGCAGGGGCCGCGGCGCCCGCGCGGCATGCGGGGTGCGCTGGTAATGCGCCACAGGAGGCAGGCGTGGCCGCGCATGCCGCCAGGTGCATCTGTGCTGGGCTTTGATTGCCTCCAACTGCGTGCGAGGTGCAGGGCTGGGCTCTGACCTGCGGCCGGCCGGCACGCGCGGCGCCCTGAGCGCGGGCGTGTGTAAAGCGGCGTCGCGGGCCGGCGCGTGAGCAGCTGCTTGGCGGTTACAGGGGGATCATGCAGAGACATGGTGGGCGCAGCGCGGTCTCACTCGCGCACGGCTCCTGATACTACGACTGCCATGGGTCGCATTGAACTATACCTGCCCATGCCTTGAGTTCCGGAAGGGGTTAGCGGTGCAAACATACTTCCCGTGGTGCCCCTGCCGCGGTGCACAGGGCGCTGGCCAGGCGCCGCGGCTTTAGAAGCACACGCGTACAACCCACATGACCCAGCATTCACTTACCGCCTAGTAGATGGTGCTCTGGGCCAGGGCCGGCAAAAGCTGCGGCAACATCTCGGGGCCGCAACACCGGGCGAGGTCAAAGTGGGGCCGCGCAGCAATCGCGGCGCACCTGCCCGCACAGGAAATATGCCGAAAAAGGGGCCTGGCATGCTGAACGATGCCAAGTCAAGGGCCCGACCTAAATCCCCTGCATTGCACAGGGACATCCTGCTGCATACTTCGAGGCCAGACCAAAACACCGGGGGGTTGCAGGCGCCCGCGTCTCCCACCCAACGCCCGCTCACATCCAGCACGAGGGCGCCCAGCCTCTCAAAGCTCCAGAACAGAGCTGAGCACGGCAAATACGAGTACAGTCATTCCTGAATCAAAATAATACCCCCGACCCACAGACCCGGCGCCCCCCCCCCCCCGCCGCACCCTGCCCCGCGGGGCCGCCCATCAGGCGTGCCTCGCGGGTCCGGCTCGCCGCGCGCCGGCGCCGCTTCGCCTTACGACCTCGCGCGCGTGCCGGTGCAGGCCCGACGCGCGCCAGAGCCCGCCCGGGAGGCCGCCATGCTGCTGCGCGGGCGGCAGGTCCTCCGCACTGGGCGTCCTGGCAGCCTCCCAGGCGCCCGGCCCCCGCGACTCCTTGCCCAGCACCGCGCGCGCCACCGGCCGGCTGGTGCTGCCGTCGGCGGCGGCGCCGGCGGGCGCGCGCGCGCCGCCCAACAACCTCCCCGACCCCGGCCCTGACCGCGCCCCGGCCTCCAGCCACTGGTCGACCAGGCGCGCCTCCGCGTCGCCCGCACCCGCCTGGGCGCTGCCGGCCGCCGCGGCAGCGTGCGCGCCGGCGCCCGCGGGCCTGGCGGTCAGCGCGGCCGGCGGCAGGCTGGCGCCGGCGTCGGGCTCGCCCAGCGCGTGCCACACGATCGCGTCCGCCACCACGTCCAGCCAGCAGCCAAACTGGTCGCCCTCGCCGTACAGGATGCGAACCTGCGCGCATGCGGGCGGCTGTCAAAACCGTGCTTGACGTCACCACTTGGTTGCGCAGACGAGCAGGGGGCAGCGGGAGGCGCAGCGTCGCTGCCGCCGGCGATGCGCAAGCGGCGCTGGTGTTGCAAGCACAGCCGGCGTCTACAAGAGTGCAGCGGGCGTCATGGCTTGTTGACACCAACGACCCTGGGACGCCCGCAGGGCGTGGGGCTTTGGTGCTGCGCAATGCCCACCAGGCAGCTGCACAGCTGGCGCGTGCGCGCAGGGCGGCGCTCCGCGCTCGCGGCGCCGTCCATGCACGCTCGCCTTGGCGCGCCAGGCGAGCCGCAATGGGTTTGGTTAGGGTAAGGGCGGCGCACCACGCGCTCCGGCCCCTCCTCGTCCAGGCGGTCGACCATGTGGAACGACCCGACAACCAGCGCGGTCTCCAGGAAGCCCTGTGGCGCGGACAACCTCTCTGGGCCTTGCTTGACGAAGCAAGCAGCGCCAAGCCCCGCAGCCGACGCGACGCGCCCGCGCTCGCGCGGCCGGCTGCGCATGTCTGGGGGGCCGCGCGGCTCGCGCCGCAGCCGACACACTGGTGCACACTGGCAGGTCTTACTTTTTCAGCATATTGCAACAATCATCTCCCGTGCCACAGCGCAGTATCATGCGCGCTACCTCGCCATGCCGCAGCGCTGTGATGTGCCCGCTAGCTCTATGTGCGCAGCCTGCGGCATGCACGGCCGGCGCACCTCGTTTTTGTAGTCGCGGGCCTTGATGATGGGCCCGGCCGACACGTGCGTCACGCGGCGCGTGGCACGGTCGATGCGCACGGCCCAGTGCGCGTAGTCGCCCTGCTTCACGTGCAGCATGGCGAGCAGCTCGGTGTGCTCGGCGCCGCGCTCGATGTCCCAGGGCACCGGGTTGCCGCTGCCGTGGATGGGGTGGCGCAGGATGTCCAGGCCTGCGCGCACGGGTCTAGGTGTAGGTATAGGTGCAGGTATAGGTGTAGGCACACACTTCCTTGGCGGCTGCGCAGCAGCGCAGGCGGTGCCCGTGGCGTGCGGGCCGCCGCCCTTGCAGGGCCAAGCCGTGCGGAAACCAGGGCGGCCGACCCGGGGCGCGGCGCCGCGCATATGCCAGGCGACAGCTGACACGCGCTGCGCATCCGCGCGCGCCGCCGGCGCCGCCTAGTGCCACTTTGATGGGAGTGCCGCTGTCGCTGCCAGGCCCCGCGCCAGCCCGCGCAGCAGCGACGACATCGCCGCCAGCGGAGCCGCGGCAACCCTTCTGCCCACATGGCCCCCGCGCCGCGCACCGGTGGCCGCGAGCGTCGCCTCGGCCGCGTCGGTGTAGCACGCGCGGCTGGCGACCTGGGCGGCGCCGCCGGCGTTCACCGCGCTCGCGTTGCCATCGCCGCCGCCCAGCTCGAACGCCAGCGTGACCGTGCACGGCAGCAGCGCGTGGAACACCAGCAGCGCGCCGCCGTCCTCGGCCAGGCCCCAGTTCTTCTCGCGCGTGAAACTGCTGCCAGCGACCGCGGACAGCGACTCGGCCGCAGCCGCGGCCGCGCGCCCGTCCGGCCGCTGCGCCGCCTCCGCCGCCGCAGGCAGCGGGCTGAGCACATGCGCCAGGCGCACGCGGCCGGCGCCCTCGTCCAGCGCGCTGATCGCCATCCGCTCCTCGCCCGGCGCGAAGATGATCCAGTGCGCCAGGTACACGCCGCCGCGCCACGCGAACGGCCTGCGCGGCGGGGCTCCGGTCGGCGCCGCCGCACAGTTCGCCGCATCGCGCGTTTGAAGGCATGCACCGACTGCCACATCCGCTGCGCCGGGCCGCTTAGGGGGCGCTTGGGAGCCGGCTCGGACGTGCTGCAGCCCGAGTCTGCACTCTGTCGTCGCGGGCGCGGGGGGGGCGCAGCGTGTGACACGCGCGCATGCGCGCACCGCCAGTCGCCGGCCTTGAACCAGTCGCCGCCAGCGGCGCGCGCGGCGGCCATGTAGCTCTCGTCGTACTCCAGCATGGCCACCGCCTCAAAGTTGCTGCGCCGCATGCTGGGCGCCGCGCCGCGGCCCAGCTTGACCAGCAGCGGATGCGTGTTGAGCACCTCGCCCAGGTTGGCGCCCGTCCGCGCAAACTCCGACAGCACGAACGACACCTGCCGGGCCGGGCCACGTCAGCGGCCGCGCTGCCCGGCGGGCCCCCGTGCGCCCGCGGCGGCGCCCGCGGCGCGCGCACGCGAAAGCTCCAACGCGGCCCCCGCCGCCGCTGCGGCCCGCTGCGCCGCGCCGCGGCGCTGACGGGCCGCCGCGGGCACGCCCGGGCCCGGCCTGCCGAGGGCGGCTGCACGCGTGCGGGCTGCGCGGCGCGGCGCGCATGCATGGCCGAGGGGGCGCACCTGGTCGTATGTGTGCAGCAGGTACCACTCGCTCGTGCCCGGGTGCCGCATCGCGGCTGGATTGTATGGCGCAGTGGTCGCATTGTAGTAGCGCGCGGGCAGGCTGATGCGGCTGCAGCGCACGCCGCTCGCAGGCGATACGCTCGCGGAGATAGGCCTCCTGGCGAGTGTGGTGTGACCCGCCAGGCTGCCGGCGCCCCTGTGCTGCACGTCGCGCCACAGACCGAAGGACAACAGAGCGGCGACTATGCCGACGGCCAGCAGGCACGAGATGCCTGCCGAGCCCGCCATCCCTTGCCTCGCCGCTCGTGTTCTGCACGCCTTCGGGCGGTACGAAAGGACTGGTTATGATCACTGATCTGCCCTCCAGGCCATCGCGCGCGGTCTCCGACCGGGACTGACTACCCACTGTTACAACATTTACTAATGCCCCCCCCCACATCGTCAGAATGCCCCCCTGAAAATGGTCCGAAGCGGCCATACCCTTTTGGGGCAAGCACACATGCATGCCACGTCTACGAATCAAACACAGGGTGGCGATGCTTACAGGGCCTCTGCAGTGCGTAAGACTGTAGTTAGTCAGCGACTTAGTCGCGGGAGCTGTGCGCACTGCGAAAACATCACAGCTCTGTTTGGGCTGGTACAGTAGACCTGTCCCAGACTTTCCCTTGGCACTGACTCACACTGACTCAATCAACACGGTCACACAACTGACTTCCCGCCATATTCGTGTGCATCCTGCGCTGAAAGGTTGCTGGACTTGCTTTCTGGTGAGCTGCTCTCCACGCTGGCTGAGCGCACGCAGGTGGGCCCAGCGTGACATGGGGCCACATAGCGCGTGACGCAGCGCAACGTTGCACTAGTTGGCAGATGTGGTAGACCATACGAGTATGGACTGTCACCGTTGACGGCAGGTCGCTTTGCAGACCTGCGCGGGGGCCAGATAGCAGTGTAGAGCGTGCAGAATTGCGCTTGCGCTCACCAGGGCGCCCCTGTTTGTGTGTGTCTTCAGAGACAGAGCCAAACAGACAATCAGTCCACCAGACTCCACACAGTCGGCCAGCAAGCCTGCCTGGCAGTTTGCTGGCGTAGATTCCAAACAAAAATGGCCTTCCAAACAAAAATGGCCAGGGAAGACAAGCGCGCTGCGCCCGCCAGCTGAAGCGCTGTCGCATAAAGTTCAAATTTGTTTCGAGGCCCATTCAGGGTGTGCACGTGCGCACCTCCGAGACAGCTGAGCTGCACATGGCTCAAAGCTGCGCTGACGCCCAAAATAGCCCTGGCACCCTTTGCGTGGAGGGGGGTGTTAGAGCAGCCCGGCTTGCTGGTCGAGGCTGTTACGTCATCACCACTTGCACGACCACAGCACTGGAGCACAGGAGCACTGCAAATCAAGCTGCCTCAGCTCTGTAAAGCCGTCGGCAGAGTCAAGCACAACACTGTAACATTGTCGGCATACTCCGCGCTGCGCGCACAGCCGGCTGCGCCCAGAGGCTCTGGTATTTGGATACATGCAGCGGCCCACGCCGTGGCAAGCACCTGCAGGCTCAGAAGACAGCGCCGCGAAAGAACAGCGACAGGTCCGCAGTCGCACAGTCACTGTCGCACACATGCTGCGGCGTCCCTTGCTGGCCGCCTGCTACCACACCGACCCGGCCAACTCGCGCGCGCGCGCCAACGTCGAGGCGATGCGGGTGCTGTGCGCCGTGGACGGGTCTGCGAGCGCGAGGGAGGCAGCGAGCTGGGCTGCGCAAGCTGTCGTCCCGATTGACGCGCTCCACCTGCTGTCGGTGACCGCGCACCGCTGCCTGCAAGCACGCTCTTGATCTGTCGAAGGTCGACAAAGCATGTCTGTCAGAGCAGTGCTTGCACACTTTTGCATGCGCGTTATGTCGTGCTGCGCGGCTGTGCCATGGACAAGCCCAAGCGCCTGTCCTAGACCCTCGCTGCGCCCCGCTCCCAACTGCGCTCCGCTGCCGGACCTCTGCGCGGCCTTGCACAACGCAGGCCGCGCGGCTGCACCGCTGCCGCTGCTGTGTCGCAAGGACTTCACATGCTCTCACAGCATGCACCCAATGATGCCCAGCATGCATCCAAGAATTCCTTCACAGACTGATGCCTGGAGCGCAGGTGCTGCCGCCGCAGCACCTGCCGCCGATGCCGCGCGACGGCGCCGCCCACGCGCCGCCCGGGCTGCTGGAGCAGCGCCGCGCCGACATCGAGCGCGCCGACGCCGCGCTGAGCGCGTGCGCAGTACTGTGCCGCGCGGCGCGTCCACCGAGCCCCGCTCGCTCCTTGGGGGTGCCGCGCATGTCAACGGCGCCGTGTCGTAAACGCGGCGCTGCGCCCCTCCTCGCACCCACCGGCGCACGAAGCTCATGCAGACAGTGGCAGGAAGGTCTGCCTGCAGGGCTGCGCCTGCCCACTCAGAGGCAGAGCCGGGGCCGCCGCAGCGCGCTGGTGCCAGCCCGACGGCGCGTGCCGCCCCGACACCATGGTCCGCTAAGGCCTCAGCTCACGCTCGCAACCGCCTGCTCGCGGGGCCCTCCCTGCGCGCCCCCAAGCAGTGGCAGTGACCGCGCCAGCTCCCGCTTGCAGGCCGTCCCCGAGGACCGCATCGTGTGCAGCAGGACGGCCGCACACGGCGGCGCCTCAGGTGCCCCGAATGTGCCGCCTTCGCCCGTGCCAACATGCAAAGTCATAGTGTTAAAAGTTGTGTAGAGAATACTGTTGTGTGGCATGGCAGGGCCTACCTGCATAGCAATATCTGCCAGGGTGGCAACGCATATCCATCCACGACCACATGTAGGAATGCATGATGCGGGTAATGCGGGGGTCAGCCTTCCACCACGCGTGTCGGGTTGCTGTCGCCCAGCAGTGTCGCCTGTGCTCTGTCACAATGCACCAAGCAAGCCGTGCGAGGTCATGCAAAGCGATGCCAGCCGAGGAGCGAGGGGCTGCGCAGCCGTGGCGGACGCCATCCTGGAGGCCGCGGCGGAGCACGGGGCGGGACTGATCGTGCTGGGCCGCCGCGGCATGGGCGCCACCGAGCGGTGCGCTGCCTCGCTAGGGTGCACTGAGAATATCGTGGGTAGAAGGCTAGTCGGGCTGTAAAGCTGTGTGAATGTAGTGCCACCACACCTCCCTGAGTCGCAGGGCAGAACGCAGGGTCCGCTTTCGTCTGCCTGCGCATGTCAGGCCTTGGGCGCGATTGGGCGGACGCTGACCTTGGGCCCTGCCAGCATGAGCCGCCAGATGCTGCTCCTGGGCACAGGCGTCTGTGTCCTGGACGCGCCCGGATGAGCAGCCGAGCAGCGGCTCGCGCGCCCCCCCTGCGCGGGGCGCAGGGGGCTGATGGCGGCGGGCAGCCTGGGCAGCGTGGGCGAGCGCATCGTGCGTGGCGCGGTCTGCCCCGTCGCTATCGGGAATGCGCCGCCGGCCCGCGCCGGCGCGAAACGGTCCTCGCAGGTACATGAATGATGTGCTAATGATGAGCTCCGACCTTGAAGCGCATGCGCTTTCACTGTTTGAGCAGTTTCCATGCAACCGCGTGCTGGTCCCCTGTCGAGGACGCTTGCATGTGAGCAGTCTGCGTTCAGCGCTTGCGGCGGGCACCCGTCCTGTTTACCTCAAAGCATGCAGGACATCGTGCATGGCCTGTGGCGAGCACCCGGAGCATGCGCTCGGGTCCGGCGCAAAGTGCCCACGGGCTGCATGCGAGCAGAACCACGCGCCGTTGCTGCACAAGCTGCACGAAGATGGGCTGGACGAAAATTCAGCAGGCAGGCCAGCGTGCGCTCTGCGCATGGGCGTCTTGCCATGCTCATAGCCTTGACAGATGTGCTGCACAAGCAGGCGCGCGAGTGTGCAGGCATCCAGCTGCTAGCTGCGGCGCACTGGGTGCTAGTCCCTCGCCCTGGCCCTGACCCTGGCTCGGGCCCCGGCGAATGTGCCTGGCGGCGGGCGGGCGAGCGGCAGGTCTGCGCGGCGCTCGACGCGTCGCCGGCGTCACAGCAGGCGCTGCAGTGGGCGCTCGCGCACATGCTGGCGCCGGCGGACCCGTCCGCGTGCCTGCACCTGGTGTCGGTTGCGGGGCCCGTGTCCCTCCCGGCGCGCGCCCCTTTACGTACGCAGCTGGCCAGAGCGCAGTGCATGTCTGTTTCTCTGCGCTGCATGCGCCCGCTGGCAGGGGTACCGAGCAGGTCCTCGAGCCCTCGGTCTGCGACGCACGACGGCGAGGTCTTCAGGAACAGCACAGCCCTTTTCTAAACAGCAATTTTCAGAAAGGATGGTGCCGCGGCCGCCCTGCCGGCGCAAGCGTCATGCCCGCACCAACGCCGAGCGGGAGGCGCTATTCATGCGCGGCCGTGTGCCTGTAGCTCCTCAGCTCCCCACGGGCGGCCGCTTTGCCAGGCCGTGCAGGCCCCAGCAGTGTGCAGGCCGGGTTGCCTCACCTGGCGGGGCAGCAGGACGGGGAGCTGGCGGCAATGCTGGCGCACTGGGAGCGGGCCACGGGCGATTCGCGCAACAGCGCGACGCGGACCGTTACCGCTGCCGCAATGGACGTCTTCCTTAATTCGCCGGCTGCCGAGGCGCCCCAGGTCATACCCAGACGCCGGTTTGCTTGGCCCGGTGAATCGCATGATGCCAGTGCGCATGCGGGCCGCGGCGTGATCATGGACCCAGCTCGAGCGGGCAGGCGCGCCAGAGCCAGCCATGCATGAAGCGCTGCAGCACGCGCGCAGCCTGATGAGGGCGCACCAGGCTTGGTGCCGCGACCTGCAGCCCTGCAGCCTGCTGCAGCACAGTGCCTGGAGCTCACGGCCTGGCCGCTTGCAGGCAGGCCCTGCACAGCTGGATGTCCGCGTGGCCAGGCCAGCCCTGCAAAGCATGCCCTGCCAGGGCAGCGCTGGGTGCACCACCAGCCCCGGCTCGTCCAAGGCCTCGCTGCAGCCTGGCATATGCATAGCGGGCTGCAGGCGGAGCATGGCAGACCCGGCCCCATGTAGCTCGCGCTGTGCTCGTCGAGCGTGTCGCCCTTCCCTGCACAGCAGACTGCCTGGCAGCACATCTGTTGTGGTCAGGTGCTGCATGCATGCGCAGGGCGCGCCATCCGCCAGAGTGCTAATCCTGGACTCGGAGGGCAGCATGTGGGGCGCCGGCGAGGCCATCTGCCAGTACGCTCGCCAGGAGAATGTGCGCGCGCTGGCGTCCACTCGCCGCTCGCCCTGGCCTCCCTGCCCCGTCACAGCTGTTCTGAGTCGCCGCGCGCCGGTCCCAGCGGCAGCGCGCGCCGGGCCGCCAGGTGGACTCGCTGATCCTGGGGCGCACCGGCCTGGGCGCGCTGCAGCGCGCGCGGCCGCCGCTGGCCGGCCTGGGCAGCGTGTCGGAGTACTGCGGTGCGGCCCGCTGGGGCAGCATGTGTGCGAGCAGGGGCGGTGGTTTGCTGAAGGGGCGGCAAGCCTCGCGACGTGCTGTCGAGCGGTTTGGATGCATGCCTCTGGCAGCGCGGTGCATACGCCTCCAGCCTGCACCGGGATCCGCACACGCCTGGGCCCATGCACAGGTGTGGCTTTATTATGCATGCCCTGACGCTGCCAGCGTCTGTGTTCGAACCGCTGCGCACTGCAAACTGCCGAGCGACTAGACCTGCCCAGCAGTACAGGTATTGTCACACTTTACATGCAAGCGGGTTGCTGCGGCGCGCGGGGCAGTCCACGGCGCCTGCTGCGCGGTTGCGCGGTTGTTATCGTCATAGACCAGGCCGCGGAGGGCGCGCGCGCGGTGTCATGAGTGCTCCTGCTTCGACTGTCATGCGAGCGTGTGCTGGGCAATCAAACAACGTCATGGGAGCATCTGCTGGGCCTTAAAGACCATGTCAGATTCCTATAAGTGCAGTGTCAAGCAAGCCAGAAGGGTGTTGTGAGCTGCAGTGTTTGCACCTTGGTCCTTGCTGGTGCTGTGCGCGTCATGCATGTTCTAGCTTGTGTTCACAGGGTGTTTCTAGGTCAAGCGAGGCAGAGCAATGGCATCTGCATGCTCCGCTCTAGGCTTCATAATGCTGAGAGCTTGCGTCAACTGTCAGCAACTGTACAACAGAGACGGCCCAACACCTGTATGACAGGCGCCATATTTTGAATGGATACCATTGCTATGTGCTGTGAATGCATTTGGTGATGATGTCGGCAGCCTTCAGAGACATGTGCCTGCTTTGCTGATGTTGGGTATCATTAACATCTGGGGCAGAGTTTATGGAAGGTCGATCTGCTGTGAGGCTGTATGTGCATGCAAGGAGGCAAGCTGCTAGGCACCATGCGGTCACCCGTGAGCACGGGACACAGACCTGTGCCCCGCCACCGCTCCCCGGCATGCGGCTCACACCTTGTCAGCGCCGCGGCTCGGCCTCCAGGCCCTCGCGCGCCTCCGCTGAGCGGCCGGACACCCCAGCATGCAGCGCACTTCCGCCCTCGAGCGCCAGCCCCGCCGCGCGGGCCTGGAACAGCCGCACGGAGTGATCGTCGCTCACCGATGCCAGCATGAGCTCCGCCCCGCTCGCCGCAGCGCCGTCGCCCGCCCCAGCCATGCCGCCCGCCCCAGCTGCGCCGCCTGCCCAGCCTGCTGCGAGCTGCTCATCCTCTTGCCCCGCAACTCCGGTGCCGGCTGCTGGGCCTGCGCCAAGCCCTGCCCCAGACCCTTCAGCTGCCCCCCCGGCCTGCCTGCCTCCAGCCCCGCCCAAGCCCTCGGCCTCCTGCCAGCACAGCCGGCGAACCGCTGCGCAGTGCCGCATGTGCAGCGGCGCGCTCCACACGCGCTGCGCGCCTGCGCGCGGAGCACGCGCGCCGGTCTCCCTGTTCGGTGTTGCAGGCACGTCTCTCAGACGGACGGCCGCCCTGTGACAGGCTGCCAGCGGCGAAGGAGGCGGCGATTGCCCGAGGCGCAGGTCGCAACACAAGGTTGGCAGCCGCGCATGGAAGTGATGGACAGATCATTTCAGAAACTAAGCTTTCTACACAGGTTGCATGACTGGCTAGGCAGCAGCGCGGGAACATGCGCATGAGTGCTGGGGCAAGCCGCAGCATATCTGGGAGGAGGGGCTCCATGCAGCATTGAGACGCCAGGTGTCGGCCCGCGCCTGCAAAGGCGGGCGTGTCGCCGCGCTCCAGCGCCACCGCCCACACCTCCAGACCGCCGTTCTCCAGGCCGACCGCGAGCCAGCACCGCACCAGGCACGCCTCAGATAGCCCGGCTCCCCTTTCACAGCCTGCGCCTCCAGCCGCGCCGACGAGCTCGCCCGCATGACTGGCACCGTTCGGCACGCCGCCGCGCGCGCCGTCCTGCACCGCTGCGGCGCGCGCAGCGCTCTGCGCGCTCGGACTCTCCTCCCGCCGCTCCTGCGCTGCCTCGGAGCCGCCGCAGCCGCCGCCGGCGCGACTGCCGTCGCCGCCGGCGGCCTCGGCCTCGCTCGCGCGGGGGGGACCCTTGCCGATGCCGCCCGGCCTGCCGGACGCGGCTCCGGCAGCGCCGCAGGCGCCGAGCGCGGGCGAGAAGGCGACGGCGGTGACCGCGGCGGGGAAGGCGGGCAGCGTCGCGAGCGGCTTGCTCGGCAGGCCTGCACATGTGGACCGCGGCTTGCGTCGAGCAGGAGCTGCCTGAGAACATGTGGCCGTGGGTGCGGATCACATGCGGGAGCAGGGGTGATCAGCAGCTCTCCCTGCGTATGCAGTATGGGTGCACTCCAGGTGGTTTGGAAATCAGGATGTGTGTTCAGGTGGGCTTCTAGAGCAGATGCCCAAAGCGGCTGGGGCTCTGCTCAGCACCCCGGCGTTTGGCAGCTCAGATCGCACCTGGACAGGGCATGGAAAGCCACAGACCCACTGACAGCCAGGCAGATACCGTCCAGCTCAGGCACCAGCATGTGCGCCGTCAACAGGCACTCGACAGTGTGCCACCATGCGCGCGTCCCAGAGGGCGCGCCCGTTTCGCCGCGCGCCGCCGCGCCGCGCCACAGCCTCACGGCGCAGTCGCGCGCGCCGGTGGCGGCCATGCGGCCGCAGGGCGCCCAGGCGCAGCCCCAGATCACGCGCGCGTGCGCGCGCGGCACGCGCGCCGCTAGGCGGAAGGGCGCCTCCGCGCCTGCCGGCGCACATGCTGCTCCCGCCACCGGCCCTGATGCTGGGCTGCGAAGCCACCAGTGCCCGGCCGCCACTGCGACATGGCAGAAAGCATGCCGTGCGCGCGCTCACTCCTGCACCTCGACCAGTTGATCGCCCGAGCTCCACAGACAAAGGGGTGCAGGGCAATGCCTGGACAGCAGCCTGCAGAAATGCCTAGGTGCGGCAGGTGCAGAGCGGGGCGCGGCTGCGCGAGGGCGGCGCACTGTCATCATTGCGCTCGTACACCGCGAACGAGCGGTCGCGCGAGACGGACAGCAGGCGGCCGCCGCACGGCGAGAACGCGAGCTGCGTGACGGTCAGCGTGTGCGCCTGCAGCGGCGGCCCGGCCGGCGCCCACGTGCCAGCCGCCCACAGCCACACCGCCGCGAACGGCGCCGTCTGCGCCTGCAGCGCGCGCGGCGGCGGCCGTGTGAGCGCCACGGTGGTCATGGGTCCCAGCAATGGTGGAGGGTCGCAGGTAGAGGCTTGGAGGCTTACATGAGCGTCTCTGCACAGCTGAGGGTCGCGCTCAGGCTCCTTGCACAGAGGGCTGCATGTGTGCAGCTGTTCCCGCATCCCTTGTTCTGCGCCCATCAGGTCCGGGGGAAGCCCAGAGGCGCAGCCTGGCGGGCGACAGCGCCGAGCGCCGACACCAAGCCCGCTCGGCCATGCGGCTCCCGCTGTTGCGGCGGGAGCGCGCCGCTGCCTGCACGCGTGAGGGCGCCGGGCACACAGCAGCCGCATGGCCACGGCGCCCGGTCGGGGCGGGCGCCGGGGGCCGCGCCCGGCACGCGGACGCCAGGAAGCGGCCGCGCGGGTCGGCCGCGAGCGCCGACACCTCGCCCGCATGCCCGTACAGCTTCACGATCTCGGGCCACAGCGTGCTCGCCGCCAGGTGCGCCTCCAGCGGCGCGCCCGCGACCGCGGCCGGCGCGGCGGCCGGCGCGAGGTCGGGGCCCTCGGGGTACGCGGGGCCCTGCGCGGATGCGCCGCCGCCCGCGCCGGGCGCGCCCTCCGCGTCCTCCGCGTACACGGCCTTGTTCGACAGGCCCAGCGCGGGCACCAGCGCGCCCAGCGCGCGGCCCGCCTGCGCCGCGGCGCCGCCGAGGCTTGAGCGAGAGGGACCCGCCCGGAGGGTCTGCACGGCGTGCACAGCCCAGCATGCGCGCCGCCCAGGGCGCGCCATGTTAAGGAGCCCAGCTAGGGCCGCGGCTTAAGGGTTTTGAAACCCTACCTGATGCTCGTTGCCGGCGGCGCCGCGGCCGCGCGCGGCCGCCAGCGTGTCGTGGAACGCCTGCGGTGCCTCCAGTACACGCAGCACCTTCTCCTCCGACCCGCTCGCGTAACGGATGTGCGCTAACCCTAACCCTAGCTCGCTGCCGGCGCTGCGTGCGCCGGCGGCCGCCGCGCCGCCGCCGGCGTGGCCGACGTCGCGGCGCAGCGGCAGCGCCGCGACGCACGAGAAGTCGTGGCCGTGCACCTGCGGGGCCGCGCGGCCGGCTGGCGCGGCTGAGCACGAACAGCTGCTGGGTGTGGGACGGCGCATGACTACCCATGGGCATAGTGCCAGCTGCCACCAGCAGCTCGGATGATGCTCTGAGGCATCACTTGTCCTCTTTGACTACCTCGGGCACTCGGCCTTTCGCCTCACCCACCAAGCCAACAGCAGGCCAGCCCGGCAAGGCCGCAGGCGGCCACAGGCAGCCCCGGCCGGCCCACGCGCGCGCGCGCGCGCCTGCGGCCGCGCCAGCTCGCACCAGCGCCCCGCGCAGCGCGCCGCCAGTCGCGCGGTCTGATCGGCGCCGACAGTGAGCAGCGCGGCGCCGCCGGCCGCCCAGCACGCATCCACGACTGCGCCATAGTGGCCCCCGCGCGCCTCCCGCGGCTCCCAGATGTCGCCGTCGCCGCCCTCGCCTGCATGCGCGCCGCTCAGGCCTGGGCGGAGGCGCTTATAGCGCGGGGCCAGGCCGGCTGCGCAGCATGTGCCGATTGCCTTCGCGGGCCGCGCCTAACGCGCCTGGCACATGCGGTGCTGCGGGTCGAGGCGCCAGAGGGTGGACGAGGCGCCAGAGGATGGTCCGCCTGTGCAGCATGGGTTGCAGACCATTGTGTTTGACACACGCGGTGTTGCCCGAGGCGCCGTGCCAGCAGGCAGCAGTCACAGTGCTCAGGTGTCACAGGACGCCTGAACGCTCTGCACGCTGCTAGCGCGCGGGGCATCTGCGCGGTGGCGCGGACGGCCACCGGCCCCTCCTCGCCAGGGGCTTTATAGGTAGGTTAGGGTCTTGCACTACGCCAGGGCCCACCCGCACCCGCGCGGCGCCACAGGTGCAGCGCGCCGGTGAAGCCGTGCGCGAGCACGCCGGCGCCATCGGGCGCCCAGCAGCCGCCGGAGAAGCCCAGGCCGCTCGTGCCGGCGGACCCGAGGCTCTCCTCGCACATCCACACGCCTGCCGTGCCCCAGGCCATGCACCCTTGGCCTGCATGCGGCGATTCGCTGCAGCGCATCGCCCCGGCAGCGTGCTCTGCAGAGATGGGCGGAGCCTGTGCGGGCCAGGCTGCGCGGACAAGCTGGCCGAATCGCGGCAGCGCGCACCTCCGGCCTCGGGCCGCCAGAAGGCCATGGTGCAGTCCATGGACGCCGACACCAGGCACGGCCGCGCCGCGCCCGCGCCCGCGCCGGCCCTGCGCGGCGGCTGCCATGCGACCGCGTGCACCCAGTCCTCGTGGCCGAGCAGCAGCGCCTCCAGCGACGCGGCCAGGTTCCGCCCGCCCGCATCGAATGTCAGCTTTGGAGCATACCTGCAGCAGCCTCCCGAGGCTCAGGCACATAGATCTTTTTTCCTGGTCTTCTTTCCTTTCTTCCCTGTGTCGTTCCACCACGGCAGTCTGCGCTGTCAGAGACCGTGGAAGCTGAGACGGCTGCCCGTATCTGCACGCCATCAACGAGCGAGCCCGCTGTCGCTGCACCGCTCGCTCTGCACAGGGCAAGCGCGCTCGCGGGCGGACTGCCGCGGAGGCGAGCACCGCGCTATGCTGCGCGCAAAGTCGTCGTCCTGGTCGCCGCCGGCCGGCAGATCGGCGCCGGCCGGCCGGATGGCCCACACGCGGATGCTGCGGTCCTGGGAGCCGCTCGCCAGCAGCAGCTCATCGCCTGCGCGCCGCCGTGCCCGTCGACGGCGCCCGCTCCCAGACAAGCTCAAGCTATCGGGGGTGTGCGTACATGCCATGACGGGCGCAGCATGCATGCACCAGCTCCACGATGAATCACGCATGCGAGCAGGGTTTACGCCAGCTGCTGCCTGTATGTGTGGCCAAGGGGCCGCTGTCTCCGAACATGATGAGTCAGGTTCGCAACCAAGCAGACAGATGACAGAGGACTGCAGTGCTCCCCTTACCTAAAATTCGCCTGTATCCCGGCACTGAGCAGGCACAGGCGGGCCATGGAGCAGGCGCCAGAGGAGCGCGCAGGCCGCAGCGCGCACCGGCGCCGCGCCGGAACGCCAGCGAGCGCACCCAGTCGGTGTGGCCGGCCAGGCGCGCCGCGGGCGCAAAGCCGCCGCCGGGCGGCGCGAGCAGGAGCGCCACGCTGTTGTCGACACCGCCGACCGCCAGCAGCGTCCTGGCGCGCGGCGGCGGGCGCACCGGTCAGGCAGCCCCGCAGCATGCAGCGGCAAACTTGGGACGTGCATTGGTCCATAATGCTGATCCAATTTGAATTGGCCATAGCTATAAGTGTCCAAGGCTGTTACTGAGCTTTCTGCAGCTTCAGTTGCAGCTGCCGGGCGTGCCGCTGAGCGCCAGCAGCACCCCGGCAGCGAACATGCAGCGGACACTGCATGTCATGCAGCGCTCCTGCGACGATAGCTAGCCGGGCATGCAAACAGCTCTGCTGCCCATATGCAGCGGGCAGGGGCCCGTGCATACAGAGCGCAGCATGCATCCCAATAGCCGTCATACAGCCCCTCACGGCCGGGTCGCGCGCCAGCCGGGCTGCCCCGGGAGTGCGGCCAGCGCGGCCGCGTGCGCCATCGGAGCCCCGACACGCAGCGCCTGTCGCAGCGTCCATCCGCCCTGGCCTGCCGCGACGCGCGCCCCCGGCTCCTCGCCGCTCGCCGGCGCATCGCGCTGCGCAGTCCCATCTGTGCTGCCTGTATACCCTCGCTCCGCCGGCTTTGCGCTGTCCTTGCGGGGTCCTGGCTCGCCGCCGCTCTCCCCACTAGCCACAACGCGGCCTGCCGCGGGGCGCTGCGTGTCCGCCCCGCCAGCGACACCGCCAGCGCTTGCCTCCGCGCGCGCTGCCCCGCTGCTGTGGCTGGGGCTCCTGCCCCCGCTGCTGTAGTGCCACACGCGGACGTGCGTGTCCGCTGCAGTTGACACCAGCAGCAGACCGTCATCGGGCTGCAGCAGCGCTGACAGACTCGTGATGGGCCCCAAGTGGCCCTGCACAGGAGCACTGTGTCGGGCCATGGGCCCGTCGCGAGCGTGGACCGAGCAACGCAGAGAGCATAGCACAGCTTGCGTAATAAGTGTCGACCAGTCACCGTGAGCCTGGCGGCAACAGCCCCGGACTGCTGCTCAGGTCCGCAGCGCCAAATGATGACCACGCACTCCGCGTCGCCGGACGCGAGAGCACAGGCCGTGCCATCGGGCTCAGCAGCTGTTAGGCAACCTCAGGAGTCAGCGCTTCTTTGCAAGCACAGACGTGCACCAGGTGGAACGCCTCAGCAACAAGGCGAGTGGCCACTGGCGCGCCTGCCCGCTCCAGCCAGCGCACGCAGTTCACGCGGCCCGTGTGTCCGTGCAGCGTGGCGAGCACTTTTGCGGCCTGACAGGCGTCCGTGGTCAGCTTGGCTTTCGCAGGAGCATCGCTCTGCAAGCTGTGTGCCAATGCACACCTCAACATCGTAGATGGCCACAGCGTTGTGGGCGCCATACGCGACGCGGCCTGCAGGGCTCCAGTCCAGGCTGTTGGCGACTCTGTTGCAGCCCACGCTGATATGTGCCAGCTCCACATCGACGTCCATGACGAGTGCTTGTTAAGTCGCGCCGTTCTGTGCAGGAGAGACAAAGGCATGCACAGGCGCCCCGGCTCCCTCACACCTACTCGCTGCCCAGCCAGTGCACTTGTAATCTTACAGTGCAGGCTGCATGCCTTGCATGCAACATTTATGTTAGGCCCTGCATGATGGACTAAAGGAATGCTAGACTAGCATGCACACTGGGAGCCAAAGAACTTGATGGCCCAGTGCTCAACACAAGTTTTCACGCTCTGCTGACCATTACAGAGCAACATGCATGCGGACGATGCCAGCAATGCCAAGTTCCGCTACCCGCCGCGCGTTCCCATCGTGATGTGTCCTGGAAGACACGTGTTGCAGCGGTGCCGCTCATTATCCCCAGACCAGCCAGTCAACCTGGCGGGCTGAGCTACAGGCCAAGTGGCGCCTCAGTATGAGTATGAGGCCTCTGGGACGATTTTGTACAGTGGCGGAACCGTCAGTTGCAAAGCCAAGCCCAGGCCGCCTCATGCCGCCGGGAGCGCCGCGGCCGCAGCCACGCCGGTGCCGGCGAGCGCGAGGCCGCCCGGCCACGGCGCGGCGGCGCGCGGGCTCCCCGCGAGCTTGGTGCGGCCGCGCCACACCGACGGGCGCATGCGCGGCGAGCTAGCCCCGCAGAACCCTAGCAGCCCATCGCCCAAGCCCTGGGCACCCGCCGCGCTCGCGCCCGTCGCTGGGCGCGAGCCCGCGGCCGATGCGGCCGCGCCGCCCGGCGCGAGCCCCGTCGCGGTGACGCTGCCGTCAAAGCCCTCCTGGCGGAGCGAGGCCACGGACGGCGCGGCAGGCCGGGGGTACGTCGCCGCGCTCGCGCGCGGCTGACCCCAGCCGAGCTGCGCCGGCGCCGGCCGCGGCGCCGCCGCGGGGCCCTCGCGCGACGGCGGCGCGGCGCCGGCCTGCAGCGGGACGCCCAGCAGCTGCAGGCCCAGCCCGGCCGGGGCGCCCTGCGAGCCAAGCGCCCTCACCTCGGCCGCCACCGGAACCAGCCACACCTGCGCGCTCCGCGCAGCACACTCCCCGGTCAGGGCATTCCTCGAGCGTTAAGCTGATTTTATTTTTATTGTCACAGATGTGCTGAGTGTGCATGGGTTTCAGTGGTTCATCTGCACGTCCTGTTCAGGGCTGCCGGCAGCCGAGGAGCTGTGTGAGGAGAAGGCGGCACCTGGTTGGCCGCCGAGCCGGGGACGACGAGAACGCCTTGCGGCCGCGGCGCGCCGTCGGCGCTCGCGCCCGCGTCCTGGCCCGCGCCCTCCGGCGCGGCCGGCTGGGGCGGCCATGCATGCGAAGCGCGCACGCCAAAGTTCGGCGCGCCCGTCCCGCCGCCTCCGAGGCCCGCACCGCCTTGCAGCCCCACACCCCAGCGCGGCGGCCCGGCGGCGTCCTGCCGCTGCGTGCCGCGACGCAGCAGGGGCGCCCCCGCAGGAGCATGCGCAGGTGTCGAGTCCCATGCCGTTGCGGCGAGCCATGCATCAGCTGGCGCGCCGACCACATCCCCGTCATCTGGGCCGAGCTCGCCCGGAGCCTCATAGTCGAGCTGGTCCGCGAGCCCATGCGGGCTGGCTCTGGAGCGGCCGACGGCCAGGCTCTGCCGCTGCGCGCGGCTCGCGCCCAAGCCCGCATCGGCCTCCGCGCCGCTGACAGCGCGCGGGGCTGTCAGCGTCTGGCCGTGCCTGCGCCGCTGCGCAGGCGGGGCGAGCGCTTCGAGCTCGGCGGCCAGGCCGCTGACGGCGCCGGCCTCGCGCCGGACCAGGTCCATCAGCTGGTAGGATTCCGGCAGGGCGTGCGCCGGCGAGGCGCCGCCGCCGCGCGGCGCGCCAACAGGGTCCGCGGCGAGGCCGCGGTCGGGCGGCGGGCCGCGGCTGCGCCCGCGCCGCACCCTGCCCTCGCCGCCGGCAGGCGCTCTGAACCTAGGATCCCGCGCGTCGGCCTCACGGCCAAGCCCGCCCCCGCCGAGCTCAGCATCCACGGCATCATCTGGAGCGCCCACCCCCAGCGCAAATGCTATGCTCTTGCCGCGCGCCCGCGGCGGCGCGGCGGCGCCCCTCTGCAGCCGCCCGCCCGGCTGCCGCTGTTCCGGCGCGTCCGCCGTGCTGGGCCTTGCCGAGGTGTCTGCAGCATCCTCACCGTCTGCTGACCGAGCGCTGCTGACGTGCTCCACAGCAGTGCTGGGGCCACTGCCCTGCCCCGCCGCGTCCGCCCAGTCGCCGTCTAGCGACGGCGCGTGCGACCCGCGCGTGCGACGTGCCCTGGCAACCCTGCGCCCGGGCGGGCCCGTCCCGCCATACATCGTGACGCGCCGCGTGCGGCTGGGCGGCTGGCGCGCGGCAGCGCCGATCGTTGTCGGCAGCGAGAGCCGCGCGCTGTGCGCGGCAGGGTCCGGGCTAGGGTCTGCCTCAGGGCTTGCGCTGGCGCCATGGTCTGGGGTAGCGTCTCTGCTGTGGCCAGGCGCGCAGGCGTCGCCGCTGCTGTCCCTGCTTCTCTTGCCATGAGCCGAAGAGGCTCCGGGGTCGGGGGCCTGGTCAGTGTCAGGACCGGCGCTGCCGCGCCTGTGGCCAGACTGTGCGGCGTCGCGCCGCGGGCATGCGCCGCCCTCAGCAGGTGGCCTGTCCCCGCCTGTCCGGCGGCGCTGCTCAGCGCTGGTGCGCGCAGCTGGCGCCGGCGGGCCAGCAACCTGGGCGTGCCCCGCGGCAGGGCTCCGTCCTGGGGCGCCTGCGGCGGGCTCCGCCGGCGCGCGCGGCGCCCCAGGGACCGGCAGCCGACGGCCAAAGGCGAACTGGCCGCCGGCCTCGGCCGCGGGCGGCCTGGTGGCGGGGTCGGGCCAGGGCTCGCGGTCCTGCAGATCGCGCGCAGGCCCTGCATGCAGACACAGTTTGTCAGCGTGCTGGACTGTAGCCGATGCATGCGCTCAAATAGCGCCGGGAGACCAGGACACGCACAGTCAAGCAAGCATGCCATAAGCATGCCGCCTTTGGGCCCTCTGCACGAGGGGTGGCAGTGCTAGACAAGGGAAGCGAGCGAAACAAGCGCACCTGAGCGCGGGCGCCCGCCGCGCATGGGCGGCAGCGGCGGCGCGCCGCCGCCGCCGGGCGCGGCCTCCTTGGCGGCGGGCGGCGCGTCCGGCCCGGCCGCCGCCTCCTCGAACGGCCGCGACGTGGCCGCCCAGTAGCGCCAACTCTTTGTGGGCGGCCCCGCTGGGCCGCCGTACGGCCCGCCCGTGTACGGGTCATCGTAAAAAACGCTCGGGCCGCTGCGGTGGCCGCCCGGGCGCGCGAACGAGCGCCCGGCGCGCATCTGCGCCAGGTGCTCCGGCCGGATGCCGGCCGTGTCGCGCCGCCAGCCGCCGCCCGCGCCGTCGCGCAGCCAGGGGCCCGCCCACTGCTCCGGGTGCAGCTTCTGCGCGCGCGCGGCGCGCAGGCTGCGTCGCGCGGGCGTTTGCTCACGCACAACCGCACTGTGGCATCCAGCGCCATGCCCATCTAAGAGCGCATTGTTCATGACACGCGGAGAGCGTAGTATAGGGGAAAAAGTATTCCGCACCAGGTGCGCCTGGAACTCGTCCCACAGCTCGGGCGGGCAGCCGCAAGCGGCCAGCGCGCCGGCGCCCTCGGCCGCCACCCGCGCGGCCACCCAGTGCAGCCACTCCAGCTGGTTGGGTTCTGCAGCAGCCTCCGCATCGTACGGCCCGCTACCTGAGCCGCCCTGCTCGCCGCTGCGGTCCGTCTGGCCCCCGTAGCGCCAATCTGTACGCCCGCTAGACTTGGGCCGGCCGTCGCCGTCCCTGCCGCCGCCATCCCCACACCGTTACTATAGGTAGACTCCAGGACCCATGCATTTGGTCCAGCTTCGCTGCCTTCAAACGACAGCAGTCAGGTCGCTCCCACCTTGGAAAGGAAGGAAACAGGACTCGCAAGGCTGGCGTGGCCAGCTCGATGAAACCGCCCTGGCTGGCAGCGGTGGCGCGCGGCCGGGCGCGCCTGAAGCTGTAGCCGCTGGGGCCGTCCCACGGGTCGGGCGCGGCGGGCCCAGGCGCGGTGCCCGCCCGCTCCGCGCGGCTGCTGCGGTGGCTGACGCCGCCCGCGCTGCGCGTGCTCCGGCCCACGCTGCCGCGCGCGCTGAGCAGCGCGGCCGCCATGCTGCGCCGCGGCGGCAGCGCCAGGGCGGGCACGCGCCCAACAGCGCCCGGGCGCTCGCCGCCCTCCATGTCGAAGCCGTCGGCGGCGCTGCCGGCGCTGCCGCCGCTGTCCGAGCTGCACTCTGCGCTCCAGTCCGCGGCCGTGCCGCCCGCCGGGGCAGAGCCCCCGGCCGCCCCCCGGGCGTCTGCCGCCTGGCTGCCGACGCCCGGCGCCTCAGCCTCGCCGCCGCTTGCGTCGCTGCCAGCGGGCTCGCCCGGGGCGCCGAGGCTGCCCGTCTCTGCGCTCGCCGCCGGCCACTGCCAATCGTCCTCATCGCCCGCGGCGCCCGCGTCGGCATTCGCGGCAGGGTCGGGCGACTCGGGGCCGCCATCCCGGGCGCCCGCGTCCCCCTTGCGAACCTCCGCAGCCGCCGCAGAGCGGCGCGCGGCCGCGCGCTCGGCCAGCAGCGTGGCGCGCGCCTGCGCTCGGCCCTTGCGCCAGGCGTCGCCGCGCGCCGCCGCGGCCTCGCCCTCGCCGCGCTTGGCCGCGTCCTTGGCAGCTGCGCAGCGAGCATGCGTCCCTGGACGTGAAAGGGTCTGGCAGGTGCGGGCGCAGACCTGCTGCCCCTGTTGAGCTAGGCCGCAGGCCCAGCATCAGCTTGTGAGCGCCGATGTGGTGTGTTAAACCATAGCATGTGCGAAGGCGCATGCGTCTGTGACATGCTGCCATATCACTCACTGCGCTGACATGCGCGCCCCTGTGCCTGAGAGCGGCGGGTGCACGCGTGCGTGGGCCAGCGGCGCACCGCGCTTCTGCTGCAGCTCGCGGAGGACATGCATCTCGCCGTAGATGATGTGCACGTCCTGCTCGGTCACGCCCTGCTCGAACAGCTCCAGGCCAATGCGCTCCGCCTGCCGCGCGGCCTCCATGGCCGCCAGCACCTGCCGCGTGCGGCGCGCGCGCTGTCTGGCGCGCGCGTCGGCGCAGGCGTGGACGACGCGCTCCGGGGGTCCTGCACAGTGCAGTGGGGGGGCCGCGAGCGCGGACGCCTTCAGCAGATGCCAAAATTGGCAGAGTCCGCCCGGAGCGGCGACGACCCCAGGTCCAAGCATGGGCGCCGGTGCCACGCACGCAACAGGGAAGCGCTTGCCGTGGAGGTCCAGGGGTGGTGGGAGCGGCAGAAAGCAACACAGCACGCCTGGTCCGAAGACAAAGCAGACACGTGCTGTCGCACGCTGTGCCAGAGTTCTGGCTCCAGCAGTGGCGCACCACGGGGTTCACGTGCTTGGCTGACGCACCGGGCGCGAGGCTCGTCCGCTCTGCTATGACAGCTCACCTTGTCACACACCTGGCAGGTCCAGAGCCGCTGGGCCAAGGCCGCAGTGCTGCCAGCGCCCACGTGGGGCGCACCGGCAGGCGCTGCGGTGCTTCCGGCAAAGGCTTGAGGGGTGGCACGCAGGCGGCCAAGCCCTGCAGCGCTCGCACACCTGAGAGCACAGCCGCAAGGCAGGGCCCGGCTGTAAGTATACATCAAGATTGCACCCACCTGGCACCGCCGCCAGCAGGGAGCTGGTGTGCAATTCATACGTGGTCATCTTGTTGCCAGGCCGGCGCTCGCAAGGTTCTAGGAGGTTTCTGTGGTCACTGGCGGCTGTGGGCTTTTCAATATCTGTTGCATCAAGCAGGTGCCTGTCTCCTTACATTCGCACTTCCTGTCGTGATGCGCCGCATTTTGTGAACGAGACAACTTATTCATGCACAAAAATTAGAAACCCTTGCCAAGACCTAGCAAGGCATGCTGTGCATGCTCCGGTGGTAGCACACTTTTGAAGTGTCAGCTGCAAGAGGAAGAGTGAAGCGCCTGCTGCACCCGGCAAGTTCTTGGTGACTGCGGTGGCACTGTCGCATATGCCGCATATATACTGAGCACCTCTGGCGCTGCGCGTGCATTTGGCACGCAGCCGCGCTGCGCATGGAGGAGATGTCGGACGCAACAACTCCGTCCACTGTCTTCGAAGTGATTTTCACTGTTGGCTGGGTGTACAAGAGGAGCCTGTAGCAAAAGTGCATGTGCACTAACCAGCGCGCCTGCGGCAGGGCTTTGTGTTTGGCGTGTGCCCTGCAGAGGAGCAGGAGGTGCCAAGCCCAAGCCAGCGGAGCGAACCATACGTGGTGCTGGAGCTGATAGAACTCATCGGTGCGCCTCTGGTCCCTATCTCTTCACCTGCCGCAGCGCTCTGGTGCCCCTGATGGCGACCAGCGGCGGATATGCAGCGCCTGAGCAAGCTGCTGTATCACAAAGGTTGTCCTGTGCAACTTGCTGGTGCGCCGGACTAAAGCCACCATGACAGAGGGGTGCAGTGTGGTGCCGCGGTGCTGCTGCAGACTGCAGACTGCAGCTGGCGTGGCCGCGTGCGTGCACGTGTGCGTGGCACGCCAGCAGCCGAGCTCGAGCTGCGCAGCCTTGCGAACGCCAGAGGCACCTTCAGGTGCGACTGGAGCGCCGCTCAGCAGAGCCGGCCGCCGCGCAGGTGCTGCGAGTGGAGACTGTGTGTTTCTGGAGGCTGAGTCCGACGCCGACTCCTGCACGCACGTGGTGGCCCGGCACGCCGAGCAGCCCAGCGTGGGCTGGGCGGCCGCGCGCGGTCGGCAGGCGGTTACCCACTTCTGGGTCTGGGAGTGCTGCAGAGCGCAGCACCTGCTGCCGCTGGGCGACCCGGTGCGATCACACTCCTGCCCTGCAGCACCCGTTTGTACAGGCACCAGCCTGCGCGCCAGCTGCAGCGCGCACAGCACTGGCGTGTGTTCCGGCGCCAGCCTGCGACAGCCTGCATGCCGTCACGGAAGGCATGCGTCCTGGCACCGACGCTCCGCCGCGGCGCGCGCGGCAGCTGTACCGGCCGGCGCGCGCGGCGGCGCTGCCGGGCGCGCGCGGCGTGCAGGCGACGCTCACTGGCTTCCAGGGCGCGCAGCGGCAGCACGTGCTCGAGCTGCTGCGCATGATGGGCGTGCATGTGCAGAAGAGCATGCAGCTGTCCACCATCACGCACGTGGTCGCCAAGGACACGCGGTCCACCGCGTCCGCCAAGCTCTGCTTCGCGCGCACGTGCGCCCGCCGCGGCACCCTGTCGAGCCCGCATGTAAGGTCGCCATGTGAGGGCTGAGGCGCCCGCACGTGACAGCGCTGGAGCCAGCCACCATGCATGGACGTGTGTGTGCCTGCCTGCAGCTGCACTTGAGCTGACTTGCGTCGCAAGCCATACGCGTCCTGTTGCCAATGTACCCCAGAGTCGCTGACGAGCGCCTGGTTATGATCCAAGCACCCAGGCATGGACCCTTCACAGCATGCGCCTGCTTTGCGGTGCGCTTGGTGGAGCAGCAGCCAGCATGCGCGCATGCGCCCGCTCACATGTTGTGCACCGCGCGCAGGTGGACGCTGAGGAGCATCTCGATCGTCAACTGCCTCTGGGTCTACGAGAGCCTGCGCAGCCGGCAGCTGCTGCCCGCCGGTGCGCCGCGCTTGCACAGCCTGATGTGTGTGACGTGGACGGCCTCCGGTGCGCTGGTTTCCATACTTGCATACATCTTTTGCGGCAGCGCTCTTGGCCAGCCGGCCTGGCCCACACCCGCGGATCTCGAGGTGACTGATGATCGTCTGCTGGCAGGCGCCGCCGCAGCCGGATGTATTGCACACCTGCCCGCGAACCCTGGACAAGACTGCTTGCTGCGGCACAACAGCACCCGATAGAGCCTTGCTGCAACAAGGTCATGACAGAGGCGGCATGGCGCTGCGCGCAGATGATTTCACGGACAACCTGCCAGTTGAGGTGGACCCCGGGCAGGGCGCGCTCGCAACCGCGTCCTGGGGCGCGCGCTGCGCGCCTCCGACGCCGCCGACCGTGCTTGCTGATGAGCCGCCCCACGAGTGCCTGCCTGACTCCGATGCCGAGTCGGGGGCGTCGGCCGGCGGCAGCAGCGGCGCCCCCGGGCCCGCCATGAGCCTGTCAGGGCAGGAGCAGGCTCCCAGGTGCCCGCTTGCGCGGCGCCTGCAGCCCGCGCTGGATGCGTCGCGCACGCCCTCGCCCGCGCCGGCGGCAGCGCCGACGGGCCGCGGGCCTGGCGCCATCTGCAGCAGCATTGCCGTGAACGGCGCGCCGGCCGCGGCGCTGGCCAGCGGCAGGGCGGCCGCTGCGCCCGCAGCCACCGCAGCGCCCGCGGGCCGCGGTGTTGGCCCCGACCGCAGCAGCATTGCCGTGAACGGCGCGCTGGCCGCGGCGCCCGCCAGCGGCAGGGCGGCCGCTGCGCTGGCAGCCGCCGCGGGCGGCAAGGAGAACCTCGGCTCTGCCAGGCTCCCGTGTCGGAGCGATGGCAAGGCGGGCATGTCAGCAGGGCGCGGCCTTGTGTCCTCGGCGCCGGCCCCCGACGACAGCGACCGGACCAGCGCCGGCAGCGCCGGCGCAGGCGTGCCCGGGAGTGATGCTGAAGGCCGCGACGCGGGCGCTAGCGCTAGCGCGGCGCAGCCGCTGCCGGCTGAGGACGCAGCAGGTTGGCCTGGGATGCCAGCGGGCACTCCTGGAGCGCTGGCAGGGGGTGCGGGAGGGGCGGCAGGGGGCCTCGAGGTGCCGGGGAGGAGTGCGGCAGGAGGAGCCAAGGTTGCGGACGGACCAGCAGAGGCCCAGGGCGCGCTCCTCGCGGCGCGCGCGCCGCTGGCGCTGGGCTTTGCATACAGCGAGGCCGGCGGCGCGGATGGCAGCCAGGCGCACCTGGCCGGCCAGGCGCGGCCCAGATCATAGAGCGCTGAAAACACCCGACCCAGCAGCGTTTTTGAAATCAATACTCTGCACACGCATTGTGGTAACATGTTTTCTTGGGTGTGAGAGCCAGCGGGTGGCGGCGCAGGTGGCGGCTGCGGAGGCCATGACAGGGCGCCTGCTAGCGCAGCTGGACACGGGCTCGCAGCCGCAGCGCGCCGTGCCCAGGTGCGCCTGCCGCCGGTCCATGCATGTGACATGCTGCTGAAGGTCCCTCCGCCGGCACTGGCAGCCGCGCCTGGCAGCATGTGCTGCGTTCAGATGCCCGGTGCAGACACAAAGCTTGCATGCACTAGGCACGCCTAATGCGCCCGACCCCTTGCTGCTGGGGACCACCACGCCCAGCGGTACGCTCCTGCAATTGCAGCGTAGCTGGGCTAACGCTTATGACAGGGCGATGCTTAGCACAGGACAGTCATGCGCACCAGCAGCTGGCAGTGCAGCACACTTTATATCTGAAAAAAAATCTGATGGCTGAGAGCGCTTGGTGCGCGCAGCCCAACGCCGCCAGCCGCCGCAGGCGAGCTGCCAGCCAGCCGCCCCTGCGCGGCCGGCGCCAGTGCGAGTGACGGCGGTGCGGCCGCCGCCTCGCTGCCCGCGGGCGCTGCTGTTGTCGCCGAGGGCGGTGCCGCGGGCGCTGGCGGAGCAGCGGCGCGCGACGACGGCGCAGGCGTAGCGGACAGGACAGGCAGCAGGGCGGGAGGCCGGGCCGCGCTCGGGAAGCAGGGCCGCCCGCGCGCCAAGTCCAGCGCGCGGCCGGCAGCCGCCGCGGCCGTCGCGCGCATGGGCCGGCGCTCGGCCGCCGCGGCGCTGCCTGGTCAGGCGCCGGCTGCGCGCGAGGGCCGCGGCGGGCGCCGCTCGGCGGGGGCGCAGCCGCCAGACGCAGCCGGCGACGCGCTTGCGGAGGACATGGGTGGCAGCGCGCGCGCTGGTGGCGGGCCGGCTGCCGCGCGTGTGCAGGCAGACCTCAAAGCCGCCGCGGGCCCGGCAAAGGGTGGCCCGGCATCGGGCGCGGGCCGGCGCAAGCGCGCGCGTGAGGACGCAGCAAGCGGTGGGACACGCGCGACCCGGTCAGGGCGCGCGCCCGCACAGGCGGACACCCTGGCCCCCGCCCGCGTCGCGGGCCGGCGCTCGCAAGCATCGGGCGCGGGCGCAGAGGCGCCGCCGCCCGCCAAGCGCCGGCTGCTCGGCGCTGGAGCGGTCGCGGCGGCGCTCGGTGCAGAGCCCACTCGCAGACTCGCAGCGGCTGCAGCGAACGGCGATGCTGCCACGCCGCCGCCGCCGCAGGCCGCGAAGGCCAAGGCCAAAGCAGGGCGGCGAGCGTCCAAGGCTGCGCCCGCGCGCGCTGCTGCGCAGCCCCGCGGCGCCACGCCGCACGGCGGCAGCCCCGACCCTGACGAGGGCGGCGGCGGTGCGGGCGCGCCGCTGGCCACGCCGCCGGCAGCGCCAGCAGATCAGGCGCCGGCGCGCCGCACCGGTGCCAGGTCGGGCGGCGCAAGCGCGCGCCCGGCCGCAGCGCGCCGGCCGTTCTTTGCGCTGAGCGGGCTGCACACGGACGAGAGCGCGCGCCTGGGCGACGCGCTGCAGGCGCTCGGCTACGGCCACACCGACGGCCGGCGCTCGCACCTGTGCGGCGCCAACCGCCCGGTCGCAGCTCCTCTGATGGTGTCTCACAGTGCATGGGTTGCGAGCACGCACTTTTGCAGCACAAGAACATCGGGCGGAGCATGTGGCGGAAGGGTGTTCCTCGCCCACAAGCGACCCACACCGTCTGCCCGCAAGCGCGCCGCACCCGCACGAGCGCACACCAGGCTGCGAGCCCGGCGCAGGTGGGACGCGCGCGTGACGCACGTGGTCACGCCCGAGCTGCGCCGCGCGGTCAAGACGCTGGCGGCCTTTGCGGCGGGCGCATGGGTGCTGCGCACCTCGTTCCTGGAGGCCAGCGCGCACGCGCACATGCTCGTCGAGCCCGTGCGCGGCCTCGCCTGCAGGCGCTGTGCTGTGCTCTGTGATGTTTTGCGTGACATGCCTGTCACACCATGGACGGCCTCCTCGGCTGCACGAGCCGGTCACAGCCTGCATGCAGGCCGGTCCAGCGCAAGCGCTTGCTCGCCAGCGTGCAGGATAGGGCAGGCTTGCGCGTGGCCTCCTGGGTGTGCATGCGAGAGGCAGGCCGCCACGCGCCCATGGCAAGGGAAGCATCACACGGGACATGCGGTTTGCGTGACGCTCCGCAGCGCTGTGCGCGGCCGCGGCCCGCGCGGTGCGAGGCAGACCAGCCTGCCGCGCGGCCGCTGGCCGGATGGGCCGCGACAGGGCGCGTCGGGCACCAGCCTGGGGCAGTCTGCAGGGGGCGGGACGGGGGCGGGGCGCAGGAGGAGCACGAGCTGGAGCGCTGCGCCTCGGGGCTCATTGCGGATGGCGCGCCGCGGCACTGGCGGCTGCGCGCGCTCGCCCGCGGCCGCGGCGCCTTCCAGGGCCTGACGGTGCGGCCGGCGCCGCGTGATTTATAAAAGACACGCCATGCATGAACGCCTTGGCCGCAGCCGCGGCGCTCGCCACGGCCGTTGCGTTCTGTTGGCTGTCGCGCCTGAGCGTAGCGGCGCGGCCACGCTGCGCTGTGTGCCGTGCAGGAATTTTCTAGTTATAAGCCCTCGAGCGGCCTCCGGACATGGCCGCTGCACCTGCTGATTATGCTGCTGTATGTGCTTGCTGCCCCGGCTGCGGCCGTCTCGCTGCATCTCAGCTCGTGGTCAATCCTGGCGCAGGTGACGGTGCATGGCACGTTTGGGCGCTATGCGCGGCCCAGTCGCGAGGAGACCGCCGCCGTGCTGGAGGCCGGCGGCGCGAAGCTGGTGCCCGTGGCGGACGCGCTGGCCGCCGGCGCGGACCTCGCCATCACGCGCGCCGACTGCCCGCGCTCCGACCCCAAGGCGCGCCACTCCCCTCACTCTGGGCAAGCAGGCGGGGGCGCGGGCTGGAGGGCCGCCCATGCAGGCAGCCGCATGCAGGGAGCGGCTTTGGCAGAAGCGTGGTGCGCGCGGCCCGTGCGGACCTGGCCGGTGCCCACTTCAGTGGCCTGCACCGTGCCTGCGCACAGCATGCTCAGGCGGATGCTTAGGCTAAGGCCGCCCGGGCCTCCGCGCAAGCTCCTACTGAACCAGACTTGGGATGACTGAAAGGAGGCACCTGCAGGGCGCCCGGAAAGCTGAACCCTGCATGGGGGACTTCCGGCGCGCAGGTGCGCGCGCTGCTGGCGGCAGGCGTGCCCGTGGCCGCGCCGCTGTACGCCGTCGAGTGGCTCGCGCAGCCCTGGCGCTCGCCGGCGGAGCACCTGCTGTTCGGCTGCGAGCCGGGGCCCGCGCTGGCGGAGGCGGGCGCCGCGCGCGCCGCCGTGCCCGGCCCGGACGAGGGCTCCATGTCCTATTAGAGCAGGGGTGCAGGTGCGGCGTCGGGTTCCCTCTGCCGAGAAGAGTTAGCCAGGAAGGGGCGCGAGGGTGTGGTCGTGAGTCACTGGTGGCTGCAAGGTGGCCGAGTCCGCTTTCAGTGTGGTGTCCAGACTACAGCAAGTGCTTTTGCAAAGGGCGCATGATGACAAGCTGTAGACCGGGGACACGGAAACCAGCAAAACGCAAGTGAGTGCTGCTGCACATCTCTGGTCCTGACCCAAACCCGACGCCGCCACACCAGGCTCAGAACCGGTCCTTGGCGCGGCGCACGGCCGCCAGCACATCGACCGGGTTGCTCGTGCCGGCAAACTTCTGCAGCGCCGGCTGGTCGCTGCGCAGGAAAGGGTTGTACGTCCTCTCGCCCTGCGCAGCGCGGGCCGAAAGCATGTCGCTGGTGGCTGGCAACAACGCATCCTTGCTTTGTGTGACTCTGTGGTGGCTGTTCGTGACAGCAGGTGTGCTTACTCAGTATTTGTCGGTCACCTTATGGCATGGCTGTAACCCAAAGCAATCACCAAGTGTCCAAGGGGCTAGCTGCGTCAACAGCACCCCACCCAACCTGGCTACAGAACTCCCACATGGCAGCAGCGCACACGGCTTATCCAGCGGGCCCACAAGAGCAGGCAAGAATAGCAACACATTGGCCCCGCCCTATGGGCGTGCCTGCGCGCATGCTTTGTAGAACCATGTTCTAACCCGCCATGCCCAGGCGCAAGTTTTCAAGGGTCCACCCCCAGCAAACGCGCCAGCGGCGGCGCCCAGCTGAGCGCCCACAGCACGGCGCTGGTGGCAGCCGCGTTGGGACCCCAGCGGTCCTTGCGCGTGCGCAGGGATCCCAGAACCCTGGCAGCCCCCTGCGCCGCTGCCGCCGGCCCCGCAAAGCTGCGCACTGCGGCCTCGCCGCAGCGCAGGTAGGGGTTGGTGGCTCGCTCGGCCTGAGCGTGCCGCAGAGAGATGGTTGGGACCGGCCTGGCGACTGTCCTGTGGAGCCACAGAGGGTGGGTGGGGCGGTGTGCGCACCCCGATGGTCGACGGGATGGTGTACTTGCCTTCGGCCCGCTGTGCCTTTGCCCACGCCAGCTTGTCCTTGACGTCCGCATTGTTGGGATCTGCATGCAGCGACAAAACTCAGATACGCAGTTCATCCTATACCACACACCGCACTTGCACACGCGCCCATGCATTACCACCTGATTCAACACCGCAGGCTGCAAGAAACATGCAATGCTGACCTTGGAGTCCGTAGCATGAATCTGCTACAGCAACCACAGTCTCCAGCTCAACCAAGACTTGCAGCACACGCATGCGGTGCACGCATGCAGCGCCGCCTTGCCACACGCGCACCTACATACGCCGCAAACTCGAGGTTCTTCACGGTGTACTCGTGGCCGCACCAGACCTGCCGCAGGCAGCACAGGTCAGGGTAGGGGTCGGGGGCCGCATCAGACCCGCCAAAGGCAGCGCACACTTGTCAGGCAGGCAGGCAGGCCCATGGCTTGCCTTGCTGGCTACATGATGCAGCGCTCAGCGACAGGCGCACGCTCGGACGCAGGAACACACCCTTCTATACAGCTGATGCACAAGCGCCGCGCGTCCGAGGGGTACGCACGGCGCCGCCCAGCAGGCGCCAGCATAGGGTAGGGTTGGGTAGGGTAAGACCGCCAAGCAGGCGCCAGCACCTGCGTGTCGGGCGGCAGCGTCGCCAGCTTCTCGTTCAGCGAGACGTACATCTGCTCGGGCGTGCCCGCAAATATCCTGCGCAGGCGCGGCAGGGGCGCGTCGTCGCGCGGCGCACAGCGGCGGCGCCACTCTGCATGCATGTGACCTTTCCTTCCACAACGTTGCTTGCTAACTTCGCGTCTTGATAACGGCTACAGCAGCATGACACACACACTAGACATGGATGCTGTCGCAGGCGTCAGCAAATCAGGACATGAGCACCATGTGCTCTTCGGTTCAGCCCAATTTGTTCCAAAAAGCTCTCTCCGGTGCGCAGCCGTGGCGCCAAGGGGCGGAGCCCAAGCGACGTTTTGCAGCGAAAGGCACCTCAGGCGGTGCCCGCTGGGCGCCGCCGCAGCGCAGCTGAGCGCACCGGCCGCAGCCACCAACGAAGAGCGTGTCGCCGGTGAACACGGCGGCGGTGGAGCCCTCCTCGCGGCACAGGAAGCAGATGTGGCCGTTGGTGTGCCTGCCACGCGCGCCGCAGCCCTGGCATGGCATGCATGCATTGAAGTGGCAGGCATGCAGGATAGCACACTCGTGCATTCTGATGCGCTGCCTGCTTAGGCGGTGTCCTGTTGTGAGTGGCCAGATGCCAACATCCTAGGCTCCTACCAAAACTCTCTCGACACGACCACACGTACATCTTGCACGGGCTGTGCACTCCTTCCAACACACCCAAGCTGTGCTTCAAGGCAGGCCGGCAGGCGCAGGCGCGCACCCGGGCGTCTCGATGCAGGTGACGTCAACGTCGCCCAGGCGCAGCCGCTCGCCGTCGGCGACCGCGCGCGTCGCGCCCTGCACGTGGTCGTTCACGCCGCCGATGACCTCGATGCCGGGGCACAGCTGCTTCATCTTGTCGTTGCCGCCGGCATGGTCCCAGTGCTTGTGCGTGGTGAGCACGGTCGCGACGGTCGCGCCCTCGCGTGCCGCAGCGTCCAGCACCTTTTGCGGCTCCGCGGGGTCCACCGCAGCCGCCCTGCCGTGCCTGTCGACCAGGCTGTAGCGCACACAGCGAGTCAGTGCCACACTGGAAGCTCTTGCAGGCAACTCTGCCTGGTAACGACCTGTTGTGTACATGTCATGCTGTCTGGCGCCTCAGCCGCGCTGCCTTGGGCTCAACGGCAGACAGTATCACGCCTCTCAGCAACCACGCGGCCACGACTCTGTGCACAAGACTGCAACATGGCCTGCCCAGGCTGCGTGTCTGCCTGGCAAGGGCACGCTTGGGTGCATCTGCCACACACTGCAAATAAGTAGCACTGCACTGCTCTCGGCGTCCTCAGGCATTCCAACATAATCACCATGCGCACATGCTAAGCCATGCACTCAACCAAGTACAGCAAGGCAATGCTTTGCACGATGTTTTCCTTGTGGACCCGCGAGGAGTATCAAGGAGCTCGCACAGGTAAGCGTAGTTGTCGTCAAGCACTGGCACAGGTACAACTCTCATGTTGATGGCAGCGCTGCCGCACTGCTCCCGCCCTCTGCGCAACCTTTGCTGAAGTGCTGAACCTTTGTTGACGTGCACGCCGCAGAGCGTCAGTGCTTTGCTCTCTCTTGCCAGTGAAAGTAAATGTATGTCTGTGAGGTGAATGAATGAATTACAACCGTGTGTCGGCCAAATCTGGCCCCTTACGGCCGCGGCCCTAACGGCCGCGTTGTGATCAATTTAACTTCATCTAAGCATGCGAGTATGCATTTGGCCACCGTCAAGGT